>ERZ773068.1501-NODE-1501-length-11455-cov-3.224298_pt1 | contig 11455 bp, 10 predicted proteins | sample MGYA00580620_ERZ773068 | MGnify/ENA primary metagenome ERZ773068 (study PRJEB29015, sample SAMEA2737983) | human oral metagenome | biome: human oral; feature: human-associated habitat; material: dental | place: China | collected 2101 ... | reverse complement strand
CACCCCGTATCATCATCATCATTTTTTTTTATTTAAAAAAAAGATTTTATTCTTATGTATATTGTGTTTGTGGAAAAATCGAAAAAAAAAATTTTTATTTTTAAATTCTTTGTACCTTTGCCCCATAATGGAAATAAGAGGAGTAATTTGAAAAATATGATCAAATGAAAATTTCAAATAGAAAAATAATTATAGCCCTATGTACATTGATTCCATTTGTATTTTTATCGTGTGCAAAAATATATCATAGAGATTTATGTAAGGGATTTATCAATGAAAAATCGTTTGTATTAGGAGAATCTACGATTAGAGATATTCAAAAAAGATTCGATGCTTACAAAGATTTGGAAATTTTCCCCAATAATGATAGTCTTTATACTACTAAGGTTGAAGAAAAAGACGGTTTTATAAAGATATTATCTCAAAAAAGATTTCTATTTAAGGATAGTTTACTTCAGAAAGTCGAATTGGTGGTAAGTACAAGTTGCTGTTGGAATAATGATTTCAAAGAAAATGATCTTGCAGAGAAAAAAGATGAAATTTTTAGAGCATATGACGAGTATATTTCTACCATAAAATCAAAAAATTCTAAATCGAAATGCTTTAATTTTCAAAGTATTGATACTACAATGTTTCATAAAACCACCTTATTTAAGTGGGAAGAATAAAGCCTAAGAAAATCCATCAACTATATTGTAAATCAAAGAATGCAAGGTATACAGTGGGGTGCTATTGAAAAAGAAATAAAATATAAGAAATTATAAAACCATAAAAGAACTTAAATAAATATTCAAAATACAACACTCAAAATAACTTATATGAGTAGGAAAAAAATTAAGCAAAAAAAGAAAAAGAACAAGGATTTTAGTAGAGATATTCTGGTGATCCTTCAGAAAAATAGCAATAAGAGTTTTACTTGGAAACAGATCGCTGAGAAGCTCAAGGCGACCTCTACCGAGATGCGTAATGATATCATTGCTTCCTTGACAAAGCTTGTAAAACAGTCTCATATTCAGCAAACTACACAAGGAAATTACCAAGCACAGGAGTCTACTTATTACCACAAAGGGGTGGTGGATATGGCCTCCAATGGCAATGCTTATGTGGTTTGTGAAGATTTGGAACAAGATGTATTTGTTCCTAACAACTTGCTTAACAAGGCTCTACATGGTGATGTAGTGGAAGTATACGTATTCCCACGGCGTCGAGAGAAACTCGAAGGGGAAATCACCCAGATCATAGAGCGTAAGCGTACTACCTTTGTAGGGGTGGTACAGATGCAGAAGAATTTTGCTTTTGTAGTGCCTACCGATAGGAGAATGTATACAGATATTTTTGTACCTAAGACTGATTGTAATGGTGCTGAAGATGGGGATAAGGTCTTGGTACGTATTACTCAGTGGACATCGCGTGCCAATTCTCCCTATGGAGTGATAGAGAAGATTCTTGGCAAGCCTGGGGAACATGATACAGAGATACATGCCATCTTGGCCGAATATGGACTTCCTCATGAGTTTCCTAAGGAAGTAGAAGAATATGCACAGGGCTTGGATACTTCTATCAAGGAGGAAGAGATTGCCAAGCGTAGAGATATGCGTGAAGTGCTTACTTTTACCATTGACCCACGTGATGCTAAGGATTTTGACGATGCACTTTCCTTCCAAGTGCTTGATAATGGTAACTTTGAGATAGGGGTACACATAGCTGATGTCTCTCACTATGTACAGCCCAATACGATTTTGGACGACGAGGCTTACCAGCGTGCCACTTCGGTATATTTAGTGGATAGGGTAGTGCCTATGCTTCCTGAGGTGTTGTCCAACTTTGCTTGCTCACTGCGTCCTGAAGAAGAAAAATATACTTTCTCAGCTGTTTTTGAACTCTCTCCGAAGGCAGAAATTCGCAATGTATGGCTGGGGCGTACGGTGATTCGCTCCGATGCACGCTTTGCTTATGAGGAGGCACAGGCAGTGATTGAGGCTTTTGATACCCCTTATATGGAGGTGCTGACCGATTTTGTGATGCCTCAGGAGATTTCCATTCGTCCTGAAGGGAGCTATACTGTTTCAAAAGAGATAGTAGAGGCTATTCTTTCGCTGAATGTCTTGGCTGAAATTCTCCGTGAGAAGCGCATGAGAGCAGGAGCTATTTCCTTTGATAAGGTAGAGGTGAAATTCCTTTTAGATGAAAATAATAATCCTTTGGGAGTATATACTAAGGAGAGTAAGGAAGCTAATAAGCTTATAGAGGAGTTTATGCTATTGGCCAATCGCAAGGTAGCCGAATATGCCTCTAAGCTTCAAAAAACATTCGTCTACCGTATTCACGATGTCCCCGATGAGGAAAAACTCCTACAGATGCAGGGGATCATCTCTCGCTTTGGTTACCGCCTGAACCTCAAGGATAAGAAGAATATTTCCCACTCTATCAATCACTTGTTAGAAGAAGTACACGGCAAGAAGGAACAGAATTTGGTAGATACTTTGGCGATCCGCTCTATGAGTAAGGCAGCGTATTCTACTCATAATATTGGACATTATGGTTTGGCTTTTGACGATTATACTCACTTTACTTCGCCTATTCGCCGCTATCCGGATGTGATGGTACATCGCTTACTGCAGCGATATTTAGATAAAGAAGCTTCGGCAAATGAGGCTGAGTACGAAGAGAAATGTAAGCATTCGTCTCAGATGGAGAACTTGGCTACTTCTGCTGAGAGGGACTCTATCAAGTATATGCAGATCAAGTATATGGAGGATCACAAGGATCAGGAGTTCTTAGGAGTGATTTCAGGAGTAACTGAGTTTGGTATCTATGTAGAAATTATAGAAAATAAGTGTGAAGGGATGATACGTGCTCGTGATATCAAAGACGATTACTATGTATTCGACGAGAAAGCCTATGCACTGATAGGGGAGGTGAGTAAGAAGCACTATACCTTGGGCGATGAGGTATGGATACGTGTAAAGAATACAGACCTTATCAAGCGGCACTTGGATTTTGAGTTAGTAAAATAATTTTCCATTTTTGAGAAATCAAAAGAGGCTGTCCGAAAAGGATAGCCTCTTTTTGAATACTTTACAGTTATTTTTATTCTATAGTAATAGTGTATTTAGGATCAATATTGGTGCGCTCATCAAAGACGAAATCTATATAGCCTGCATCATCTTTTTTCCCACTAAGTTCTTGCTTAACGCGTCCTACCTCTTGCATTTGTTTGTCAAATGCTTTTACAGTTATGGTGCCTGTAAAATCTTCTTCAAAGATGAAATATATTGAGATTTTGTTATCATTCCCAGACAAGGTTTCTATTTTGTGTCCTCCAAGCTTAATTCCTTTTTTGCTAAGGTTTTCTGAGAGTTTTATGGAGGAATTTCCAGCCTTATCCAATCCTTCTCCTACTCCATCGGCAAAGCTACGAGTACTTCCTCCAAGAATTTCTCCTGCTTTGGTAGCTGTCTTATTAGCTACTTCTTCAGTAGTATTGGCAATAGTACTTCCCAGATTACACGCTGAAAGAATAAGTACACTTACTGCTAAAATAACTTTTTTCATAATAGTTCTTTTAAATTGGTGCAAATATACGAAAATAATTGATTTATCAATAGTTTTTGGTATTTATTTTTCTGAATTAGACGCTGACAAACCCTTTGTTACTGCTTTACTACTTTTGAGATTCCCGATACGGTAACTTCATTGGCAGCATTTCCTTTGTACTGGACGGTAAGGATACCACTGATGCTACCTTTGAGTGTGTCCTCTACCCATAGGCGCATAGTTCCTATGCCACTTACTTCTTTGAAGAATACATTTTCTACTCTTACGTTTTCGAAATTCAAATCACCATCGCATCCTTCTATTTCTAAGTTTCCAACCTTTCCACTGAAAGCAATGTCTTTGACCCCTAGGCTGTACAAAGTACAGTTTTTGGACTGTAAGGAAACGGAACCTTTTCTTGCCAATTCTATTTTCAACTGTAGGTCATCTACACGGAGGGGTAGGTTTAGGTTGCTGACATACTCCATCTCGATAGCTGCCTTTTTCAGTTTGAGTTCTTTCTCACAACTTATATTACCAGCCATTTTAAAGTGTATTTTTTGGACTTCTTCAGGCACTGGTAGGCTTATGTTTATTTTTCCTGTAGTAATGAAAACAACCCCGCCTTCTGTTTCTATATTCAGCTTGAGAGTATCTTTCTCTACCCTTGCTTTGATGATAGGGTGTATAGCATCATCAGCCTCTATCTGGATCTGGCGATCTCGGCTATTTCTTAGGGTGATATCGAAATGACTTTCGTCTATAAAAATATTCTTATAGTGACCCACTTCTACGGTTTTTACGCTTCTTTTTCCAGAAGGTTCATACACAGTTTGCCCATACATAGTTATCCCAACAAGGAATGCTATGAGGAAAAATAATTTTCTTTTCATAAAAAATGTTTTTAAATAATCTGGACAAAGATACAAAAAATATTTTTTCGAAACTACCAAAATTGTTGAAAAATTTTTTTTCATAGCGAATCTATTTCTTAAGATAAAGGGAGGTTTATTTTTAATATATTAATATTCAGTTAGTTATATCTGAGTTATATCATTAAAAATTCAGAAAGTATTGTTTTTTTGCTTTTAGTGTAGAAAATAATTTGTACTTTTGTACTCAAAAAGAAACCTTGTGTCAGCCATATTAACACTCTCTAAAACTACGACAAGGAAAGCCACAATTATCCAAGAAGGAAAAGAAGAAGTAATAGTTGTCTATTATATCTAACTTCTCTAATCCATCCCCCTAATCCCTAAATGATGTCCGAGTTAGCTCTTCAAGTACAAACACTTCCCGATAATCCTGGTGTCTATCAATTCTATGATAGCACAGATACTATTATCTATGTAGGGAAGGCAAAAAATCTTAAAAAACGTGTTTCTTCTTATTTCAACAAAGAACATGATTCGCCTAAGACACGGGTATTGGTAAGCAAAATTGTCCGTATAGAACATATAGTGGTGGCCACTGAAAATGATGCTCTACTACTGGAAAACAACCTGATTAAGAAGTATCAGCCTCGCTATAATATTCTTCTGAAGGATGGGAAGAGCTATCCGTGGATTTGTATTTCCAATGAACGTTTTCCTCGGGTATTCTTTACGCGTAAGATGCTCAAGGATGGCAGTACTTACTTTGGCCCTTATACAAACCTGAAGATAGTGCGTACCCTCATAGACCTTATCAAAGACCTTTACCCTCTGCGCAATTGTAGGTTAGACCTATCACAGGAGAATATTGATAAGGGCAAATTCAAGGTTTGCTTGGAGTATCATATCAAGAACTGTCAAGGACCTTGCGAGGGCTTTCAGAGTGAAGAGGAGTATAATCACAATATACAGCAAATTAAGGAAATACTCAAGGGGAATCTCAAGGAAGTAATTGCTTATTTTAAAGAAGAAATGCAGGAGCATGCTGCGGCACTGCGCTTTGAAGAAGCTCATCAGATTAAGCTCAAGCTGGAGAGTTTGGAGAACTATCAACACAAATCGACCATAGTGAGCACCAAGATCCACAATGTAGATGTGTTCTCTATCGTTTCTGATGGAGAATATGCCTATATCAACTTCTTGCAAGTAGCACATGGAGCTATTGTCAGAGGACACACCTTGGAAGTAAAGAAAAAATTAGAGGAAACAGAGCAAGAATTGTTGGAATTGGCGATTGTAGAGCTTCGAGAGCGTTTTCACTCGGCTTCTAAGGAACTGATTGTACCCTTTCCTCTCACAATGGAGTTTGCTGAAACGCTTACGATTCCCAAGGCAGGGGAGAAGTTTCAACTCTTGCAACTCTCTGAGCGCAATGCACAAGCCTATCGTCAGGAGAAGTTCAAACAAGTAAAAATTACCGATCCTGAGCGACATACCAATCGCCTACTAACTCAGATGCAGCGAGACCTTAGGCTCTCTGAACCTCCTGCTCATATAGAGTGTTTTGATAACTCCAATATACAGGGTACCAATCCTGTAGCTGCTTGTGTGGTCTTCAAGAATGCCAAGCCTAGTAAGAAGGACTATCGCCATTTCAATATCAAAACAGTAGAGGGGCCTAATGACTTTGCTTCGATGGAGGAGGTGGTTTATCGCCGTTACCGTAGGCTATTGGATGAGGATGAACCACTGCCACAGTTGATTATTATCGATGGAGGGAAAGGACAGTTAGGAGCAGCTCTAAAATCGTTAGAACTTTTGGGATTGAGAGGTAAAATAGCTATAGTAGGAATCGCTAAGCGCTTGGAAGAAATTTTCTATCCAGGGGATTCTGTCCCCCTATATTTGGATAAGAAATCCGAAACGCTCAAGGTCATTCAGCACCTGCGCAATGAGGCACACCGCTTTGGGATCACTTTCCACCGACAGAAGCGCAGTGCCAGTGCTATTCACTCTGAATTAGAGCAAATCAGTGGAGTAGGTAAGCAGACCCAAGAAGCTCTACTCAAGCAATTCAAATCTGTAAAGCGCCTCAAAGAAGCCTCCAAAGAAGAAATTATCGCTTGTATAGGACACTCCAGAGCCCAGAAAGTATGGGAGTATTTCCACCCGTAGAGGCAAATTGTAATGTTCTTGAATTGTAATTCGCCTAATTCACCCCTCTCCTTTAGAGAGGGGCGAGAGGCTAAGAATTATTTCCTATGCAAATCATATAATAAGGCTAATCCCTTGATTGTATGATATTTATCATCTATTTGTATTTTTTCTGTTAGTTTACTGAATACATGCCCTACGCCACCGGTGGAGATGACTAAGAAATCACTTTGGTAGGTTTGCTTGATACGTTCTATAAGTCCCTCAACCATAGCTGTATAGCCATAGATCATGCCACTCTGCATACAAGTCTCCGTATCCATACCTAAAACTGATTTGGGTTCATTCAGCTCTATATAAGGTAGTTGTGCCGTGCTGTTAACCAAGGATTGTAAGGAAGTAACCACCCCAGGAGCAATGATTACCCCCAGCATCTGTCCCGTTTCAGCAACTCCTGTAAGAGTGAGTGCTGTGCCAAAGTCAATGATGATTTTCTTCTGCTCAGGGTAGAGATAGTGTGCGGCTACAGCATTGGCATATAAGTCAGTACCCATTTGGTTAGAGTGGTGTGTAACCTCACTGGGTGTATCGCGATTTACAATGAAAGGCTTTATGGAAAAAGTCTTTTGTAGCATCTTAGCGATAATCTGTGTTTGCTGAGGTACTACAGAACCCACTACTATCTTTGTAATTTTTCCAAAAGCATTTTTGTACTGTTCCTTATAGGACTGAAAACTCATATAGAACTCTCCAGCCGTACGATACGGCTTGGTAGCAATTGTCCAAGACAGATGCACTTGTTGTCCTTCTACGACGGCAAAGCGAATGTTAGAATTGCCAATATTAACAGCTAATAACATGTAAACAATGAATTATATTATTGATTATCAGAAGCAAACCATTCAGCAAAAGAGCTTTCAGTTTCCTGTAAGCGGAGGCTGTAGAGGGAGATATTCTCAGGCAAATGTTGCTGTAGGCGTTGGGCAAAATCGGCTATCAACATCTCACTGGTGGGCTGGTAGGGAAGTAGTACGATGCGGTGTCCTTCTCCTTGAAGTTTTTCGGCCAAGGCGCGGTGAGGACTATTCCCATTGAAGAAGATAGTGTGATCCGCCTCTTTGATAATATGTTCATTGACAATCTCTTTGATATCACCGAAGTCAATAACCATTCCATTTTTGACATGAGAACTATCCTCTATAGGACTGCCAATGACCGTTACCCAGAGTTTATAGCTATGTCCGTGAATATTCTTACACTTGCCATCATAGCCATAGAGGGCATGACCAGCTTCAAATTCAAATTTTTTAGTAATGCGTATTTTCGTCATTAGCTATTGTATTTTATGCGTTCTTTTATATGCGTTGAGGGTATTTTTCATCAGCATAGCGATAGTCATAGGGCCTACACCTCCAGGCACAGGGGTGATGTAGCTGGCTTTCTCTTTTACATTTTCGAAATCTACATCTCCTACAATACGGAAACCTTTCTTAGTGGAGGGATCTGCCACTCGAGTGATACCCACATCGATAATTACTGCTCCTTCCTTGATCATTTCTGCTTTGAGGAAGTTAGGGCTTCCTAAGGCAGCTATGATGATATCCGCTTTCTGAGTAAGAGCAGCAAGATTCTGGGTGCGGCTATGGGTGAGGGTAACGGTGGCATTCCAAGGTTTTTGGGAGAGAAGGATACTGATGGGACGACCTACAATATCTGAGCGACCGATAACTACAACATTTTTCCCATCAGTGGGAATCTGGTACTGGGAGAGAAGCTCCAAGATACCATAGGGGGTGGCAGGGATGAAAGCCTCCAAGCCCAAGGCCATGCGCCCAAAGTTGGTTGGGTGAAAACCATCTGCATCCTTGTCGGGGTTGATTGCCAAGAGCACTTCTTGTTCCTTGATATGCTTAGGTAGTGGCAGTTGTACGATAAAGCCGTCTATGGTGGTGTCTTGGTTGAGTTTTTGGATTTCTCCAAGTAATTCCTCTTGGGTTACACTTTCAGGGAGGTTTACCACAGAAGAGGCAAAACCTACGCGCTCACAAGCGGTGACTTTGTTGTTTACATAGGTCATACTAGCACCATTTTGGCCGACTAATATAGCCACTAAGTGAGGAGCTCTGTGGCCTTTTTCTTTCAGATAAGCAACTTCTTTGGCAATGTCTTCTTGTACTTTAGTTGCTGCTTTTTTTCCGTCTAATAATTCCATCTCTTTAGGGGTTAATAGTGGGGGTGAAAAGTGAAAAGAAATCACTGATGACTGACATTTTATAAAGAATGTAGGAGCGAATGGCATTCGCCCCTACATCAAATAATTGTTCTATTAAAAACTATTTTTTTAATAATTAAATATCAATAGCTTCTCCATAAGCAGCTGCTACAGCTTCTTTTACCCCTTCGCTCATAGTTGGGTGAGGGTGTACTGCTTTGAGGATTTCGTGAGCGGTAGTTTCGAGCTTGCGAGCCACTACAGCTTCGGCAATCATATCGGTAACACCAGCACCAATCATGTGGCAGCCAAGCCATTCGCCATATTTGGCATCAAAGATTACTTTGATAAATCCTTCGGTAGTTCCTGCTGCATTGGCTTTACCAGAGGCAGTGAAAGGGAATTTACCTACTTTGATTTCATAACCTTTTTCTTTGGCTTGTTTTTCAGTAAGCCCTACAGAGGCGATTTCAGGAGTACAGTAAGTACAGCCAGGAATATTGCCATAATTGATAGGCTCTACATGTAAGCCTTTGATCTTTTCTACACAGAGGATACCTTCAGCAGAAGCCACATGTGCCAAAGCCTGTCCAGGAACTACGTCACCGATAGCATAGTAGCCAGGTACATTGGTTTGGTAGAACTCATTGACTTGAATTTTGTCTCGATCAGTTTTGATACCTACTGCTTCCAAACCAATATTTTCGATATTCGTTTTGATACCTACTGCAGAAAGAAGAATGTCTGCTTCAAGAATTTCTTCACCTTTAGCTGTTTTTACATAAGCTTTTACTCCTTTTCCTTTGGTATCTACTTTAGTTACTTCAGAAGAAGTCATTACATTGATACCCATTTTCTTGAAGCTCTTTTCAAGTTGTTTGGAGATTTCTTCATCCTCTACAGGGACAATATTAGGCATGAACTCAACCACAGTCACTTCAGTACCCATAGAGTGATAGAAGTAAGCAAATTCGATACCTATGGCACCACTACCTACAATAATCATCTTTTTAGGTTGTTCAGGGAGAGTGAGCGCTTGGCGGTAGCCAATGATTTTTTTACCATCTTGAGGAAGTGCTGGTAACTCACGAGAGCGAGCTCCAGTGGCGATGATGATATGGTCAGCGCTGTATTCGGTAGTCTTGCCATCAGCGGCTTTTACTTCTACTTTTTTACCAGGCTTTAGAGTACCATAGCCATTGATCACCTCAATTTTATTCTTTTTCATAAGGAACTGAACCCCTTTGCTCATAGTTCCTGCTACATCGCGGCTACGCTTTACGATAGCAGAGAAATCCTTATCAAAACCTTTGTCTTTTACCTTGATACCATAGCTATCAGCATGCTTGAGGTATTCGAATACCTGAGCTGATTTCAAGAGAGCTTTGGTTGGGATACATCCCCAGTTGAGGCAAACTCCACCGAGATTTTCTTTTTCAATAATCGCTGTTTTGAAGCCTAACTGAGAGGCACGGATAGCAGTAACATATCCTCCAGGACCGCTACCTAATACTATAACATCGTACTTATTCATTGTAAAATATTTTATGTTCTGAAAAACGGCACGAAATTACGAATTTTATTTTTTATAAAGAAAAATTTTTTGCAAAAAAAAACATGTTGAAAAATAAGTATCTAAAAATCAAGAGGTTAAAAAATATAATGTTTTTTCGGTAAAAACATTTTCAAAATTCAAAAAATAATCTTATTTTTGCGGGTGAAAAATGAAGCAATTATGCAGTATCTGTATAGCAATCTTTCGTTTGAATTATTATCATTATTGATTGTATTGCAATCATTCGTAGTTTCCTATTTGATTATACCACGTATTATCTCCATTGTCAGGACTAAGAATCTTATGGACAATCCTAACCAGAGAAGTTCTCATAAGGAGCGAACTCCAACTATGGGGGGAGTGGCTTTTTTTGCCAGCATTGTCTGTAGTTTGTATTTACTACAAGCTCATGATGCGTATAAGATAGGACTTTCTTTGGCAGTAGGACTCTTGATATTATTCTACATAGGTGTAAAGGATGATTTGGTGGGGGTGGCTCCTTCTACCAAGATTATAGGGCAGATGCTTGCTTTTATTTTTATGATGGATAGCAGTGAGCTGGCTATCAATTCTTTCAATGGTTTTTTAGGAATCTATGAACTTCCCCTGTGGTTTTCCTATGCTTTAGGGGCTTTTATTATTATCTCCATAGTTAATGCTTTCAATCTCATAGATGGGATCAATGGTTCTGCTTCCATGTTAGGAATCATGATATTTGCAGCTTTTTCCTTTATCTTTTATCAGACAAAGGATTATTATTTTGTATTACTTTCTCTAAGTTGTATTGGTTGTTTGTTGGCTTTCCTCCGTTACAATATATCTAATAATAAGAGCAAAGGTATCTTCATGGGGGATACAGGTTCTCTTCTGATAGGGCTTATTATAGGGGTCTGTACTTTGCGCTTTTTGAACTTATCAGTAGATGATCTCCTTTTAGCCAATGTAAAGTATTATAATAAGTTTGTCCTTATATTTATTATTCTATTTATTCCTTTTGTGGATACTATGCGTGTTTTTCTTATTCGTATTCTCAAGCATAGAAGTCCTTTTTTTGCGGATAGGAATCATATACATCATATTATGATTGACTATATGAAGCTTAGTCATATACAAGCCAGTTTATTA
>ERZ773068.1500-NODE-1500-length-11456-cov-3.320060_pt1 | contig 11456 bp, 6 predicted proteins | sample MGYA00580620_ERZ773068 | MGnify/ENA primary metagenome ERZ773068 (study PRJEB29015, sample SAMEA2737983) | human oral metagenome | biome: human oral; feature: human-associated habitat; material: dental | place: China | collected 2101 ... | reverse complement strand
ACCTCCGTGGGGGCATGAACCAAAGCGACGTGTGTCTAGATACCACCACATGTCCTTCATGGGGATGTGGCGTTCTTCGATTTGAGCCACCAACTTGTCGTAGTTTTCTTCGCGAACACTACCGCCAATGATTTCGCCTATTTGCGGGAACAGCACGTCGGTGCCTTGAACGGTGCGGCCGTCTTCGTCTAACTTCATGTAGAAAGCCTTGATACCCTTGGGGTAATGAGTCATGATGACGGGCTTCTTAAAGTGCTCTTCAACAAGGAAACGTTCGTGTTCGCTGGCCAAGTCCATGCCCCAGCTAACGGGGAACTCGAATTTCTTACCAGCTTTTACGGCCTCTTCGAGGATGTTTATGCCCTCGGTGTAGTCAAGTCGAACGAAGTCTTCGCTCACAACACCCTGCAAACGTTCAATCAGTGTGTTGTCTATCATCTTGTTGAGGAACGCAAGGTCGTCCTTGCAATTGTCTAATGCCCAGCGCACACAATACTTAATGAAGTCTTCTTCGAGGTCCATCAGGTCGTCGAGGTCGATAAAAGCCACTTCGGGCTCTATCATCCAAAACTCGGCGAGGTGACGTGGCGTATTGCTGTTCTCGGCTCGGAAGGTTGGACCGAAGGTGTAAATCTGACCCAAGGCCGTTGCTCCAAGCTCGCCTTCAAGCTGTCCGCTCACGGTAAGACTTGTCATTTTGCCGAAGAAGTCGTCGTTGTAGTTCACCTTTCCACTCTCATCTTTCTTCAGATCGTTTAGGTCCTTGGTGGTAACCTGAAACATTTCGCCCGCCCCTTCGGCATCACTTGCGGTGATGATGGGCGTGTGAAAGTAGTAGAAACCATGATCATGGAAGTACTGATGAATAGCGAAGGCCATGTTATGGCGGATGCGCATAACTGCTCCGAACGTGTTAGTGCGTAGTCGGAGGTGAGCATGCTGCCGCATATACTCAAAGGTTTGGCCCTTCTTTTGCATGGGATAGTCACTGCCACAGCCGCCCAAGAGTTCCAATTCGGTGCATTGTATCTCCGAGTTTTGGCCTTGTCCTTGACTTTCAACAAGCTTACCCGTTGCGCTTATGCACGCTCCAGTGGTTATTTGTTTAAGCAATTCGGTGTCGAACTTCATCGGATCGACAACCACTTGCACGTTATTGATGGTAGAACCGTCGTTTAAGGCGATGAAATCTACCACCTTGCTACTGCGGTGAGTTCGTACCCAGCCCTTCACGTTGACTTCAGAACCGAAGTCGGTACGTTGAAGAACGTCTACAATCTTTGTTCTACGAATTTTTTCCATTGATGTTCTTTATTAGGAGTTAAGGAATAAAAGTAGTAAGGATAAGGGGAAAGGCGTAAAGGAGGCAATCCTTATGCAGGGGTTGTGATGGGTAAACGGGCATGCTAACTCCTTTTTAAGATGTCCACTTGCTAACCTGCAAATCTCTTAGTTAGCCTCTCGTGCACCCCTTTCTTCACCTTTTCACCTTTTCACCTTTCGTTCTTTAACTCCTTAACTTCTTAACTCCTAGGTTTATTATTCAAAAGCACCCATCCTCAGCATGTCTACTTCCTTCTCAGTAAGGAAGCGCCAGTCGCCTCGTTTCAGGTTCTTTTTGGTGAGTCCAGCGAACTGCACGCGATCCAGACGCACTACACGATAGCCTAGACTTTCGAAAATGCGGCGCACGATGCGGTTCTTTCCACTGTGGATTTCGATACCCACCTGCGTCTTATCTTTGTCGTTGGCATACTCAATGGCATCGGCATGCACTTCACCATCATCGAGCGTAACGCCCGTTGCAATCTGCTGCAAGTCGTGTTCGGTAACTTCCTTGTCGAGGAACACGTGGTAAACCTTCTTCTTTAAGAACTTAGGATGAGCCAACTTGCTAGCCAAGTCGCCATCGTTGGTAAGCAGAAGCACACCCGTAGTGTTGCGGTCGAGTCGCCCAACAGGATAGATACGCTCGGGACAAACACCCTTCACGAGATCCATCACAGTCTTACGCTGTTGCGGATCGTCGCTAGTCGTAACATAATCTTTGGGCTTGTTGATGAGCACATATACCTTCTTTTCGAGCGTTACGGGCTGTTCGTGGAAGATAACTTCATCCGTACGGAGTACCTTCGTTCCCAATTCGGTAACCACGTTGCCGTTAACCTTCACCATACCCGACTGTATAAACTGGTCAGCTTCACGTCTGCTGCATACGCCGGCATTGGCCAGGTATTTGTTTAGACGGATAGGCTCGTTGGGATCGATGTTCTCCTCCTTATATTCTATACGCTTTTTAAGGCTGTATTTAGCATTGGGGTCGTAGTCGGGCGTACGTTGACGATAGCCGCCTTGTTGATACCCGCCACGTTGTTGATAACCACCGCGCTGCTGATAGCCACCTTGTTGGTAGCCGCCACGGTTGTTGTTGTAACCGCCGCGTTGTTGATAGCCACCGCGATTGTTGTTATATCCACCGCGCTGCTGATATCCGCCACGTTGTTGGTAGCCCCCTTCCTCGTTGTTATAACGTGGACGATAGCCTCCTTCTTGACGTGGTTGATAATTGGAGCGTTGCTGATAGCCACCCTCTTGGTTGGGTTGGTAGCCTCCTTCTTGGCGTGGGCGATAGCCACCTTCCTGCCTAGGTTGGTAGTTGGCACGTTGCTGGTAGCCTCCTTCGCCTTCAGAAGCGTTGTTGTAACGTGGACGATAGCCGCCCTCTTGTCGCTGTTGGTAGCCTCCGCGATTGTTATTGTTGTTGTAATTGCGTTGCTGATAGCCACCACTTTCATTGTTGTAATTGTTATAACGTGGGCGATACTGCCTTTGTTGAGATGCGCCACCACCTTGTAGGTTGGCACCAAATCCCTCGGGACGGAATGCTCCATCGTCTTCTCCACCACTGTTTCTGCGGTCGGAGCTATAAGCGCGTTGGGTGTGAATACGTGGTCTTTGCGTTCTCGCACCACCAGTTCCATAGGTTCGGGAATAGCTTCCACCTGCGTTGTAGCCTTCACGGCCTTCCTCTTGCTGTCCTGTTGACGTGTCTTGAGGGATCTTTTCCAATTCTGATTCCATAATTTTACTTCTTTTTAAACCTCACGGTTGCGTTAATACTTTTACTTTTTAAAATTTAATTACAGTTTAGTTAGTTTTAAATTCCTTTTCCTTTCAGGATGCTCCGCACTGTTTTGCTCGTATTGGTGTGGCGTGTTTTACCGTTCGGCAACGGTGCATTCCTTACAAATAGGTTATATGTTATTTTTCAAAGAAATCGTTTTATCGGGGCGTTCACACTCCCGTGTAGTTCCATGGGTTGATGGCCAGCAGCTCGCTCTTCACGCTATCGCTTACGTCGAGCCCTACCACAAACTCATGAATGGTTTTCTCCGTCATCTTCTCGTTTGTGCGTGTCAGTGCCTTCAACGCCTCGTATGGGTTGGGATAGGCCTCTCTGCGCAAGATGGTTTGTATCGCTTCGGCCACCACCGCCCAAGTATTTTCCAAGTCTTCGGCCAGTTTTTCCTCGTTAAGGATGAGCTTGCGTAAGCCTTTAAGCGTGCTTTGGAAGGCGATGAGCGCATGTCCCATGGGAACACCAATATTGCGTAGCACGGTAGAATCGGTGAGATCGCGCTGCAAACGACTAACGGGTAACTTCTGTGCCAAGAACTGCAACACGGCGTTTGCCAGTCCTAGGTTGCCCTCGCTGTTCTCAAAGTCGATGGGATTAACCTTATGCGGCATGGCACTCGACCCCACTTCGCCTGCCTTAATCTTCTGTTTGAAGTAGTCCATAGATATGTACATCCAGAAGTCGCGATCCAAATCGAGCACGATTGTATTAATTCTGCGCATGGCATCGAATGCTGCGCCCATGTTGTCGTAGTTGCTTATCTGCGTGGTTAGTTGCTCGCGCACCAGTCCTAGCTTGTCGCTGACGAAACGGTTGCCAAACTCGCGCCAGTCTATTTGTGGGTAAGCCACGTGGTGGGCATTGTAGTTGCCCGTGGCTCCGCCAAACTTAGCCGACATCTTGCAGGCTTTAAGCTGCGCCAACTGCTCTTCCAAGCGATAGGCAAACACGCCAACCTCTTTGCCCAGACGTGTTGGCGATGCAGGCTGGCCGTGCGTTTTGGCCAGCATGGGCACGTCTTTCCACGCGTCGGCATATTTGTTTAGCTGCCCAATCAGTTCTTCCAGCAGCGGATAATAACATTCTTCGAGTGCCTCTTTCAGCGAAAGTGGCACACTGGTGTTATTGATGTCTTGCGAAGTTAGCCCGAAGTGGATGAACTCCTTGTAAGGTTCCAAGCCGCCAATGGCATCGAATTCTTCCTTAATGAAATACTCCACGGCCTTCACGTCGTGGTTCGTAACCTTCTCGATGTCTTTAACACGCTGTGCCTTAGCCTCGTCGAAAGTGCGGTATATGTTGCGTAGCTGGTCGAAACGCTCGCTTCCCACACCGGTCAATTGTGGCAATGGCAGTTCGCAAAGGGCGATAAAATATTCTATTTCAACCCTTACACGATAGCGAATAAGGGCATATTCCGAAAAGTAGTTGGCTAACGGTTCGGTTTTACCGCGATAACGGCCATCGATAGGCGTGATGGCTGTAAGCATGTTAAGACTCATATAACTTTATAGTACTAATTGGATTGCAAATTTACCACAATAAATTGACACTTCCATGTTTTATATATTAAAATGTGTCTTGCAGTGAACTTTTTTGGTAAAAAAGTGTCTTGTGCCCATAGTTGGCAAGCAGTTGGCTTGCTCGTAGCCACTATCTTTTTACAATAAAGGCTTTGTTGAAAGTGGATTTTTTGCTAACTTTGCGTGCCGCAGGTTGAGAAGGCCGTACCAACAATCACCAATTAACACTATGCTGACATCAAAAAACAGTTCAACTCTACATGTAAACGAACATAGCCGAACACAGGAAAACAAGCAACCAGAGCCTTTCTTTGCTTGGCATTGGCGCATTGTCCAGTGCGTTTGGGTAGTCCTCTTTTTGTTGTTCGCCCTCGACGTCGCCGCCCAAAGCAGCGATGCCGAACGCGTTGGCGTACCCCAAGATAGCGTAAGTGTAAAAAACGAGACGCCCGACTCGGCTCTTACGGCACGCTCCCTGCACGAGATACAGCCCGAAACGGACGCAAATGACTCGGTGATACATCGCCGAGACGACATGAGGTTCGACCGAAGTTTAACCTACTTTGGCCTTCCGCTCATCCTTGCAGGCGTGTTGGGCAGAAGCGAACGCCACCGCGTGTACTACTTGCACAAAGAGTTTGTTCCCGAATTTAAGTCGTCGGTCGACGATTATGTGCAGTTTGCGCCCTTTGCATTAGCCACAGGCATGCAGGTTATGGGCGTTCGGGGCAAGAGTTCTCCTGTTCGTTATTTGGCTAGTAGCGCGATGTCGTTTGCCATTATGGCCGCAATCGTGAACACCATTAAAACTACGGTGAACCAAATGCGGCCCGACAACAGCACCCACAACTCGTTCCCATCGGGACATACGGCAACGGCTTTCGTGGCTGCAACCATCCTTCACAAGGAGTATGGGCTCACAGTAAGCCCTTGGTACAGCTTTGCAGGATATGGCGTGGCCACAGCCACGGGGGTGATGCGCATGCTTAACAACCGCCATTGGATGAGCGACGTGTTTTGTGGAGCGGGTATCGGCATCATGTCTACCGAGCTTGGCTATGCCCTGAGCGACTTGTTGTTTAAGAAAAAAGGGCTAGTTGCTCCCGAAAAGCATAGCTTGGTGAACCTAAGTACCCACCCTTCGTTCTTCTCTATCCGCATGAGCGGCATTCTAGGGCAGCAAAGACTTCGCACGCCAGACAGCTTTAAGGCTACATTGGGCGACGTTCCGTTCCTTATGCAGTTTGGAACAGGAGCTATGGTGGGCGTGGAGGCAGCCTATTTCTTTAATCCCTACATCGGCGTTGGTACCTCGTGGCAACTGGTTGGCCACCATGTAAAGCACCTGGATAGGCCGTTTAGTGGGCATTCTGGCACGTCAAACCTCCCCGAAGGCGTTACTTACGACTTCTCGCGCACAGGGTTAAACGAACTTTGCTCCTCTCTGGGCCTTTATCTGGCATGGCCTTTCATGCCTCGTATGTCTTTGGGTGGCAAGTTTACTGTTGGGCGCAACATCTTTAAAAGCATCTCGGTACGCGCCATGAAGGAAGGGACGGTGAAGATCGGAACGCCCGAAAGCTACACCGACACGCAAGAAAAATACACCACCGAATGGGACTTCCTCACCATTAAGGGCAACAAGGCACTGCGTTTTGGCACGGGCATGTCGCTCACTGTGGCCTATAAGCAGGCTTATAGTTGGCGCGCTTTCCTCGATTTTAATTATTCGCTCAACACGTTTACGGTAACATTGAACCCTTCGGAATGGAAACGACAAGAGTTTCCCAACGCTACGCCCCTGCCCAACGAGGTGTTAACCGAGCGAATAAAGAAAAATATGCTGCAACTAAGTGCTGGAACGGCGTTTTGTATTTCGTTTTAGGCACTTTGTAAGTGTAAAGCAGTTGGACGACAAACGCTTGTCTTTTGGCGTTCCTTGTTGTAGACTTTGCCGCATTTGTTCTTTGTAGCAGAGCGGTTCTCCCGTCAACTCTTCTGCTCATAACCTCGCTAACTCGTCAATCCGTCAGCTTGTTAACTGGTGCTCTCGTTAACTTGTTAACTCGTCAACCCGTCAACTTGTTCCCTCGTCCCCATAAACCAATTTGAGAGATTTCTCACGCATCGCACGCCACACCTTATTATATAATGTGGCCGTTGCCAGTGAGAAATCTCTCAAACGAAATACGCTGATATGTATTTTCTTTGCTTATGCGCTGCGGCGAGCGCGTGCTAATGTGGTTGCGATAGTGCTAAACAGCAGTCGTACCGTCAGTTTTTGGCACACCATCCACGCGCTTTTTACTTCGTTTAACCTTGAACTTATCAAATCCATTTCCGTAAACGCCGCTCACAGAAGATTGCGTAACGAAGGCGTGTGGGTCTATTTCGTCAATCATACTGTACACTTGCGATGCCTCACGTTGTTTGGTTACAAGAACCACCAGCTTGAGATGATTACCCGAATAATAGCCCGTGGCATCGATGATGGTACATCCGCGGTGGGGTGGGGTGCTTGTTATGCGTTGGCAAATCTCTTCGTAGCGTTCGGAAATAATGAGGAACTGCACCGAGCGTTTGCCCATGTTCACCACTTGGTCGAGCACAAACGACACCACGATAAGTCCCACATAGCCATAGATAACCTGTTCCCAACTCTTCAAAACCAAGTAGCTAAGGCTTACGATAATCATGTCTACCAACAGAATTACGCGCCCAAGCGAGATGTCGCGATACTTGTTGATGATGGCCGCAACGATGTCCGACCCACCCGAACTGCCGTGATAAGACAGCCCGAAGCCCAAACCGATACCGCAGAAGCACGACCCGATGATGCAGGCCATGAAGGGTTCGTCGCGAAGGATGGTGGGATTGGGAAAGAGTTGGCGGAACAACCCAACGAACATCGTCATCATCGTCACACCGTAGATGGTTTTCAAGCAAAACTTAAAGCCCAAAACTTTCAGGGCAATGGCAAGAAGTATCAGGTTCATGCCAAAGTAGGTGAACTGCACAGGGGTGTGCGTACCCCAAAAGATGATGGACGAAAGACCGGCTACACCACCTGAGGTGATGTGGTTGGGCAAGTAAAAGGCCACCCAACCCAAGCTATAGAAAGCCATGCCGATGCCAATCATCACGTAGTCGGTAAGCTCCCGATATATGGCTTTTTTGTTTACAGCTGTCATTTTTGCAGTAAGTTGTGAACGGTTTTGTTTCTGCGCTTTACGTCTTGCCCCCTTATTTGGCGGCGATGCACTCCACTTCTACCAACGCACCCTTAGGTAACGCCTTCACGGCTACGGCCGAACGGGCAGGGAAAGGTTGTGCGAAAAACTCGGCATACACTTCGTTCATATCGGCGAAGTTGGCCATGTCTGATAGGAAAACGGTGGTCTTAACCACGTTGCTTAGGTCGGCACCTGCCGCTTGCAGCACGTTTCGCGCATTGGTAAGCGATTGGCGGGTTTGTTCTTTCACGCCACCTGGCACGAATTCGCCCGTCGTTACGTCTACGGGAAGTTGCCCTGAGGCGAAAACAAAGCCGTTAGCCTCGATGGCTTGACTGTAAGGGCCGATGGCCTTGGGTGCTTTTTCTGTGTTGATTGCTTTCATTTGTGTTGATTGTTTCTATATTTTGCGTGCAAATATAATAATAAAACTTGACGTGAGCAAGTTTGCCAGAGTTTGTATTTTTTTATTGATATATCCCGATGAAGATTGCGTTTTTTTCACTATATTTGCATTAGATGGGATACGTTCGATGGCCTATGGCTAGCCATCTTACGTTCGAACGCACTTTGGCACGGTGTTTGCCAATCTCTATTTACAAGGTTGCCCCAAACGAGATAACCAATCGTCGCAATGGCGACAAGTAACAATTTAACGAAAATACAGGAGGAATAAAGTATATGATAAGCCAATTTTCACCTAGGGTTTCAGAGGTTCTGGCACTCAGCCGCGAAGAAGCGACACGGCTGGCGAGCAACGCTGTGGGGCCCGAACACCTGCTTCTGGGTATCCTCAGAGGAAGCGGTGGCCCTGTAAACGAGCTTTTTGCACGCCATAACACCGACATCGAAGCCATGCGAGCACAACTAGAAGAGTTGGCAAAGGCACACGCGCAACACGAGCCTATGGCTAACAACGAGATGGCACTTAACGAAATGGCAAACAACATCTTGAAATTGGCGGTGCTGGAAGCGCGTATACAGAACACGCAAACCGTGGATGTGCAGCACCTTTTACTTGCAATGCTACACGACCGTGTGGATAATGGAGCCAAGCAGGTGCTTGAAAGCAACAACTTGAACTACGAAGATACACTGGCTTACCTGCAAAAGCGGGCTATGCCATCGCAAGATAGCCTCGGACTTTCTGACGACGAGGAAGACGAACCCATGCCTGGCAGCAACGGTGCACAGCGTAACGAGCGCGCACAAGCCACTCAAACGGCTAAGGGCAATGGTAAAACGCCCATTCTCGACAGTTTTTCTACCGACCTTACACAGGCCGCAATGGAAGATAAACTCGACCCCGTGGTGGGCCGAGAAAGGGAAATCTTGCGCGTTACCGAAATTCTTAGTCGTCGAAAAAAGAACAACCCCATCATCATTGGCGAACCGGGCGTAGGCAAAAGCGCCATTGTCGAGGGACTGGCACAGCTTATCGCCAAGCGCAAAACATCGCCCGTGCTGTTCAATAAGCGCATCGTAAGCCTCGATATGGCAGGTATGGTGGCCGGAACGAAGTATCGCGGACAGTTCGAAGAGCGTATTCGCGGATTGCTCAAAGAGATTGAAAACAACTCCGACATTATCGTCTTCATCGACGAGATACACACCATCATCGGCGCAGGAAGCACTCCTGGCAGCATGGATGCCGCCAATATCATGAAGCCGGCATTGGCTCGTGGCACCATTCAATGTGTTGGAGCCACCACGCTAGATGAATATCGTAACAGCATCGAGAAAGACGGTGCGCTGGAAAGACGTTTCCAAAAGGTGATACTCGAGCCAACAACGGCCGACGAAACCTTGCAAATTCTAGAAAACATTAAGGATAGATACGAACGCCATCACCATGTGGCGTACACCGAAGACGCATTGCGCGCCTGTGTCAAACTGACAGAACGTTATGTCACAGATAGGGCTTTCCCCGATAAGGCCATTGATGCGCTCGACGAAGTGGGCGCAAAAGTGCACTTGCAACACGTGGAAGTGCCGCCTGCCATCATCGAGAAGGAGAAGGAATTGGACGAGGCCAAGCTGAAAAAGCAAAACGCCGTGGTGAACCAAAACTACGAATTGGCCGCCAATTACCGCGACATGCAAGTGCGACTGGAAAAGGAACTGGAAGCGCTGAACCACGAATGGGCCTTCGGCGACAACGATAATCGCCAACCCGTAACCGAAAAAGAGGTGGCCGAGGTTGTGTCGATCATGACGGGTGTGCCTGTTCAACGAATGGCCGAGACCGAAGGCGTAAGGCTAAAAGGCATGGCCAACGAGCTGAAACAGGCGGTAGTGGCGCAAGATGCGGCCATCGAGAAAATGACCAAAGCCATTCTGCGCAATCGCGTTGGACTAAAAGAGCCCAACCATCCCATTGGCGTTTTCATGTTCCTTGGTCCTACTGGTGTGGGCAAAACTTATCTGGCCAAGAAGTTGGCGCAGTTTATGTTCGGCAGCGACGATGCCCTTATACGTGTCGATATGAGTGAGTACACCGAAAGCTTTAACGTGTCGCGATTGGTGGGTGCGCCTCCGGGATACGTGGGTTACGAAGAGGGCGGACAGCTAACGGAACGTGTTCGTCGCAAGCCTTACTCCATCGTGTTGCTCGATGAAATTGAGAAAGCGCACGGAAATGTGTTCAACCTGCTGCTGCAAGTGTTGGACGAAGGTCGCCTTACCGATGGAAACGGCCGACTGGTAGACTTCCGCAACACGGTTATCATCATGACTTCGAACGCTGGAACACGACAGTTGAAAGAGTTTGGACGTGGTGTGGGCTTCAACACAGGTGGTGCATTGGGCCTTAACATGAACGAAAAAGACAAGGAATACGCACGTGCCATCATCCAAAAGAGCCTTAGCAAGCAGTTCGCACCTGAGTTTTTGAACCGCCTCGACGAGATTATCACCTTCGATCAGCTAGATCTTGAGGCCATCAACCGCATCGTCGACATCGAGTTGAAGGGTCTTTACAAACGCGTTGAAGACTTGGGCTACCATCTCGAAATAACACCCGAGGCCAAAAACTTCGTTGCTTCGAAGGGTTACGACGTACAGTTTGGCGCACGCCCATTAAAGCGAGCCATACAAACGTACATCGAAGACTTGCTCGCCGAACGCATCCTCTCCGACGAATTGGCACTAGGCGACACCATCGTTATCGACAAGTGCCCCGACAAAGAAGAGCTTTCCGTAAAAGAAACGGCTGCATCTTAATGCCCCAAATACAGGTATCGACCTGTATCGCAGCAACTGCAGCCCTCACTTAAAATACCAACGGGGACATCATGGATTAGTCATGATGTCCCCGTTTTTTCATTTTGGTGTCAACGCGAAGTGCAAAATGCTTTTCTGCACATACGCGAATTCGGGATAAAACACAATCGGTATGCTTTCTGTCGCGTAGCACCTATTAGTAAGATAGCCTATCGTTTACCTCTCCAATCTTGTTCAGAGGGGCATGGTTTCTTATCCCAAACTCGCCAATGAGCCCTTCCGTGGTTCGCATTTTCATAGTTCCGAGAATGCGCTTTCTATGCCCTGATGATGCATGAT
>ERZ773068.1499-NODE-1499-length-11458-cov-3.305007_pt1 | contig 11458 bp, 10 predicted proteins | sample MGYA00580620_ERZ773068 | MGnify/ENA primary metagenome ERZ773068 (study PRJEB29015, sample SAMEA2737983) | human oral metagenome | biome: human oral; feature: human-associated habitat; material: dental | place: China | collected 2101 ... | reverse complement strand
GCTCTGAAACCCTTATAAATAGGGCGTTTCAGAGGTGCCTGCCCGGAAACGCCCTGTTTACGCGGGGTTCAGCGGTGCTTGCCGGGGAGCGTTCGGGAATGCCTGTTGCCCTCACGCCTCGATGCCCCGACATCCCGACACATCCTGCCGCCGGTCAGCGCCCGCTGAATTTTGCCGGGCGTTTGTCCAGAAAGGCCGAAACCGCCTCGGCAAAGTCTTCTTCCTTGGAGGATAAGTGCATGGCAACGGCTTCTTCTTGGTTGAAGGTTTCCAGCTCACTGTAAAAATAGGCGTTGAGCAAGGCTTTTTGCCGCTCCAGGATTCGGGTTGGCTTGTGCAGGAGTTTCTCGGTAAAAGCTTGCCCCTGGGCTTCCAGGGCATCGTCGGGAACGACCTCGGTGGCTAGCCCCAGATCCTTGGCTTCCCGGGCGCTGAGGGCGGTTTTGAGCGTCATCAGTTCATAGGTGCGGGCAGGCCCCAGATTTTTGCCCAGAAAGTACATGAGGCCGGTATCTCCGGACAGGCCGATGCCGTTGAACGCCGGAACCAGCTTGGCGGATTCAGACAGAATGCGGTAATCACAAGCCATCGCCAGGCCGAAGCCGGCGCCGGCAGCGGCTCCCTGAACCACGGCGACAACAGGCTTTTTGCAGCGGCGCACCGCCAGCGCCATGCGCCCCGTACCCAGCACCAGTTCGACGGGCAAGGGCGCTTTGGCGGCAAGAAGGTCGCGGAACATTTTGATGTCGCCGCCGCCGGAGAAGAGCTTGCCGGCAGCCTTCAAAATAACGGCCCGGGCCGGAGAATCCCGCTCGATTTGTGTGAAGACTGCGGCGACTTCGTCCAGCATTTCCTGGGTAAACGCATTAGCCGTGTCCGGTCGGTTCAGGATAACGACGTCGATTTCGCCCTGTTGCTCATAGATGAGATGCTGATACATGGTTTCCTCCGGTGGCAGTTAAAGGTTCACTCAAGGATTCGCGCAGTCTAGTCGCCGCCGCTTTTTGTTGTCAAAGCATCGCGTCCGGAAGTCAACGATCATTGCGCACGGTTTTCCGTTTTATGTTTTTTGATGCGCCGAGGCCCTTATGTTTAAAGGGGCTCCGGGCGATTTATGTTTTCTGCCTTGTTTTATCGGTTTCCAGGCAAGGGTTCGAGAAACGGGCGTGCGACGATTCTTGTCTCCGGATGTTTCCTGCGCCCAATCTGAAAATCTGGCCGCGGCGGACGGGGAACGTTTAAAATTCGCAGCTGCAGGGAAATCCGGAAAACACAGCGAAAATAATTTCATGAACCCGATTTACATTACTTTTGGCATTTATCTTTCCGCCGTTCTGCTCATCGGCATGGCGGCTTATTTTTCTACCCGCAATTTCGACGACTACATCCTCGGCGGGCGGCGGCTGGGGGCTTTCGTCACGGCTATGTCCGCCGGGGCGTCCGATATGTCCGGCTGGCTGCTGATGGGCCTGCCGGGGGCGATTTACGCCAGCGGGCTGAGCAAATCCTGGATCGCCATTGGCCTGGTGATCGGCGCCTGGCTGAATTGGCTGATCGTCGCGGGGCGGCTGCGCGTGCATACCGAGCACAACGATAATGCGCTGACCCTGCCCAATTATTTCTACCATCGTTTCGGTGCGCAGGGGCAGTTTATGAAGGTTAGCTCCGCCATCATCATCCTGTTTTTCTTCACCATCTATTGTGCGGCGGGTGTCGTGGCGGGCGCGCGGCTGTTTCAGAGCCTTTCCCCCGGCCTGGATTACACGACCGCCATGTGGCTGGGGGCGGGCGCGACCATTGCCTATACCTTCATCGGCGGCTTTCTGGCGGTGAGCTGGACGGATACCGTGCAGGCTACGCTGATGCTCTTTGCGTTGATCCTGACGCCGGTCATGGTGTACCTGTCGCTGGGCGGTACGGCGCAGATGCACGCCGCCATTGCCGCTGTCGCGCAGGAAACGGGGAAACAGTACGACAGCCTCTGGACGGGAACGACCTTGATCGGCATCCTCTCCACGGCGGCCTGGGGGCTGGGGTATTTCGGCCAGCCGCATATCCTGGCGCGCTTCATGGCAGCGGAAAGCGTCAAATCAATCGGCGCGGCCCGCCGCATCGGCATGACCTGGATGATCGTCTGCCTGAGCGGTGCGGTGGCAGTCGGTTATTTCGGCATCGCCTACTTCGGCGGCAACCCCGACCAGGTCGGCATGATGGAAGGCAAGGATGAGCGCGTATTCATTGCCCTGACGACGCTTCTGTTCAACCCGTGGATTGCCGGCATCATCCTTTCCGCCATTCTGGCTGCCGTGATGTCTACCCTGTCCTGCCAGCTGCTCGTCTGCGCCAGCGCGATTACCGAAGATTTCTACAAGGGTTTCCTGCGCCCGAAGGCGCCGCAGAAAGAACTGGTCTGGGTGGGTCGCGTCATGGTGCTGGCGGTGGCGGTGATCGCCATCCTGATTGCCGCCGATCCGGACAGCACGGTTCTCGGGCTGGTGGAGTTCGCCTGGGGCGGTTTTGGCGCGGCCTTCGGCCCCATCGTCATTCTTTCCGTTTTATGGAAGCGCATATCCGCCAGCGGTGCGCTGGCCGGCATGATTACTGGCGCCTTGGTGTGCGTCGTGTGGCTGGTTCAGGTGAAAAACCCCGCGCTCGCAGCGGGGCTGGATGGCTGGCGAACCTTTTACGAAATTGCGCCCGGTTTTATCGCCTGCGGGGTGACCGCCGTACTCGTTTCCCTGCTCGGCAAGGCGCCGGACGCCGCTGTTCAGGCGCGTTTCGAGCAGGCCGATGCGGATTTTCGGGCGCAGCGCTGAACGGCGTGGATAAGGGGAAACGATGTCGGGCGGCGGTGCCGACCGGCGCCGCGCTGGCCGCTGCGCCGATACTGGCCGGCTGTAGCCCGCGTCCTTATTGGGCTGCCGGCATGCCGATTCTGTCCGGTATGTCAGGTGCGCCTGACGACGGTGCGGCGGCCTGGCTTTTAGCGACGAATTGCTTGAGCGGCGGAATCCAGTGCGTCCACACGTAACGGCCGCCCATGCCCAGAACGCAGGCCCAGAAAACGAGCTGGATGAGAAAAATGATGAGATTGCGCTGCTGCCGACTGATTTTTTTGCCGGGGTCGGTGGCGCCGCAGCTAGGGCAGGCCATCGCCGAAGTGTCGACCTGGTGGCCGCAGGCGCGGCATGAAACGAGCGGCATGACGGGAATCCTCTGGAGTTTCTTGGTTTATTGAAGGCGCCGATTATAATTTGCCGGCGCGGTTTTGTGACGCCGCTGCCTGGGAACATTGGAAGCATGGATAGGCATGGCCGTGAATGACCGAAACACCGAACTCGAAATCCGCTTGAGCCTGATGGAAGATCTGGTCGAGGAACTCAACCGCACGGTTTTCCGTCAACAACAGGAACTTGTCCTCCTGCAAGCGCAGCTGCGCCATCTTTACCGGCAAATGCAGGCGGATGCGGAAGCGCAGGCAACGGCTGAGTCCGCCGCGCCGCGCAGCCTGCGTGAAGAGGTGCCGCCGCATTACTGAACCGAATTGGTTGATGCTTGTGCGGCGTTGCGGTATCTGCGCGGCATGGATATGTTTTTTGCAATCACGGAGTTTCATTTTGGCCATCATTCAAATCGACGAACCGCGCTCCCGCCCCAAAACGCCGCCGGCAGGTTTTGCCCTGTTTGCCCTTGGCTTCCGCCCCTTTTATCTGCTGGGCGCGCTGTTCGCCGCGTTGGTGCTGCCGCTATGGCTCGCCCTATACGCCGGCGGCGTCGAACTTGCGCCCGTTCTGCCGGGTATGCTCTGGCACGGTCACGAAATGGTGTTCGGCTTCGCCGTTGCCATCATCGCTGGTTTTTTGCTAACGGCTGGGCAGGTTTGGTCGGGACTGCCGACGCCGAAGGGCGGGCGGCTGGCCGCGCTGGTCGCGCTCTGGCTGGCCGGGCGGCTGGCGATGTTTTCCGGCATGCCTATTCTGGCGGCGGTCGTCGATCTTGCCTTTCTGCCGACGCTGGCCGTCGTCATCGGGCGTCTGCTTTATCGCGCCCGTAATCGCCGCAACTATTTCGCGCCGTTTCTGCTGCTCGCGCTGGCGGCCGCCAATGCGTTGGTGCACGCCGGCGCGCACCTCTGGTTTGATGTCGAACCGTTGATTGGCCTACACCTGGGCGTGGCGCTGATTACCGTGCTGGAAACAGTGATTGCCGGGCGCATCGTACCGAGCTTTACGGCCAATGCGCTGAAAACCGTGCCGTGGCGCAACCCTTGGTGCGACCGTGCGGCCGTGGTGCTGACGGCGCTGGCGCTTTTTGCCTGGGCGGTTGGCGCGCCGCCGGGAGTCGTCGGCGTGCTGGCGCTGCCCGCCGCTGCCGTGCAGCTCGTGCGTATCTGGGGCTGGCGGCCATGGCCGACGCGCACTACGCCGCTGCTGTGGATTCTGCATGTTGCGCACGGCTGGATTGTCGTTGCTCTGCTGGTGCTGGGGCTGGCCGCCTTCGGTCTGGCTGATCCGGCGGCGACGCTGCATATCCTGAGCGTCGGCGCAATGGCCGGGCTGATCATCGGCATGATCACGCGCACGGCGCTTGGCCATACCGGACGCCCGCTCAAAGCCGGATTTGGCGAGACGCTCTGTTACTGGCTGATCGGCATTGCGCTCATCCTGCGCGTCGCTATCTGGTTCGGCTTGCCAGATCGCTACTACATTCCGTGCCTGTACGCTTCGGCAACATTCTGGACGCTGTGTTTTCTCATCTATCTGTGGAAATACGTGCCGATCCTGACGCAGCCGCGCGTGGACGGCAAACCCGGCTGAACGAGCGCTTGGGCGAAGCCTCGGGACGATGCCGGCTGCGCCCCTGGTTTGCGCCGGAATACATAGGATTTGCGCCGGAATGCGTAGAAATTTGCGTTGGTCTGCGGCGGGTTTACGGCAGGTTCGCGCCTGATATCCCAAGGGGGCGATTGCTGGATACAGCGTTTTTGGCCGCCGAAAACGGAAGGCGCCTGGGGTTTTGCCGGCATTGACGCGGGAGTTTGGGCGTTTCTTTGCCCGTCAATGCCATCGCATAACTGCGTGGGAGGCACGCGCACTGCCTTCGCCGCCGCCGATCAATGCCATCCGTGGCGTCGGTCGGGCGGCGGCTTGCCGTGGCAGATGTGGTTCAGCGCGGCCTTTGCGCATAAAATACGTAGGCTCCGTGCGTGTAGGCCACATCCGCTGTCCGGCCGTTACCCTCAGTGCGCATTCAGAGTCGTGCCCGCATGAAGGCATGGCATGCAGTATCCGGATGCGCATTTCGCTCATTTTCTGACGGGAGAAATCATGCAGAAGAACAGGCAACTGATCGTCACCTTGCTGACCGCGCTGGCGCTATTTGGCTGCGCGTCGGTTGATACGACTTCCGGCGGCCAGGTCGGCGTTAGCCGCAAGCAGATGATGCTTGTCTCGTCCGCCGAAGTGAATCGGGAAGCGGCGAAAGCCTATCGCCAGGTCATTGCCGACGCCCAGAAAAAAGGCATGCTCAACCAGAACGCCCTCCTGGTGCAGCGCGTGCGCAGCATTTCCGCCCGACTGATTCCGGCCACCGCCACTTTCCGTGCCGATGCGCCGGGCTGGCAGTGGGAAACCAACGTGATTTCATCCAAGGAACTCAACGCCTGGTGTATGCCGGGCGGCAAGATCGCCGTCTATACCGGGCTGATCGAGAAGCTCAACACGACGGACGATGAGCTGGCAGCCGTCCTCGGCCACGAAATTGCCCACGCGCTGCGTGAACATGGCCGGGAAAAGATGAGCCAGTCCGCCGGCATCAATGTGGCGACGGGCATTGGCGGCGCGCTGCTCGGCGCCTATCTCGGCGTCGATGCCAAACTGGGCCAGCAGGCGCTGGGCGTGGTCGGCGACCTGGCGTTCATGCGCCCCAACTCGCGCGGGATGGAGCAGGAGGCCGATCGCATCGGCGTCGAACTGGCGGCGCGCGCCGGCTACGATCCGCGCGCAGCCATTTCCCTGTGGCAGAAGATGGAAAAGGCATCCACCGGCTCGGTGCCGCAATGGCTCTCGACGCACCCGTCGCATGGCTCGCGCATTGCCGATCTACGTGTGTACGCTGACCGCGTGTACCCGCTCTACACCGCCCGACCGAAATAAACGCGACGATCCGCCGTGTGTGTTCGGGCGCGCCGAACGCCTGCGCGATACCCGAAATCGCTCAGATTCAGACGAAGATTCAGACGACTGCATCTCACCGCACGCACCGCGCCTGTGAGATACCCTTTGACGGCATGCCGCTGAAACCCGCGTCAATCGGCGGTTTCAGCGCCGCTGTAGCCCAGGTAAATAAGGGCGTTCCGGGGAGGGGGTGGTGTGGGGCGGAGGAGAGGCTATTAGCAGCGCTTTCCGGGCGTCATCGTCGTTGGCTTCGATAAAGCTCACTGTTGCTTCGATAAAGCTCACTGTTCGATGGCTTCATGCGCCGGCGGCACATCAATCGCCGTCCGTTTTGCGGGGGAGCGGGGCAGGCGCGCCAATGCTGTCGGGGCCGAGTCCAGGAACAGGGTCGTCGACGGCAGAGGCTTACTGCCAGTCGACAATTGAAATGCCGAGGCCGAAGGTCGTCTGCCGATGGTTGTAGTCGAGCAAGGTTTCGCCGTAGCCAGAAGAGGCTTGCAGATAGCCCTTGAAGTTGCGATGGATGGGGAAATTCCATTCGGCGAGCAGCGCGCCGCGCGAATGTTTGTGCAGCAGCGGGCCGCGCGCCGTGATCGACAGGGCATGTTCGCCCGCGTACCAGCGCGCTTGCAGGTCGCCGCGCCCCAGATAGTGGGCGATGTCGGGGTTGTCGTTGAGCAGGCTGCCGCGGCCGAGAATCTGCCAGGCGCGCCCGATCAGCTGAAAGTTGCCGTATTCGAAGCCCGCTGTGCCGATGAGCCGGTTCCAGCTGCGCGATTGCGGCAGGCCGCGTCCGTTCGACTGGTGGTTGAGGGCGAGCGATAGCATGCGCAGGCGCAGGCCGCCGCCCAGATGCAGGTTGCTGCGGAAGACGGAGAGAATTTCCGGTTCGTAGATCGTGTCGCGGAATGGCGCTGAGTTGCTGTAAAGCTGCCAGTTTGATTGCTGCGTGTAGCCCGCCCAGAGGTCGCCATATTTGCCGAACAGACCTTCCGTCAGCTTGGTTTTGAAGCTGATCTGGAATTTCGCTTCGATGTTCTCCAGGTCGAGCGGCTGGCCGACGCGGTTGTTCGGATTGGGCGAGGCGGGCAGCGTATTGGGTGAACTGCTCCAGCGTACCGGCAGCAGGTAGTTGAGCTTGTAGGGGCGCAGGTTAAACGTGCCGCGTTTGTCCGCCGCGTCGAGTTCCCAGCGTGCGGACAGGCTGCGCTTGTCGCTTGGGGCACTTTCCGACTGTGCCGGCAGCGTGAGGCCGTTGCCGGAGGCGGCCGCCGCCGAAGCGGCCGAAGCATCCGATGGCGCGCGGCTGTCGGCGTCCGTGCCGGCGGTGTTTGCCCTGTCGGCAGCGCTGGTGTGCGGAAGCTGCGCAGAGGAAGTTTCTTTCGGTGGACTGAGGGTAGCGGGCGCGCCGGCGCTTGTGCGACCGACCGCAAGGTCGTAACAGGCAAGGCGTGCATGGTCGTCGCTTAATGCGGCGCAGGCGGCCGGGTTGCCGGTGGAGGCGGTAGCGGAGGCGGGCGTTGCGGCGGCAGCGGCCGTGGAATGCGCGCACATCGCAGCGCTTGTGCAGGAGAGCAGAAGCAGGTCAAGCGCATTGGTCGGTCGGGTCGGGAACATCGTTGATTTCCTTGATAAATAATGCATTGCGGTACATTTTACCCGGATATCGCCAATGCGCTGGATTTCCACTTCCCGGTTGGTGCATGCCGATACGCCGTATCGTAATTATTAGTTGCCGATCTGCAGCTTGCTGCCATGCGGGGTAAATGGATTTCGGTGCGGACAGCCCGCGTCCTGTATGGGTCAAGGAATACGACGGGCTGTGGTACACCATCAACAATGCGAGTACCTATTTACGGGTGCGTCCGCCACGGGCTGCGATCGAAAAGCGGAAAAACGCGCATGACGCTGACTACGACAATGTTCCGTCGAAGTGAATCTGACGCTTTCCAGCCCCTTTCTGCTATGGAGTGAAGCGCGCCGGCGTGTTTAGGCATGGCTCGCGGCTGACTGGCTAGTTGGTTGGGTGGCGCCGACCTTTTATTTGACTGCTGCGGCCTGCGGCGAGAGACGAAGCGCGCGGTTTTTCCTGAGCCTGCCGATGACGTGCATCTCGCAGGGGCCGCAGTCAAAGCGCAGGATCAGCCTTTCTTTGCCGTTTAGTAGGATCAGCGGATCGGGACGCAGTCCCTTGACCTGCCTGGGACACAGCTGAAGGCTGTAGCGCACGCAGTGTTTGGTCACCATCAGCGAGACTTCGCCTTTTTCCTGCCGGCATTCATAGGCGGGCTCGATGAGGCGGACGCCGTGTTTCTCATAAAAGGCGCGTGCTTTGGCGTTATAGACGTTGCCAAGATAGCTGAGCGTATCTGCCGGATAGGGCAGCGGAGGAGTCCGTGCAGCATGGCGGGGTGGGCGGGTGTAGGCGGCTTGCCGGGCGGTATCTAGAGCTTCAATGCCTTGCCGGCGCAGGGTGTTGAGTGCCGCTGCGGGGATGAAGCGGGGCTTCGTGTGCGTTTCCCAGTCGATGTCGATGGCGGCGGCTGTGTAGATCGTATTGCCGAGCCGGCCAAGCGCTTCGCGCACGGCGGTTGTGGCGCGCTCGGGGTGCTGTGCCGTCTCTTTGGCGTGTGCAAGGCGGGCTTCGGCGCAGATGCCGCGTTCGTCGGTCAGGCGCAGGGCAAACCCTTCGGGAGTTTCAGCAAAGGACAAATTCAACGACAGGCGTCGTTCAGCGGATTTTTTCTCCAGCAGGCGCTCGAATTCATAATCGAGGTTGCGATGTACCGGGGCGCCGACACGCAGACTGGCGGGCAGCCTGCCGCCGGGCGTCAGCCGGTAATGGCCGGGGGCACCCTCGATCGGTTCGGCCAGATTGATGCGGAGGCCGGTTAATTCGCACAGTTCGCCATCCGGCGCGGGAAAGCTGAGGCCGTCGCCATTGTGCAGGGAAACGCTGCTCTGCACTTCAAAATACGTTTGACCGAGGCGGGTGATCTGGCCGATCGGTTCGCCGGTGAATTTCGGCGAGTCGAAGGCGCCGATATCAGCATGGCGTTTATTGACGAAGTAATCGGTGGCGCCGCGGTTAAAGGTTTTTTCTGGTTGCGGCGTGAAGAAAAAGGCACAACGGCCGGAGGATGCGCGCCGCCAGCCTTCTCCGGCGTCGATAATGGCGTCGAGCTGCTGCCGGTAACAGGCGGTGATATTTTTGACGTAGGCCAGATCCTTGAGGCGGCCTTCGATCTTGAACGAGCGGATGCCAGCCTCAATCAGCGGCCGCAGGTTGGCGCGCTGGTCGTTGTCCTTGAGCGAGAGCAGGTGTTTGCCGGAGCGCAGCGTTGTGCCGGATGTGTCGGTGAGCGTGTAGGGAAGGCGGCAGGCTTGCGAACAGTCGCCACGATTGGCGCTGCGTCCGGTGTGCGCATAGCTCAGGTAGCATTGGCCGCTGTAGCTGACACACAGTGCGCCGTGGATAAAAAATTCGAGCTCCGCCGTCGTTTGGGCGGCGATGGCATGAATCTGCGCCAGTGACAGTTCGCGCGCCAGCACCAGCCGGGAGAATCCGACGCTCTCGAGAAAGCGCGCTTTTTCCGGCGTGCGGATGTCGCATTGTGTGCTGGCATGCAATTGAATGGGCGGCAAATCGAGTTCAAGCAGTCCCATGTCCTGCACGATCAGGGCGTCTGCACCGGCTTCCCAGCATTGCCAGACGAGGCGGCGCGCAGTTTCCAGTTCATCGTCACGCAGGATGGTATTGAGTGCGATCAGCACACGGGCATTGAAGCGGTGCGCATGTCTGACCAGGCGTTCGATATCCGGCAGAGCATTGCCGGCATCGGCACGCGCGCCAAAAGAGGGGCCGCCGATATATACGGCATCCGCACCGTGCTCAATGGCGGCCATGCCGAAATCGGCGTTTCTGGCGGGTGCGAGCAGTTCTATTTCCCGTGCCTGTGCACGTTTTATCCCAGGGATGATTTCCCGCGTGGTTTCATGCATGCTTGCCCCGGTCTTTTGCGCCGATTCGTGGCCGGATCGATGGTTGGGAAGGCTCATTAAGAGTTTTTTGGGTGGTCTGACGAGTGCAGTACCTATTGTAAGTCATTGATCTGGAATGTGCTTCCCGTAATTCTTACGATATTTGACGGTGTTTCGAGAGTGCGAGCGAAATTTTTTGTCAACCGCCGTATGGACAGCGCGTTAATCGGCTCATGGCGACAGATCATCCATGTCGCTGGACCAAAAAAAGCATAGCAAAGGAGTTGAACATGGGTAGTCTGAGTAAAGAATCTTTCGACGCTTTTCTGGAATCGCTGAAACGGGCGGGTGTTGCCATTTACAACGAAAGTGAATTGCGCGAACGGTTGGCCGAGGCGCGGCGCTGGCAGTATGCTTTTGCAACGCTGGCGTCCAATGGACGTGCGTTGGGCATCCGCTTTGAAGATGCGCGTAATGGTGTCGATGAGGTGGGTATCCGCCGCACCTTCTGCCGGTTCCATTTTCCGAAAAGCATCGAAACGGCTTTTGCCGCCAGTCTCCGTGCCGCATAAGCGTTGGTGCATTCAACCTTGAACGCTTGTGGGGGCTTAACCTTAAATAATATTAGAAGCGCCATTTTTCAACCTGCCAACTTGACAGCCGCACTGCCTTGGGCGTGCGGCTGTGTTGTCAGTGATCATTTGTAGTCATTCTCTGTTTTTCTTTTCCGACCCGCTGATGGCGGGTTTTCTTTTTTTTTTCAGCTGCCGCTGTCTCTGGTCATTTCGGCTAACCTCGGTAGAGATCGTCGGAATGCGTCTTTTTCGGTATTTCCTGTGCAAGTCGCAGTATCATGCCCGCCTCCTCATTGGATCCGGCCACCTTAACAATATGTCCACAATTTTGCACGGGCAATCCGTACCTTGCCAAAACATGCAGTGGATCGCATTGCTCCTATTTTCAGTTGCCGTGGGTGGCGTACTGGTCTGGTTGGGTGTGCCCGCAGCATTTTTTCTCGGTTCGGTGCTGTGTGGGATGAGTTTCCGGCTTTTGGGCGCGAAGCTGAAATTGCCGCGTCCTTGCTTCATTTATGCGCAGGCGCTGGTCGGCTGTGCGGCGGCAAAGAGCATGACGCCGTCGCTATTGGGGGCGCTGGCCGAGAACTGGCAAGTACTCGGTGCCATGGTTTTGAGTTCGGTAATTGCCGGCGGGTTGGTGGGCTGGTTTCTGACCCGGTGGCGGGTGTTGCCGGGCAATATGGCGGCCTGGGGCGCTTCGCCCGGTGGCGCGAGTGCGATGAT
>ERZ773068.1496-NODE-1496-length-11469-cov-3.391800_pt1 | contig 11469 bp, 16 predicted proteins | sample MGYA00580620_ERZ773068 | MGnify/ENA primary metagenome ERZ773068 (study PRJEB29015, sample SAMEA2737983) | human oral metagenome | biome: human oral; feature: human-associated habitat; material: dental | place: China | collected 2101 ... | reverse complement strand
TAGGGGAAGCTGGCTGTGGAGTAGGTTCATCTGTTCCGCTGTTTCTGCTACATGCCGCAAGGCTTAGTAAAGCCGCCATATATAATCAGCCAAACGAAATGTAAAAATTGGTCAAACGAAATGTAAAGAAAATATACATAAATATTAAGATAGCCACTGAAAGAATCAGTGGCTATCTTTTTTAAAGGTAGTTTAAAGATTATTTAAATTGTAATTTATTGTGAGGCATTCTGTCTTCTTTTTAGATGAATTTCTGGAAGCAACCAAAGTTAAATTTTTACTATGAATTGTCCAACCACAAGATTCTGCATACTTAGAAAGAGCTTTATTTGGATAGGAGCTTAGCATAAATTTACCTTTTACCTTAGATAAACATTCCAGTAGCTTATCAAAATGCTCTTGTGTATAGCCTCCATAATGTCCTTGTACCGCACCTACATAAGGTGGATCAATGTAAAAAAATACTTCTGGAGCATCTATTCTCTCAATAAGCTTTACTGCATCTATATTTTCTATGAAAACATTCTTTAACCTTTCAGATAAAGATTCTGAAAATGCAATTTTCTTATTAATGCAGGAACTTATCCTTTTAGGAGAAGTAGATAAAGTCCCTATTTGATTACTAAATCCAAAATTAGTTCCTACCCAGAATGCCCAAGCTTTTACTACTGGAGTAAAGAGATAAGGGTGTTCATATACTACCATAGCCTGCTTATAGGTGGATCTGGAAAAAAGTGTGGCATCGAGAATTCGCTTAAGCTCTGAAAAATTACTTTTCAACTGCTCATAGAAATTGACTACCATACCATTAAAATCATTAATATATTCTAATTTCTTTGGTTCTTTAGACCAAAATACAGCACCACCACCAAAGAATGGCTCACAATACACTGTATGTTCTGGAATCATAGGGAATATGGCGTTTAGCATTGATTGTTTTCCTCCATAGTAACTAATTGGTGTTTTTAGTTGTGTTTTCATTTATTATTAGTTTAGTAATTAAAGTATTATATTTGCAACTCTCACCCCTAAAAAGCAACAAAGCACAAGGCAATAGAAGACTTATGTCCTCCGTAGCCTTGTGCTTGTATTTTTAAAGGGGTGAGAGCTTTTAAAAAGCGGAGGACTTTTTAAATCCCCCACTTAGGTAGGTTAAGCTAATTGGAAGTGTGGCGGGTCATATGGTTTTTGCCAATCTCCACCCCAGACTATTTTTACTCCAAGCTTATTAGCAATCTCTTTGATATGGTCAGCAATTCGCTTCAGATTCTTTATAGTATCTGGATGATTTACTTGTACCTTTCCTAAAAAGAATGGATATAAATCTACTGCATAGCCATAACCATCAGATTTAGTCTGATGATTGGATCTATTTTTAATTCCATCTGCATTGGTAACCTTCTGTCCAGGCTTGGTTCTACCCAGAGCATAGAGTTCTTGCTGTCTTTGTATAGTTCTTACTCCCTCTGTAATAGTAAAATCTACAGGGCTATTAGAAATAGCCTCTTTCATTACTTTTACGAGGTTAGGGTGTACTCCTTTGAGGTTATTCAAACTTCTTTCGCTTAATTGATACATAATTATATTAGTTTTATTGTTTTGTACAATTTATATCCTGCATATAATAGAATTATACCTACTAAAACAAACATCCACACATAGGGTTTATATACTGTTTCTACATCTTTCTTGGATACTTTCTTCTGTAGAGAAGCTTGATGCTCCTCAATATTTTTCTGTAAATTGTATATCTCTTTATCCTTGATCAATATACTTTGTTTTAGCTCAGTATTTTCTTGCTTTAATGAAGAGAACTCCTTGCTTGATTTGCTTTCATTATTAAATGAGAGTTCTGTATTATTATCAATAGGAATTTGGGTTGTATTTCCTTTGCTATCGGTTACAGTAACAAAATGTACGGATGGGTTGAGACATTTCCCTGTATTTTTGAGGGTGAAATTCTGTAAGAAAGAATATTGATCCATAAAACTATTATGTTCTGAAATATTTTTTCCAGAATCGAGTATTTTATGAGCCTCCTTTTCCTTCTCTGCAGATGTACTCTGCGTTTCTTTCAGATACTTCTCTTCTGTTTTTAAAGCTTCTTTTTCTACGGATTTTGTCTTATGCCTTGCACCGCAAGAAATAAGGAAAAGACATAAAATAATAATGAATTTTCTCATTGGTATAGTTTTTAAATTTTAGTTAATTTCTGCTTTTTCCTGCCAAATATGAAGCCTGCAACCCCCGATAATATAGCGCCTATAAAGGCGCTAATGTGTGGAGCTACATTCTCCATTAAAAATTCTTTCATCTTGTTATATCTTTTTAATTTCCCTCCCAAGAATGAAGGGAAATTTTTAAAACTATATTTTATTTTTAATTACTACTATAATTTTGTCAGCGCTGTCTTTTGGGATAGAAATACTATTGCCCCTTGAAGTATCTATCTCTAACTTATTTTCAGGAGCAATCGAACCTCTATAATATTCTATAGCAACTCTTTCTCTAATAAATCTACTAAACATTTCAATATTGAAAATGAAATTTTCAGCTCCTTTTAATACTCTTTTTGGAAATACAAAATCATTATCTCCGAACTTGAGTTCTATAGGACTAATTCCTGTAACAACTTCTTCAGGCATATCAAAATTACTATTTGTATCTCTCTTTAGAAAGATATAGTTGAAACTTATATATGAATCACGGATAGGTCCTAAAAGCTCGTTCTTAATACTTATCTCTATATCCGAAGATACCTCCTCGAAAGAGTAATATGCTTGAAAAGTAGCCTTATTACCCCCTCCTAAGAAATAGTATGCTCGTTCTGAATTATAACTTGGAATTGAAGTTGTATAAATTTCTCCTGCTTTTATTTTCTGTATTTTCAGTCCATCAAAGTTAAAATATACTAATCCATCAGCCCCAAATTTATATTTTAAAGGACCTTCTTTTAGATACAAAGACTTATCCCTTCTAAAAGTAATAAATTCCCCGTTAGGCTGCTCCACTTGCAGGTAGTCTAAATTTCCTGAATGTACCATTTTGTAATCAGAGGTTAGCAACTGGTTCATAATCTTTGCAGCAGCTTCTGGAGAAATTGTAAAAGTTGATTTTACCTCCTTAAGAGCTAATACCTTCCCTTTTTCATCTGTAAAATACAGATTTGCTTCTTTTTCAGAAATTTGCTTAACAATTACGCAGTCAGTGTCATTAATAACTGTTCCCACCTTTGGGGCTTCATCGCTCATATTGAGCGTTTTGTAAGTTGAAATTCTCATTTTTTTTGAAATTTTTATTGTTACTTTTTACTTAATTAAATGGATTACCCGTTGCTGTAGCCTTTTTTCCTAAGGCTGTCTGCCAAGCTGCTATTTGTTCAGCTGTAAGTCCAGAGGCATCAGCGTTGGCTTTTAGTTCTAAAGCCGAAGCATCAGCTTTACCTTCTAAGCTAGTAGAAAGCCCTTCTATTTGGTTTTGGCTAATGGCTTCATCCTTGTGCCAGTAGCTCTCCTGCCACGCCCAGAATTGAGCCTGAGTGGGCTTTGCACCATTGACAAACCATTTCTTTATTGTATTCTTATCTGTTGCCATTGTTCTAATAACTATTAATTAAATCCTACAAATTGAATGTATCTGATGATTCGGTATGGAGGCATATTGTTGTGAGGTTGATTGCCTCCTGCTGATGTAGTTTGTCTTTTTACATCTCGCCAAGGGTGACTTCCTCCATCATAGCCTCCTCCAGTTACCCAACCTCCACGATTGTAAGCATCACCATTATCAATACTCTCGTGGGTATGGCTCGGAATTTCTTCTATGGTAAGAGTATGTGTTGCTTCACCACCTGTTGTGCCAATTTTCTTTTCTTCTGGCATAAGGTTATCGTAGGCATCATTTGTAGCATCTTTTATACTATTCCAAAAATGCTCATCAAAGCCTAATGGAAAGCGTTCACTAAGAGATTCATAAGGTTTCCAGCCCTCTGGAAGAGGTTCACTCGCAGGTTTTCCCCATAAGGCTATTAATCCTATAGGCACTGGACTTTTTTTGCTTTCCAATGCTTCAATTCTTCTTAATAGATCCTCAGTGGTCGTATTCTCAGTTTTATTTTCTTGCAACTGAATAAGGTTGTTGATTCTTTTAAAGTCAGCCCAAGAAAAGGTCCTATCAGGTGTGGAACTACCAAAGGCTACAGAGCGTTTAAAATATACAGGTCGTGATGCCCCATCTTCAAATACACGATTGGAGACCTCTTCCTTAATAAATACATTGCTCCCGAGATTACCCCCTTCAAATTCCAAAACCTCTCCGTTAATAAAGACTACACCTCTATTAATACTATTCCCTACCTGCTCGCACCCAGAAATAATAGTCTTATCCCCCGCCAAGCTCCCTAACTGATTGAAAACTGAGTATGCCGTTTGTATCGCATCTAAAATATTCGTAGAAAGCGGAAAACCTCCTGTTTGTTTAAATTCTATCCTATTCATAAGATTAATATTTTTCTATTTTATATCGTTTTGAAGCCAGCTTGTAAAAGTCAATGAGCGCTCTCATCTCATAGCCATTATAGAATAAATCAGCAGGAATTTGCACAATAAAATCTACCCCTGTATCTCCGTAATCGGCATCATCTCGCAGGTAAACCACACCTAAATATTTAGGCTTTTTTTCTGCATCCGTGTAGATGTAGGAGCGTTTATATCGGTTGCCCTCTGTAATTTTTATTCTTCGCTGACTTACATCAAACCTATCATTAAGAGCTTTCCTAAGGTGACATACTTGTCCATTATGCGCAAGGGTATAGAGGTTTTGCTTTCGGTTCTCATTAAAGTCATCGATGACTTTTGTGAGTGGAAAATGTAACGCCTTTATCCAAGCTAAAAATCTCTTTTGCCTTAGAAAGGTTGGCGTAAGGAGTATGACTAATTTGTTTATATCTAACTTAAACCACATAACTTATTCCATTAAAATCTGCTATTTTAAAATAGCCTGATACGGGTATTTTTTTTACATCTATTGTTTGGAAGTTTCCATAGCCATTAGTCCCAGCATCAATCCATTTGCTTTCTGCTAAAATGATATGAGGAATTTTCACACCTTCTACCTGCTGTAAGGCATCCACCAGGTGGGCAAGCACTAATTCACCGTTGAATGGTAAGTTTTTAAGATACTTCTTTATAGCCTCTTCCACTGGTTTATTTCCCATTCTAATGCTTGTGCCGCTTTCATCTAATACCAGTGGATCTCGATAAATTTTCATCTGGAGCTTGAGAATGTCGGGCAAATAATTGATAACCGTAATTCTCACCCCTGCATCTTTAATTTCGTTCATATACGCATCAAATGAGGCTTTTTGACCTACTGAAATCGGTTGTAATTCTCCACCTTGCTCTGTGGCTATTTTCACAATTAAACGGCTCTCTACCTCACTTTCTGTAACTGCTGAATACTTCACTATCTTTGAGGCATCTATTTGCTCTTCTGTGGCATTTGCATTATTAAATTTGTCGCTATCCTCAATAAGGTCAAAACCGTATTGGAAAGCAAGAGCCTTATTTCTATACCATCGAGCTGTATGTGGCTTTAATTGCTTGAGCATCTCCGAAACCTCACTTTTATGCGTGTCAAAGAGCTTTTCAAAAATCCAAAGTACAATAGTGATAATATCAAATATTGTATTTTCAAAGGATACTAGAGAAAATTGCTCTTCAAAACTTTTATTTTTGTCTAACTGATAAGCCGATACAATATGCTTATTCTGTATGAATGTATCAGTTATTTGTTTTTTTATTTCCTGTTTTGTTCGTGCCATCTGATTAGCTCACTTTAAAATTTCCATTAATAGCCCAGTAGCTGATTCCTTCTGGATCCTTTTCCTGCTCTATATTATATGCTGTAATAGCAGTAGCAGGCTTATTTCTTTGAAAGAAAAAAATCATCTCATTATTTTGTACATTATCACTAATAATTATCTCATCAACTTCTATATCATCAGTAATACTTTTTTCATTGAGCACTGCCATTTTCATTATATCTTCAAATCCTCCAGTCATCTGATATACCATATCAATAAAGGATTGCCCTTGTTGAGCTCTACTCATACTCTGCATCTATTTCAAATTTTTGTAGGTTATACAAATTCAAATGTTTTATATTGATCCCATCTTTGGCAAATTGTTCTTTAATACTATGCCTGTACCCAAGCAAATCATCACCAAGTAAAGCAGAACGAAGTCCAACCCCTAAATCTGGATTTCCTTTATAATCTCCAGATTCAGCAATAAGTAGGCAGGCGATATTTTGCTCTAATGTAGGACCTAGCAATAAGCCACTAATAATTTTGCTTTCAGAGTTTCTTCTGACTTCTATATTCAAGTCAAAATCTCCATTTGAAGCAGGTTTGTATTGTATTGCAAAATCTTTCATACTTATTTTATTATGCCAGTTCCTTTAGTTATAGTTGCTCCTTGTTGAGCAAAAGCATTTCCAGTTGTAGAAACAGAAATTCCTTCATTAACCTCAAGTTCTCCAGACTTTACAAAATCATAAATAAGCTGTGAGAGCTGTTTAGCAAAATATTCCATTGCGTTTGCTTCTTTTGTCATCATTTCTTTCTGGAGTTTTAAAATACCTGCTTCAAGAATTGGTTTTCCTACATCTAAGCTCATTTTAAATCTATTTTAATAGGGTTTTAAATTTGCTTTCAAGCTGGTTTAATTTTAGTATTGTGGGAGGTATGGGCTTACCACTGACCCCACTCGGAGTATATACTTTCAGATCCTTTAAAAGACTCATTAAATCCTCAAATAATGTTAGTAGACTGGTAGTTTCATTTTTAACACTTACTTTTCCTGAAGTACTATCTATTTCTACTTCTAATCCATTTTCCTTATAACTGAATTGACTTACTTGGTCACATTTAATTATGGTTAAATTATCTATACTTCCATCGGCTGAAATCATCAATACTTGAGATCCAATAGCTGGAATCATCAGTAAGTTATCTTTTCCATTTGCTGTAGTCTTTAATCGTACATCAGAGATTTCAAATCCATTTATATTTACTGTACAAGTATCACCAGTAATTTTAGTTACAAAACCATCTATAGGTAGGTTTTGGGTTGCTCCTATGATAGCTTTAATATTTGATTTGAGCTGTGCTATCTTATCATTCATTATTCACTTAATTTTATTCCTGGTGTAATTGTTCTTTTTCCACCTGATTGACTAAAATTTGTTGTTACACTTTCTGCATAATATCTTCCATCTTTGTCAGGATAATCATCATCATAAATTCCTATAGTATAACTGGGTTCTACATAGGGTATAAGCCAGGTATCAAAAGAACCTTCATAACCTGGGGACATTCTATTTTTATATTCATTTTTAGCCATTATTTTAATAGCTTCTTTACTCATTCTACCTACTTTCTTTGTGATTTTATCACCTCCTGTCTGCCCTTCTGTATGTTTAATAGTTTTGCCATCTAATCCAGTGCTTTCTATAGTTATTTCCACTTTCTTATCTTCTGCAGACTTATACTCTAATGAACTGGTCTCAATATTGTGCTGCATTGAGAAATCTGCTTCACCACTTTTCCAGGTATATGCAGCGTGTATATGAAGTTCTTTTTTCTTTGTATCAAAAAAGATATCCGCTCCTGTTTCTTCCTGTAGTTTAGCCAGCACATCAAAACCTGTAGCTTGGTAGATGGTGAATTTATCATAAGGGATATCATAATCACAAACCAGCTTAAAACTCTTATCTATATTATCAATGAGATACTGAGCTATCTTTTTAATGCTACTCGGCTTAAACTCTTTATTAGGTACTCCTTTTCTAAATATAAATAAAGCATCCTCACAGACAATATTAAGAGAGTTCTCACTAACTTTTATCTCCTTTACATAACCATCAAATTCTAATGTCAGGTTATCATTATATCCCAGGTAGATAGCTACTTGATAACCTCTTTTAATGGTTTCGGAAATATTGATAACTTTATTCATCTCTGTTTCTGGAAGTATAATAGTTGCAATATCTGCCAGATTTTTGGTAGATTTCTCTATATTACACTCTGCTATTATACCCAGAAGCCAGGTTTTATCTTCTCCCTTAAATTGTATTTTCCAATCCAGCTGAAACATCTCTATTCCTTAATTAATTCACTTGAAATATCTCCTATTTCTATTTTTGCTTTAGTTTTTTTATGCTCATAAAGCAGTTTGAATGGAAAATCACTAACCGCCTTTATCTCATAAGCCTGTACATTTTCGCCCTTAGTAAAAGGAAAAGTAACAGACTCTATAACAATTCTATTAATTCCCAGTATTTGTAGAGGTTCTGAACGAACTTCCAAAGCTTCTGCTGTTAAAAGATAATTTTTTAATCTTTCCATATCCTCGCGTGGATAGGTTTGCTGGTGATTACCTCTCATCTTTTTTCCATAAAAGGCACCTGTTATGGTAATGCTGTAATCATCCACAGACCATCGCTCTTTTACACTGCCTATATAGTTTTTTCCTGCTTTAGCAATATATCTCTTAGCAATGATGGTTTTAGCTTCAATGTTTATAATTGGTTCCCAAGGTAAGAGCCAAAAATTCTCATCCTTAGAGCTCCGAAATGAGAAAGGAAAAAACTGTTCTTGCTCATTTAATGGCTTATCCTGCCTCCATAGCTCACTATCATTATAGTCATTTTCTACCTCATTATATCCTACTTTATTTTGAATAAATGGCAGAATCTTAACAGGCGGTAAGATATGTTTTGAAAGTTCATTTTCTAATGCTCCTGCTCTGGGAATGAGCTTTGCTACTGTGCTTCCCATTAAAGAACCTATCAGTACATTTTCATTTGTTAGTTTCATTATCCTGCTGCTGTTATAGCCGAAGCTGTTATTCTTAATAATTCGTCTAATACTTCTTGTCCTGCTTTCTCTGTAACAGAATCTTTAGAACCTGTATAGCTCTGTATTCCGATTAGCTCTTTAATATGGAGAGTGATGTAATTGTGTTTAGTGCCACCAGTAGCAATACTATCATTAATTTTTTTAGCTTTACTATTCTTTCCAGAGCTACCAGCACCACCTATTTCACCTCCTTCTGTAGAGGTTCCTGGTATTGTTATAGGAGATGCAATTCCACTATTATTGGCTTTACTCTCTTTTTTATCATCCGTATTCCATTTGAGTGAGTTTGCTCCAGTTTTAAATTCTTTCCCAGCATTTTTAGCTACTTTTTTTGCTCCATCAACAATTTGTTTTTTACGCGCTTCTGTATCTTCCTGTATTTGGGAGAGCATCGCATTATTTTCATCTTCATCACCCATTCCTACAGCATTCTTAAATTGATACCAGCCTTCTTTTATCTTATTAAGGCCCATCATTAATCCATTAACACCCGTATTCCAGTATAATTTTATAGATTCTATAAATGCTTTAAAAAGGAGTTTTGCTCCTGCCCAAGTGTGTTTCCAAGCTACGCCCCAGCCACTAACTTTAGATGCCAGATACACAATTCCTGCAATAAGTCCTGCGACTGCAATAATTATAATACCAATTGGATTGGCAGATAATGCTACATTCCAAGCCCATTGTGCTACTGTTACTATTTTAGTCCAAAAGGCTGACATTTTCTGAACATTGGTAAGTGTAGAAATAGTACTTCCCATAAGGCTCAATACAGGTATAAGATTGGCTACATCACCTGCGGTTTTACCTAGTACAGAAGCATAGCCCATCAAGCCTCCTGTAGCATTAAATAGGCTTATTTTGAAATCATCAACCTGGGCAGTTAATCTTGCATTCTTTTCTGCTGGGCTTTCCATTACAATTGCCGCTTGTTCATAAGCCGTATTTGTACCTGTTATAGCCTTTGTTAGTCTATTTATTTCATCTGTTTGACCGATAAGAGCCATTGCCGCATTGGCGTTTTCTTTTCCAAACATTGCAGACATTAAGGCAGAGTCTTTTAGTAATGGCTTAAGCATATTAAGCCTTTCTGATAAAGACAATGAGGGATTATTTAACTGATTAATATTAATGCCTAACCTTTGAAATTCTTTTTGAACTATTTTAGGGAGAAAGCGCCCTTGTCCCAAGGTTGAGAGGACATTTCTAAGAGCTACACCTCCTTCACTTCCTTTTTTTCCAGCTTTGTCTAATACCTGTATAGCCGCATTCGTTTCTTCAAAGGCTACATTTGCTCCTTTTGCGGCCATACCAGCCTGCTCTAAGGCTTCTTTTATCTGTGGAAGTTCTGCAGATCCTTCACCAGCAGCTGCAGCCATAACATTCATCATAGCAGCCATAACTTCTGATGCCTTAGTAGGATCTTCCAAAGAAATCCCATATTGGTTCATCGCTGTAGTAAGGACTTCAGTAGCAGCTGTGGTGTCTCCACCCATTAGCTTGGAAGTATAGCTAACAGATTCTCCCATACTCTTGAGAGCTTTGGGTACATTAGCAATCTCTGGAGATAGTTGTCCAAGTATAAGCTTGTAAGATTCTACTCCTTGTGCAGCTGAGCCCCCAAAAGTTTTGGCAGATTTTCGAGCATAGCTTTCTATTTCATTTAGCTTTTCACTCGTAAGTCCTGTCATTGCCTGTAAATCGTGCATAGAGTTAGAAAGTGCCATACCTGGAGCATTTAGGGAATCTATACCCTGTGCTATACGGTTAATATTCTCAACAAAGGCACCTAAAGAGACTGTTTTGAGATTTTTATTAATATTATTAACCATTTTAATAAAAGCCTCATCTATCTTTACAATAGCTTTATCAACTTTGAGCGTTTCAGTTCTTAGTTTCTCTACTGTTGCTATGACTTTGTTGGCATTAACGGTATTAAATACTATATTGTAATTTAGATTATTATTCATACATTTGTAGTATAAATCATTAACAATATGGAACTCTTACAAGATTTACTTTTTAAAATATTAGGTTATGGGCTACTTATTGTCCTTTGTTTATCCTTTTCGGGTTTTATTATCCGTATCATAGAAGAAGTAAAAGAAATACTTCCTTCTAAGCAACAAGATAAGCTGGACAAAGGTTTTAAAGAGTATGATGGAATTTAATTGTTTCCATCATTCTCTTTTATTCTCAAATATTGAAGTTCTTTTACTCTACACGCCCACTCATAATCTGATAAATCATCGGGATTGATTTTCATATAGTAGATAAGGGATGCATTCATTATCCTTAGCCAATCCCTATCTTCATCTATTTTCGCATCCTCTAAAGCTTTACTATCTCTGCTTCTTTTATCTCTATAAGAGTAGCAAGTTTTTGAGATGCCGAAAGGAATAAGCCGTTATCAGTTTGAATCTCTTCATCTCCTGCAATCCACGCATCTTTCAAGATGATTTCATTATACTTTAATGGATCTGTTTGTGCTGATGCAGCTGCATAAGACAATGCTCTACGACTGGGCTTCTTTAAATAACATACTTTATCTT
>ERZ773068.1494-NODE-1494-length-11475-cov-5.928459_pt1 | contig 11475 bp, 11 predicted proteins | sample MGYA00580620_ERZ773068 | MGnify/ENA primary metagenome ERZ773068 (study PRJEB29015, sample SAMEA2737983) | human oral metagenome | biome: human oral; feature: human-associated habitat; material: dental | place: China | collected 2101 ... | reverse complement strand
ATGGGCTCTACAATAACAAAACCACGATTTGACATAAAAATAAAAATTATGAATTAAAAAGAGACTTAAAAAAGTCTCCGTATTTTATAACTATTTACATCCAGCACAAGAACCAGATTTATTCATAACATAGAAGCTAAAATATAAATGCATTTGTATTTTATTAAGTTTTTCGAAAAAATCAATAAAGTATTTGCAAAAATTAGCAAGATTATTTCAATTTTATTTTTTGAAAAAATCCCCCCAATCTGAGGGATTTTTTCATTTATCCTTTTCGTTGTACCATTTTATAGAATTCGAGAGTGTCGCCAACCTCAATTTTCACATCACCTTTGAAGTTGATACCACATTCTTCACCTTCGAGTGCTTCATTAACATCAAGTGGACCCTTTTTCAGGTTGGCAACTTCACCAGAACCAACTTTGTGATCACCACGAATCACGCGAACTTTGGCACGCGGTTCGACTTTTCCAACCTCTACGCCCAGTCCAACAATCATCATAGAATTTCCTTTTCCTGTATAGAAAATTGCCTTCACTTTCGCAACACCAAGTTCCTGTTCTTCCATTTTGAGATCCACCATTCCCGTAATAATCGCCTCCACTTTTTCCAAAATATGGTAAATCACCTTTTTGTCGATAAATTCGATTTTTGACTGAGAAAGTGCGGATTTTGCCTGTGAAATCACGCTCACATTGTATGCAATCAAGAGTGCCTGAGAGGTTCCTGCCATCATCACATCTGACTGATTCACATCACCCACCGCTGAGTGGATGAATGTCACTTGTGTTTCTGGGGTTGAAAGCTTGGAAAGTGCTGCCTTGAGCGCTTCAAGTGATCCACCAGAATCTGTCTTGAGAACAATCTTAAGCTGCTTAAGTGCTCCGGATTTGAGACGAGACATGAGCATATTGAGTGAAGCCCCTTCAAATGCATGAATCGATTTAGAGTTTTTCGCAAGAGCAAATTCTTTGGCACGGCTTGTCGCGATTTCTGCTGACGAAACTACTTGCAAAATGTCACCACCTTCTACCACACTCGAAAGCCCCGTAATCTGCACCGGAACAGATGGACCAGCAACTTCAATATTTTTTGTATTATAATCTTTCAATGTACGAACTTTCCCGCTCGCACCCGCGCACACGATATTATCACCTTTGTGAATCTGACCAGCATTGACAAGAATTGTGGCCACCGAACCCAATTTTGGATCCAAAGAGGCTTCAATCACTGTCGCAATTGCTGGGCGATTTGGATTGGCTTTGAGTTCAAGAACTTCTGCCTGTAATAAAATCATCTCAAGCAAATTATCCATTCCAAGTCCCGTATGTGCCGAAACTGGAACGAGCACTGTATCTCCACCCCAATCTTCTGGCTGCAATCCCTGTTCAGCCATTTGCCCACGAATCAAGTCCAGATTTGCGCCTGACTTATCCATTTTGTTGGCTGCCACAATAATTGGCACTCCCGCTTCACGAGCATGAGAAATAGATTCAATCGTCTGTGGCTTCATTCCTTCGTCGGCCGCTACAACAATCACCGCAATATCAGTCAATTTGGCGCCACGAGCACGCATGATAGTAAAGGCCTCATGTCCTGGTGTATCCAAAAATGTGATTTTTTGACCATTTTTTTCTACCTGATACGCACCAATTTTTTGAGTGATTCCACCCGCTTCTCCTGATGCTACTGAGGATTTTCGGATGTAGTCCAAAATCGAAGTTTTCCCATGATCCACATGCCCCATCACGGAAATAATCGGCGGACGACGCTCCAAATCTTCTGGATTTTCCTCACCAAGAAGCGACGAAATATCACCTTCCATCAAATCAGAAACCGAAACATCTTCAGAAACTTCTCGCACAATTTTGATGCCAAAAGTTTCACCCATGAGATAACTTGTGTCAAAATCAATCGAGGCATTGAGTGTTACGAGAACTCCATTTTTCATCAATTCTCCGATAATCTTCGCAACCGGAATACCGATTTTATCAGAAAATTCTTTCACAGAAATATTCTCCGGAATTGAAACTTCCTGCCCAGTCTTATCAGTCAAAACCTGAGAAATTTCTTCAACGGATTTTTCTTTTTTCTTTTTGGAATTGATTTTTTTGTCGCGACGGAAAGTTCCGTCATCAAGTTCTACATTGCGAGTATTTTTGTCTTCGTAGTGTTTTTTATTTTTTCCCTTTTTGGCAGTTCCGTCACGAACTGGCGTTGAGTAGCCAATATCGCGCTGAAACATTGGCTTCGCATCATCTCGAAGGCGCTTTTCAGAATTATTATTTTGAGCATTCTGAGGGTTTAGGTTTTTATTTTTTGGGCGTTGAGAATTTGGCTGTGCATTCGTATTTTCTCCACGATTTTTACGGCGATTTTTTCGAGCCTCGCGGCGTTCCTCTTCTGGAGTTTTCATCACAGGGCGATTTTCAAGCGGCTTAAAAGCTGTGGCCTGCGCGAAAGAAATCGCTGGCGCTGATTCGGTTTTTTCGGTATTTGTCGTGTTTTTTGCCTGACGAGACATAACAGAACGTAGCAAATCCTGGCTCGCATGTTCTCCAGAATCTTTTTTTGGTTCAGATTTTTTTTGCGGTTTTTCTGCAATTTTTTTCGTCACGACAGAAGGAGCCTCAAGATTTTTTTCTTCAGACTTCGTAACTTTTTTGGCAACAATTTTTGGCTTTTTTTCGGTTACGTCGCTGTCAGTAGCTGGGTTTTCAGCCTTTTTGATGACAGGTTTTTTCTTGATTTTTATCGCTTTTTTCCCTTCTTTTTCAGCCTCAGAAGTGCTGTTATTTGAGGAAATATTGGCATAGTAGTCATCTTGCACAGTGTCGGAAACGAGATTTTTTTTAGGAGCCATTGAAAAAAAGTTATGTGTAAAGGTTCATAACGCCTTATAATTAAAAAATTCGCTTTTGTCAAAAAAGACAAAACGATTTGATAACTTACACGAAAATACGAACCGTATAATATAGAAAATTTTGAATTTGTCAAAGGTTTGTGCGAGAAAAATTTTAGGAATGTCTCTCAATATCAAAATAAAAAATCCTCTTTCGAGGAAATTTTATTTATGCTTTTTGCGCTCATTTTCTGTCAGCCATTTTTTGCGGAGACGAAGCGAAATTGGTGTCACTTCTACATATTCATCATCACCAATGTAGTCAATACAATCTTCGAGCGTCATTTTACGGATTGGAGTCAAACGAATCGCTTCATCAGCGCCAGACGCACGCATATTCGTGAGTTGTTTATTTTTTGTTGGGTTTACCACCAAATCAGAACCTTTCAAATGCTCCCCAACAATCATCCCTTCGTATACTTCTGTTCCTGGTTCAATCAAAATCGGACCACGATCTTCAAGATTCCAAAGAGAAAATGCCATCGCTGTTCCATTGAATCCAGAAATCATAGAACCCACATCACGCTTTTCGATTGGCCCTCTATAATCATCGTATCGATCAAATGAAGAATACACGATACCTTCACCCTTGGTTTCGATCGTAAAGCGAGAACGAAAGCCAAGAAGTCCGCGAGTTGGAACTTCAAATTCCATATTCGTAATTCCATTTTCTGTGAGCATATTTTTCACGATACCCTTGCGTTTTCCGAGCATTTCAAAAATCGCACCAGAAGTTTCTTCAGGAACCCACATCACCACATTTTCAATTGGTTCTTGTTTTTTCCCATCAATTTCATGGAAAATCACCTGTGGAGAACCTACCTGCAATTCAAATCCTTCACGACGCATCGTTTCTACCAACACTGACAAGTGCAATTCTCCGCGTCCAGAAACTTTGTACGAATTTCCGTCAGAATTTTCAAAGTCAATTTTGAGACCCACATTCATTTCTGTTTCTTTTTCAAGACGATCACGAATCTGGCGAGAAGTCACGAATTTTCCTTCTTTTCCAGCAAATGGAGAATCATTCACCAAAAATTCCATCGTCAAAGTTGGCTCATCAATCGTAATTGCTGGCATTGGCTCAGCATTTGGATCTGCAACAATTGTTTCACCTACATAAATATCTGGGATTCCCGCGATAGTAATAATATCTCCGGCTTCACCTTCGGGAACTTCAATTTTTTTGAGGCCCATAGAAGTGTACACTTTTGAAATTTTTCCAGTACGACGAACCCCATCATTTCCAATGATTGTCACAGTTTCCCCCACTTTCACCTTTCCTTCATACACGCGACCAATACCCATACGCCCAACATAATTGTCGTATGCAAGGCTTGCAATCTGCATTTTAAATGGTTTTGTCGTATCATTTGGTGCTTCATCTACTTTGGCAAGAATTGTGTCAAAAAGTGGATAAATATTGTCGGATACATCTGACAAATCTGTCTTAGCGATACCATCACGCGCAATCGTATACACGATTCGACCATCAATAATATTGGCCTGCTCATCAGTGGCTCCAAGTTGAATAAAGAGATCAAAAAGCATATCAATCACTTCATCTGGGCGAGCCGTTGGTTTGTCAATTTTGTTGATTACAACGAGCGGATTAAGACCGAGTTCAAGCGCTTTTTTGAGTACAAATTTTGTCTGAGGCATTGGACCTTCGTAGGCATCTACCACAAGACACACACTATCCACCATACGTAAAACGCGCTCCACTTCAGAACCAAAGTCTGCATGCCCCGGAGTATCCACGATATTAATTTTTGTATCCTTGTAGGTTACGGCCGTATTTTTAGCATAAATCGTAATTCCGCGTTCTTTTTCCTGATCATTAGAATCCATAATTCCCGTCCCCACATCTTCGTTTTCACGAAATGTTCCAGACTGCTTGAGAAGTGCATCCACAAGCGTTGTTTTCCCGTGGTCTACGTGCGCGATAATCGCAATATTTCGATAAGTTGTCATAAAAAATAATTTAAAAAATTTGGATTTATTTTTCGAGAATTTTATAAAAAATTTTTTGCCTCAAAAATCTAAAAATCCAAAACTCAAAAAAATAAGTCAGAAAACGACTTTAAATCAAAATTATTATACATATTTTTTTAAAAAAGCAAGTCTTTATTTTGAGAAATAAACAAATACAATCTCCGCTTTGGAGATTGTATGGATTCGGGAAATTTATAAAAACTTAGATGAACTCAATACATCGTTATTTTTATCCAATCACGGGTGTTCGCACCCACGAGAACACTACAATACTCAAGCCTACTAATATCAAGAGAATAACCGCAAGGGTGATAAATAGTGTGTTTTTGTTCATAAGGAGAAGAATTAATAGAGTAATGGTTGCCACCAGTATCAGGTTCTTCCATATATATTTCACCGAACACCCATGTCAACTGTTACTAGTCTCAAATTCAACGCGCTATATGAAAAGGTTACATTGATGTAGGATTGATAGGTAGCAATATTGCCATCGTGATAGCTAGTTTCACCTTGAACATCATATCCACTAATAACAGATATATTTCTATCAATACGCGTTCCAGATGAAAGAATTTCACGAATTTTTGAGCCATCATGCTGATATTTCATCCAAGCAGTAATTCGAATAACATCAATACCCAAAATATTAAGTGCATTAGAGAACTCTATATGTTGCGTTCTCAATCTGGATGAATTATAAAACCTAAATCAACTCACTCATTCCGATCGTGATACAATATTTTTACGCATTACGACTTCCCCATGAGTATTCTCAGGATTTTCTATTGCGGCTTTGAGTTTTTCAGGATTATTAATATACGATAGAAAAATTTCTTGATCTCATTGAGACAAACGAGAAAACTGATTGAAAGTATCTATGTCAGTTTCTTGCAAAAAATCTTTATATGAATCGATTGTATAAGAAATGTTATTGTCCGCAAAGGTAGTAATGCTTCCTAACAGGAACACTGAAAGAAAGATAGAGGCAACCCACAATAGAACTTTTTTCATTTTTTAAAAGATAACAAATAAAATGAAAGAACATTCTGTGATGGCCATCACATTTTCATTATAATAATTTTTCTTATATGTCAAATAAAAATTGAGGAATATCTGCCGATTATTCATTCAAGATATATACTTAAATAATCTTTTAACATGTGTTTCTTTCAAGATTTGAATATTTCTTGTTTTTTTCATTTTCCATTTGCGGATTTTTTTAAAATTATCTCGCTATATTATTTGTTGTTCACCAAAAATCATTGTAAAATTTTTGCAATTTTTCTGCATCAATATCACTTCTATCCAATTCAAAATCCCAAGCAAAAGATTTATAAATTTTTCCATAATTTTCAATTTTTTTGAAAAAATCCTGTTGCTCATTATCTGAAAGTGTAAAAAATGCTGGGAAATGAACTTTTACATCAAGGATTTCTGAATTCCCAGGTCAAATGTCCATATGATATGCTAACTGAGCATGATATTTTCCTATAAAATAATTTTGAAAATATACACCATAATCTTCATTATTTGGATCAAGATTGTAAGAAAATTCACTCAGATTTTTCTCGATCAATTTTGTTGCCAATTTGGCGTCGCCATTTTGTGGCAAGAGTGGCATTATATCCTGATTATCGCTGATGAAAATATTACCCGAAAAAGAATATCCCTTTGGCATAGGAAGATTCTCGCGAGAAAATATATCCAAAACTGGAAAATTCGTTTGCATTTCGTGGATTTTTTGTTGTTCTTTTGTGAGTTTTAAAGCATTTTCTTGTGTTAGTATTTGCATTGTATTTTGTGTATTAGTTTCAGCATTAGTGCCACAAGAAAACAAAAAAGCGAGCAGAAAGATAATGAGAAAATTTTTCATAAAAAAATTATTATCAATTACCGAACTTTTAAATTTTTTAAAAAAGAAATATCCAAATCATACAAAAAATCCCTATCAACAAAAATCGTGGAATATTCTAAAATATCTTCACGAGTTCAAAGAATAGAAAAAATTTTCTCCATAATCTCACGAGAATAATAATCAATATTATCTCATAAACCAATCAAAAATTTCTCCTCCACATAAAAATGTATTTTCCTATCTTCTATATCTTCTGGCAATACATATGTTTCCATAAAGTTTTTCAACTCTTTAATACTTCATATATCTTTCACAAAATCATAATCAGAAGAATTCTTTTTTCATCATCATATCCGAATATCAATAACCTCATCGGTGTTTGGCTTTTTTTTAGTAATAATATTTTCTGGAATTTGCCCTACTGCTACTGCTTCTGTTTCTGTTTTTGAATTTTCTATAATTTCTTTACAAGTGTTTTGACAAGAAAAAAGTAAACATACAAAAGAAATGATTAGGAATATTTTCATAACGGAAATATTAAAATACTATGAAACTCCGTAGGACAATCTACAGAGTTTTTTTGATTTTATATGAAATTACTTTTTAACACTAAAGTATCCCACATAATAACCCGATCCTCTCTTTATCTTCATTTGTTCCCACCATTTATTCATAGGAATTTCATGAATATCTGTTGCATCACCACCATGTTCAAACAGGGGATCTCGTACATACAGATAGCTTTTTCCAGCCTCGGTACGATAACCATGTACAGCATAGAAATGTCCAACATCGCCCCAATAAGTTCCATATACATTACGTGTATGAGTGCGAGATAAAACAACAGCAGTGGCACCAGAATCAATAATAGATTTTAATCCATTAAATAATTCTAATTCTGAATATGCATTATAACGAACTGTTGAGAATCCAAATCGAGTAGCACCTTCTTTAAGCAAATTTAACTCAGGACAATAGCCAAATCTTTGACACTCAGCATTTGACTGTTTATAGCCATACCTATTGCTAAGTGGATCAATTTTTAAAAATTGATTATGAATTTGACTCAAAGTTGGTACACCAATACGCTTATTTGTATTTGGGTCTTTTGGATAAAACGCAGACATTGCAGATTGAAGAGCTGCATGGCCGCACCATCCATAACGATTAGGATTTTCACGCTTATCAAATTCCCAATAATGTTCAGTGGCAATAACTTTTTTATTTGACTCATGACGAATATAATCAATCGCAAAAGTTATAGAAGAAAAGAGAAAAAACACCGTTGTCGCTGCCACGGCAAGCAGTTTTTCTTTAAGAACCATTTTAATGGCCTCCTTCTGAAACAATAGACAAAACCAAGTCTATCGTCATTGGAACCATTCCAAAACCTCTCAGATTATATAGATATATATCGAAAAGTCAATTATTTTTTAACAAATAATAATTATTCTTATAAAGAGTGGAATTAAAATATTTGCGTTTGAAAAAATATTGTGCTAAAATTTGTGGGATTAAAAAATTTTATGGCTCAAGAAATTGAAAGACAATTTGTGGTCAAGACCGACCACCCCGACTGGATCAAAATCAAAGATTCCCTTCCAGCCGAGAAAATCACGCAAACCACGATTCATCGCGGCGAGGGCAACAAGCTACGTGTGCGAATTATCGAAAATCTACAAACCGGCAAGCAAACTGGTTCGTTTGCTTTCAAGGTCGTGCAAAAAAGCGGAAAAAATGAACCGAATATTCGGGATGAATATGAATGGGATGTGCCACCACATGTGGCGCTCTATATCATGATCGGTCACCCAGAAGTCATCAAAATGCGGCGACGATATCTGCACAATGATGGAAAATATTGGGATATTGACGAATATCAGGGAAAAAATGAGGGTGTGGTGCTCGCGGATATCGAGCTTAAAAATATCGATGACAAATTCAAAACGCCCGCATTTCTCGGAAAAGAAACCACCAAACTCAAAAAAATTACCAATAATTCTTTTTCGCAACATCCATTTGAAAGTTGGACCGACGAAGACAAAGAGTGGTTTGCAACACTTCAAAACGATTAAAAAATCCTCTTTCAAGGATTTTTTATATTTTAACCAAACAATTCTTCGAGCCAGCCTTTTTTAGGTTTTCCGCCTTCCGCGATGAGAAGGGCCTCATAGAGCTTTTTCTGATCAGCTGAAAGACGCTTTGGAATATCAACAATCAAATGTATGATGAGATTTCCTGCTTTTGAATGATATTCGAGACTCTGCAATCCTTCGCCTTTGAAAATAATTTCTTCGTTTGGTTGTGTTCCTGCACGAATATTGAGCTCTTTTTTTCCAAGAATTGGAATCATAATCGTTCGCTTGGTGCCGAGTGCCGCCTCAGCTGGTGAAATTTCTACATTATAATGTAGATTAGTTCCTTGGCGCGTCAATCCACCTTCCTCATTGGGAACAGAAAAATTAATGTATAAATCACCATTTCCATCGCGTCCGCGATGTCCTTCGTCGCGAATTTTTACACTCATTCCGTCCTCAATTCCGCGAGGCACTTCCACGACTTTTTCTATTTTTTCAGAGATTTTTCCACTGCCGTGACATGTCTTACATTCGTGAATAATTTTTTCTCCAGTACCATGACATTCGCCACAAGTTCGCGTTTGTTCCATCACACCAAAAACCGTCTGCATACGCTCGCGAACCTGCCCTAAGCCATTACAATGCGAACATGTCTCCGTATCACCCCCCTTTCCGTGACAGGTTTCGCACGAAATATTGCGTTCAAATTCAACTTTCCGTGTTACACCACGAATCGCATCTTCCAGTGAAATTTTCATACGAATTTCAATATCTTCGCCCACATCCGCGCGATGACGGCGTCCACCGCCAAAGCCACCACCGAAAAATGATGAAAAAATATCGCCCAAGTCGCTTGGGTCAAATCCGCCCTGAAATCCACCACCAAAGCCACCAAATCCGCCCATACCATCGGCCGAGCCAAATCGGTCATAATTCGCCTTTTTTTGTGGATCAGAAAGCGTTGCGTATGCTTCGTTGATCTTTTTAAATTTTGCTTCTGCTTCAGCATTTCCAGGATTTCTGTCAGGATGAAATTCCATCGCTTTTTTTCGATATGCCTTTTTTATTTCTGTTTCTGTTGCGGTTTCTGAGATTTCGAGAATTTCATAAAATTCTTTTGCCATATTTTGGATTTTTAAAAAAACTGAAAATTTTTATTTTCAGTTTTGCATTGTATAAAAATTTTCCCAAAAAGCAAAATTTTTAGCACATAAAAGTTGTCGGTGCAAATTTTAGAACGCGCCAATCATATACGCAATCAATCCCACGAACATAATCTGTAAAAGGAATTTAGTCACAAGAGCAATTCGCATACCAAGCTGGAATTGCTTTTCTTTTTCTGGAGTTTCAAGATTCATTTTACTGAATCCGATATCTAGCCCCGTAATCATCAAATATGAAAAAGTGGCGCTACCCATCAAAGTCCACAAAATATTTTTGTGTACTGGAGTGGTATATTTGGTCACTTCCATTCCTGGCGGAAGCATTTCTGGGAAATTTCCAAAATTATACATCACAAAGATCCAAAGTCCGAGCAAAATGAGCAACGAAAGAATTTCCATCGTTGTGTCGAATATATTTTTTTTGAAAAGGAAAAATGACATAATTCAAAAATTTAAAAATTAAAAATTTATTGGTGGCTTTCGGAATGGAAAATCATCATCCGCATCGTCGTCAAAATTATTCATCACATCCTGCGTCCAACGCGACAGCGCGTACAGATTATCATTGAGTGCCATATTTCGCCAATCGATAATAAAATCGTCCGGCGTTCGCTGGTCGCCCGCGATATAGTACGCCATCATCACACTATATCCCTGCTCTTCAGCGATTTGATTGATACGTTTGATGTAATCCTGAACCTTGTCAGTAAATTCTTCTCGAGAAAGTTGAGTCATAAACAATAATTTTTTCCATTATACAAAATTTTGAGAAAAATCAAAAAATAAAATTACAAATTTGCTGTATCAGTAGCTGAATCGTTTGAGTGATGATTTTCTGTAGTGTCATCATTTAGTTGATTTTCTGAATCAAACCAAGCAAATGACAAAGATCAAAGAGAACAAACCATAATTGTAATCAAAAATATCCAAAAAATAATTTAGTTGAATGATTATAAATTAATTATCAAACAACTCTATTATAAAAATTTATTTCTATTAAAAAATGGGATTTAGTATAATATAAATAGATAGAATAGAAGCTTAGAAAGGTAATTATGATAAAAAGAATAGATACAAAAAGTGAGAAAACAATTTCATATGTATATAATTTAAAATGAAGATTATAGAATCGTGTCTGAAATATTGGAGATGAATGAGGAAAAGATAAAAAATGTCATTGATGAAGAAACTTTCACTCCAAGAATTTCAAAATCAGACTGGGAAATTTCTAAAACAACACGAGAAATATATTCATCATACATTGGCAATAATATGAATAACACAATGAAAGTTTTGGCAGCGGCGACAATATTAATTACAGTTCCAAATATGATTTTTGGATTTTATGGAATGAATGTGAAATTGCCATTTCAAGAAGCAGGATTTTTTGCATTGGGAACAATTTTTGTAATAATGATGGTACTGATGGTAATTTTATGGAAATATTTAAAAAAGAAAGTTTTGTAATATAAAAATATAAAA
>ERZ773068.1493-NODE-1493-length-11477-cov-3.922255_pt1 | contig 11477 bp, 8 predicted proteins | sample MGYA00580620_ERZ773068 | MGnify/ENA primary metagenome ERZ773068 (study PRJEB29015, sample SAMEA2737983) | human oral metagenome | biome: human oral; feature: human-associated habitat; material: dental | place: China | collected 2101 ... | reverse complement strand
AAATTTTTAGTTTATATTTCAGCTCCTCCTTATTTATTTGCTTAGCATTGATTCTTATCACAATATACTATCTAATAATATATGCATTTTTAATTATCATCATTACCTCTTCATCTATGTCCTTACTTTCTCCGTCTTTATATAAGCTTAATGTTCCCTTATGCTTGTCATTATTATAATCTCGCAAATACAGTACACTGTCATCTTCAAGTTTAACAAAATCATGCACTGCTTCTTTTACCGACTTAGGCTGATTTCCATCATAAACTTTTAATTCTCCCTCACTTTTAGCAATATCATAATATGTATAGTAATACAATATATCCTTGCTACCGCTATTTAATATATTGTACGCCATTTCTCTTGTATATACCTTTTCATCAATTTTATTTTTGTCAATATAAAGCGTGCCTAAATTTGCCTCATAATCTCCTGAGCGCCTATTTGGATTATCTGTAGTATTCTTAAAATACATAAGTTTATCATCATAAATAGATAAATATTCACTGTATACCTCCTCATCATACACTTGGGGAGTTGATATACTGCCGTCTTTTACCTTTATCTCATATATGATTCCGGTTTTCTCACCTTCATCAATATCTGCCATAAAATATATAGTGTCCCCATTTGAAGAAACCCTAAAGCTTGTTGCTCCTTCTTTTTCAACATTAAAAATCTTACTGCCTACAACTATTACCCTCTCGCCTTTTTCAGATAGATCATAGCCTAACTTATTGTATGCATCATATTTATCCCTAAGCTCAGATAACTTAACTTTCTTACTGTCTTCATCCGCTTTTTCAATAATGACCATGACCGGTTCATCAAGTACACTGCTTTCGCTTTCTATCCGTATAAATTTATCGCTTAGTTTGTGTGATTCTTTTTTGTCAAAATAATATAATTCTTTACCGCTTTGAGGAAGTGTCTCCATACTAAGCTCTTGCCTTAACATATCTCTTTTTTCTTTTTCTTCATACTCATCCTCAGCCTTGCTGTAATCTTCTTTTGCTAAATTATAAGCATCTAAAGCCGCCTGATACTCTTCTTTTGAACTATACTCTGATTGATACGGGTAATTCAGACTTATATAAGGCTTTTCCATGGCTTCGTCCTGTTCTTTCATATCATCTTCCACATAATCCATAAGCGTATCCACACTGCTGTCGATATTTTTCGTATAGTAAAACTTATCTTCACCACCGGGTCTTACAATACCTCCAACCTCTTGGCTAAGCTCTACCTCTTCCTCATCCGCTTCTTTTTTGTAGACTTTGTCATCCTTTAGGTATAGTACCGAATATCCCTTACCCTCCATATACATATAGCTGTCGATTTCAAAAACACCGCTGCTTAACTTTTCTTTATCCTTTCCCTTTTCCTTAAAGTAAAGCTCCCCGTCTTCTTTAAGATACAGAATCTGCCCTCCGGCATCGTTCATATATAAACTGATGGAATCTTTTATTTTAGAGTCGATCTTTTCTTTTTTATTTTTTTCCACATCATATTGATATATAGTATTACCGCTTTTTTTTACATAGGTAACTACATTATCATCGCTGACCGAATAATGGAATTCTTTTGATATTCCTTCATCTATCATTACAGGCTTTTTATTAGGCTTACTTATATCTTTGTAATACAATGTATAAGTAGTTTCTTTTGTTTCATAAGGGTAAAATATCAATCTTTCATCCTTACTAAAGCGTATAATCCCCTCTATTCCATATATCCTTGATGGAGAATCTTCTTCTTCATACTTATTCTCAATATTCCAGCCTATATTGATCGGCTTTTTATTGGATAAATTTGATATAAATAATTCATTATCCTTAATATACGCAAAATTTTTAATGCTTTCACCATCAGTTTTTTCCTGCTTTTTATTTACAAGAAAAAATACCGAAGCTATGACAGCTAAAGCCAAAGCTCCTACACCTATTAAAACAGATGTAAGTGATGATTTCTTTTTGGAAACTTCTTTTTTATCCGCTTCACTCTCAATAACTGCTTTGCTGCAATCATCACAAAGTTCGGTATTGTCATCAATTTCTTTGTTACATTTACTGCATAAAGACATTTTCATATCCTCCTTTAATAAAGTTCCCAATAAAAATACACTCTATGAGAACTATTAAAAAACCACAATGTATCATTGGTGTATTATGAATAAGTATAACATAAGGTGTATTTTTATATCGGATTTTTGTATTATTTTATACTACTATTTACTGAATATATCTTTAATTAATCTATAACAGTATTACTGAATTTTTCAAGCTTTCAAAAACTCAATGTATGATAACTATTTAAGACTCAATATCCGGATACTATTTGCGACATTGGAGTTTTAGTAAATTAATAAACAAAAATAATTAAGGAAGCACCGACTTAAGCAGTTCTTCCTTAATTATTTTATTACAGGCTATAAATTTTTATAATTAAAATCTTAATTTGCCAGACTGTAATCCAGATAATCAAATATGGCCGTTACATCTTCATCAATTTTCTTATTTTTTCCATTCTTATAATGCTTTAACTCACCCTTATATTTACCTGTTGAATAATCATATAGGTATAATATACTTCCGTCATAAAGCATATCAAAATCATGCACATCTTCTTCGATTAATTTTGATTTTTTTCCATTGTAGATCATCAAACTGCCTTTTTCTTTACTTTGATTATAATCTTTATAATAGAGTATTTCTTTATTGCTGTAATTCCATCTTACCCCATATATATATACATCTTCATCAATCTCTTTCTTATTGATATAAAGAGAACCCTCTGAATCTTTAAAATCCTTAAAATAAAGAATCTGACCATCCTCATACATACTCAAATCTCCTGAGTATACATCTTCATCATATAGACTTGCTTCGGATACCTTGTTATTTTTTATCTTTATTTCATACAAATCGCCTTTTTCTTTAGCTTCGTTAATATCTGCGACAAAGTATACCAGATCCCCTGCTTTTGATATTTCAGCCACATCTACATCTTCCTGTTCCGTGTTGCTTACTTCATCACCTACGGCTATTGCCATTTTTCCTGATGACTTTGAAAAGCCACCTTCTATATGTTCATATACATCATAGGTGTACTCAATTTCAGATAATTTAACTTTTTCAACCTCCTCTTCTTCATCTACATAGAATGCTATTACCGGATTTGTATAAGCTCTTGATATTAAAGAAACAAAGTTATCACTTATCTTCTTTCCTTCTTTTCCGTCATAATAATATAATTCTTTAGTACTCTTAGATACCTCTTCTTTTTCAAGTTCCTCTCTTAAACTGTCTCTTTCTACTTTCTCTTGATACTTATCTCTGGCTTTAATATACTCATCATGAGCTGTATTATAATCCTCCAGTGCTTTTTGATATTCTTCAGTTGTACTGTAACTAAACCATGAAGGGTACTCCGGCTCAGCTCCGGGTTCTTGGATATCTTCATCCTGCTCCTTCATATCATCCTCCACATAGTCCATAAGTACAGTTGAGCTACCCTTACCCTCCGTAACATAGTAGAAGCTTTCTCCTTTAAATCTGCTTACAACATCATCAACATCCGATACGATTTTTTCTTTTTCCTTGCCCTCTACTTTTTTATAGAGTTTACCGTCTTTTATATATATTGCACCTACGGCTTTTTTATCTTTATATTCAAAATCTACGATTTCTTTAACATCACTATCAATCTTTTCTTTATCTTTTCCGGCTTTTTTAAGATATAAATCTCCATCTTCTTTAATATAGAGTATTTGTTTTCCACCATCTTCTGCATAAAAATCAATAAAGTCCCTTAAGCCTGAATCAATCTTTGTCTTTTCTTTTTTCTCCATATCGTATTGGTATATGGTATTATCATTTCTTTTTACATAAGTAATTGTATTATTATCACTACTTACATAGTAAGGAAATTCACCTGAAACGCCGGAGTCTATCTTTATAGCCTCTTTCTTAGGCTTTGTTATATCCTTGCAGTATAATGTATAACTTTCCCCGTCAAACTTATCCGGATAAAATATTGTATTTCCGTTTTTACTAAAATGTATTGAGTAATTCATATAATAGTTTGCATACTCAATTATTTCACTATTATCCTGACCGCTTACCAAATTAGATGTAAGTTCAAGCGGAGCTTTATTGGAAAGATCTGATACATACAACTGCCTGTCTTTAACATACAATGCCCTTGCAACACCTTTATTTTTACTGTCGGAACTTCCCGACTTCATCATAAAAGCTGCAGCAGCTACAATAAGTAACAGAACTAACACCCCTGCACCTATTAAAATAGGTGTAAGTAAAGATTTCTTTTGGGGAGCTTGATTATTTTCTGCATTTACTTTTGCCTTAGCAGAAGCTTCGTTAGATCCTTCATTTACTTTTGCATTAGTGGAAGTTTCATTAGATTCTGCATTTACTTTTTCATTAGTGGAAGCCTCATTATCTTCTGCGTTTACTTTTGCTTCAGTGGAAGCTTCATTAGATCCTGCATTTACTTTTTCATTAGTGGAAGCTTCATTAGATCCTGCATTTACTTCAGTCTTCGTAATCGGTGTACCGCAATTATCACAAAACTGTGCATCATCCTGAAGTTCTTTGTTACACTTGCTACATACATTCATTTTTATATCCTCCTTTTAAGAAAATATGTAATAAAAATACACTCTACAGTACACTATTTAAAAAAGCACAAGGTATTTTTTAAATGTGTTGTCAAATAGTATAACATAAAGTGTATTATTAAGCTAAAACTTTTGCATTGTTTTTATAATTTTTGATAAATGTCTAACTATCAATTTCTTATAAATTTCATAATCTTTAATATAGAGGTCTTTCTTGACGATCCATTCAGTATCTTCTTCAACGGATGGCTTAGATTTTATAATAAAAAATACTCCTGCTGTTACAAACAGCAGCAAAGCTCCCAACGCAATCAAGACAGGCATAAGCAGAGATTTCTTTTTTGGGGTTTGTTTGACATCTGAGTCAGTTTTATTCTCAGCAACTACACTACCGCAATTATCACAAAGCTGTGCATCATCCCGAAGCTCCTTTTTACACTTTTTGCATACATTCATTCTTATATACTCCTTTTAAGAAAAAACTAAAAAAATACACTTTATGACACACTATTCAAAAAACACATTATATGTTAAATGTGTTATCAAATAGTATAGCATAAAGTGTATTATTAAGCTAAAATTTTTGCATTGTTTTGATAATTTTTAATAAGTGCATAACTATCAATTACTCTTAAAATTATTTAAGCTGTAAGCAAATGGTATAACCTCCACTGCCATATATTTTATAAATAAAATTTAATTGTAGTAGTTACCGCTTTCCTCATCTATGTGTTTTAAATCCACATAATCATCAGTTTTAATAGAGAGTTTCTTTTTCTCAAGGTATATATTTGTATACCTTGAAACCCACCTATAAATAACAGCCCATGTAGGTACGGCTATTATCATACCCACTACTCCGAATAAACCTCCAAACAAAAGTATAGAAAAAAGTATCCAAAAACTCGGAAGTCCGGTAGTCTGTCCAAGTACTCTGGGTCCTATAACATTGCCGTCCAATTGTTGTAATATAAGTATCCACACCAAAAATTTAAGGCACTGGACAGGTGAAACCAAAAGCAGTATAAAGGCACTCGGTATTGCACCTAGGAAGGGACCGAAGAAGGGTATAACATTGGTAATTCCCACTATCACACTTATAACCAAGGCGTATGGCATAGACAAAACAAGCATTGCTATATAATTAAGTATGCCTATAATTACAGAGTCTATGATTTTTCCTACTATGAATTGAGAAAATGAGGTCTTAACATATATAGTTTCTTCTATAAGTCCGTTGACAAATTCTATAGGAAAAAAAGCATACAGTATTTTTTTTAATTGAGCAATTAATGTGGTTTTTATATTAAGCAAATACACCATAACCATTATGCCTACAAGAAAATTAAATACTTCTCTTATAAAGCTGTATATACCTGAAGAAAATACCTTAATATAATCACTCAGATTAGGAAGCAATACTCTTTTAATGAATTCCTCTATATTTTTAGACCATTCATTATAATAATTAAGTACAATACTTGCGATATCAGAATTATCTGTCAGGAGCTTGTCAAGTATATTATAAAACTTTTGTGAATTTCTCGGATATGCGGCTATCATATCCTCAACACTCTTAAAAAGTTGCGGTATAAGCATCCATATCAAAGCTGTAATAATTGATAATATAAACAACACGCATACTATAGTCGCTATAACTTTTGACAAAGAATTATTTATCTTGTCACTACCTGATACTTTCGTCAAGGAAGTAGAAAGTAATTTATATACTTTATTATATACGGGTGAAAATAAGAAAGTCATTATAAAGCCATAAAGTATAGGCAGTAATATTGAAATAATCTTATTAAAAGTAGCAGATATAAAATGAAATCTGTTAAATGTAAAGTATATCGTTATGGCTATAGCTATTACACTTAAGGCTGTAATTCCGCTATACAAATAAACTCTGATATCCGTCTTCTTCACTTTTTTGCTCCTTAATCAGTAGTACTTTTTATATTGATACCATTTATTTCTATGCTATCGTTAAGTTCTATCACCAAACACTTTTTTCCTTCCACTGTCTTTGTAGAAATATACGGCAAATAGTCGGCATCGGCTTTTATATTGATTCCCACGGATTTGATGTCAACTTTTTTACTTCCGACTATATTGTCAGCTAAAACTGCTATATCCGCCTCCTTGGAAGTCTCATATCTTTCTACAGCCTCTTTAGCCGCTCCGCTTTGCTCCATCAGTTTAATCATATCCTGCTTTGAAAGTACCAATGGAGTATCGCTCTCTTTGTTCTCTTCTATCATTTGATTAAGATTTTCATGCAGCCTGCTTATGGTGCTGTAACTGCAATTATCATCCAAGGCTTTTACAAGCTCTTCTTGTATGATTTCTCTTTGTTCACCGGCAGGTATCGGAGCAGGTGTTGCGAATATAGCCTCAATAAGATCCTTTGATATATCATCGGCTTTTTTAGAAAAGTATAAGGCTGAATGTATATCCGTCTTTCTGTCATTAAATGCAGGAAAAAGAAAGCCCCTTATAGGATCACTTACTATCCAATCTCTTACCCTATGCTCTATACTGTCGGTTTCTGCATTATAACTTAGACAGGGCTTATCAAGGTTTACGGGACATATACTGCAAAGTACGGCATTATAAGTTTCCTCAGAGGCATCATCAAGTCCCATCTTATCCTTTGTCTTAAAGGGTATATCATAAACTACATTAGCTAAGACTATGTAATAGTTTTCAGGGTATACAAAATTTTCTATAATTTTATTGAAAAACTTAAGATTAAGCTCTTCGTTCTCAAGTTTACTTTCTCGAAGTTCCATTAACAGTTTATGAGACAGACCGTTTAACTCCTCTTCAAGCTCTATATCTATATTAAGCAGCTGCTTTCCGACAGTTCCGCTTAGAGTTTTCTTAAACATATCTTCGTACTTAAAGCTGTCTTCCTCAGGTATAAGACTGTATGACTTGGTGCTTAAAAGCTTGATATTCTTCTCATGATCCACATAGCAGGTACTGAACTTTGATATTACGGAGGCATCTTTGTGAAATAATTTTTTTATTTCATTGATTTCGGACTTTATCATAACTACCCCTAATCAAGCCTTTTTAACTGATATATTATAGCATTGATTATGGCAGCAGCTATATTGCTTCCGCCCTTTCTTCCCTTAGCTACTATATGAGGTACCTTAGTTTCAAGTATCAAATTCTTTGACTCAACTACATTTACAAAGCCTACAGGTACTCCTATGATCAAATCAGGCTTAAAGCCCTGTTCTATAAGCTCATACAGTCTTATAAGGGCTGTAGGTGCATTTCCTACAGCTATTACTATAGCCTTATCCGTAGTCTTGCTTAGCTCAAAAGCTCTTTCCATGCTTACGCAAGCCCTTGTAACTCCTCTTTCCTTGGCTTCTTTTATTATATCCTCATCGGAAATAAAACATCTTGCATCTGAGTTTAATACCTGCAAGGAGGTTTTATTGATTCCGGCAAGTGCCATCTTGGTATCGGTAATTATAAATGCTCCCCTTTTAAAAGCTTCAAAGCCTCTGTTCAAAGCATCATTTCCAAAAACAAGATTTGTTTGATAATCAAAATCCGCAGAAGTATGTATACATCTTTTTACAACTTTAAGCTCTTCGGCTGTAAAGCTCTCTAAAGCCTTCTTATCCATCTCGCTTTCTATAATTCTCATGCTTTCCGCTTCTATCTTCTCAGGAGCTATTATCATTATATCTTTTAACATTTTTAAAACCTTTCTATCTATATTATATAATCCTCTTTTTAATAAGTAAATTTACACTAATTTTAGTTTTTTTTAACGAAAATGAGTGATCTACCCAAACTGTAACAATTTTTTTACAAGTAAGTTTCGTCTATCAGTCTTTTAAGTCAAGTATCTTATAAAGCTTTTCCATATCAAGGGAATTTCTTACCAAATCAGCCAATTTATCATACTCTCTTTTCTTATAATCCTTGGTACTTACAAAGTCTTCCTTAAGTTCCACTCCCTTTTTTTCTGCCACTGTATTAAGTAAATTCCGAGTAAACTCTTCATTATCAAAAATGCCGTGTAAATATGTTCCGAAACACTTTTTATTAATAAGTCCAAGCACCCTTTGGCTATCCGCCTCCATGCCTTCCTCAAGTAACAGTTGCTCATCATCGCCTAAGCTGTAAGTTTGCCCCATGTGTATTTCATAGCCTTCCACACTTGTGTTACTTAATCTCTTACAAAGCTCTACCTTGGTGTTTAGTTTATATACTCCGTTATTCAGACTTTTATCTGTACTAAACTTTGTATATGCATTCAAAAGTCCCATGCCTTCAACTCTGCCCTTGTACTCTACTCCTTCTTCGTCAACTATATACTTACCGAGCATTTGAAAGCCTCCGCATATACCTATTAACATACTGCCTTTTTCAACTAATTTCATTATTCGGCTTTCAAGACCCGACTCTCTTAACTTAAATAAATCACTTATAGTACTTTTACTTCCGGGCAGTATAATAATATCCGGCTCTTTAAGTTCATCAGCTCTTTTGACATATCTTAGCGAAACCGAATCTATTCTCGATAAGGCATTAAAATCGGTAAAGTTGGATATATGGTCAAACCTTATTACTGCTATATCTATAGCTTTAATTGCTTTATTTTTATTCTCCTCAAGCCTTGAAGAAAGGCTGTCCTCATCATCTATATCGATATATTTCATAGGTATGGTACCCAGTACCCCTATACCCAGTTTTTCTTCTATCATACCTATTCCTGGCTTTAATATTTCTATATCTCCACGAAATTTATTTATTATAAGACCTTTTACCCTTTTTTGATCTTCAGGCTCTAAAAGCTTTATGGTACCGTATAAAGAGGCAAATACCCCTCCTCTGTCTATATCACCTACAAGCAGCACGGGTGCATTAAGCATCTTTGCCAAGCCCATATTGACTATGTCATCTTCCATAAGGTTGATCTCTGCCGGAGAACCCGCCCCCTCAACCACAATTATGTCATACTCCTTAGAAAGCTCCTCATAAGAGTGCATTATGTATTCCACATAGCTCTTTTTTTTCGCAAAGTACTCTCTTGCCTTCATATTGCCATAGACTTTGCCTAAAATAATGACCTGAGAGCCCATATCGGAGTTGGGTTTTAGGAGTATGGGGTTCATATACACACTTGGCTCTATATCACAGGCTTCGGCTTGCATAGCCTGTGCCCTTCCCATTTCCTTACCGTCTTTGGTAATATATGAATTGTTAGCCATATTTTGAGACTTAAAAGGAGCCACCTTGTATCCGTCTTGCTTAAACACTCTGCAAAGACCTGCCGTTACAAAACTTTTTCCGGAATTGGACATAGTCCCCTGTACCATAATTACCTTTGCCACTATTTAATCTCCTTTACGAGTTCTTTTAAGCTTTTTATAAAATATTCATTTTCTTCGTGAGTCCTTACAGCTATTCTGTAATGACTTTCCAAAAGCCCCTTGATCGTCTCACATTTTCTTATTATTATATTTTTAGTAAGCAGTTTTGAGTATAGATCCTTTATATTATCGCAATAAAAAAGAAGGTAATTTGCATAAGACTTATATACCTTAAAGCCTAAGCCTTGAAGCTCCCGGCTAAGATAAGCTCTTTCTTTTGATACATAGTCGGGAAGCGACTCATAATCTTTTTCATGCTCCAAGGCTGCCTCTCCTGCAAGAAGAGCCAAAGTATTGGCAACCCAGGTGGGTGCTACCAAGGCAAGTTCCTTAAGCAGCTTCTTATCTTCTGTATACAGTATGCCAAGTCTAAGCCCCGGAATTGCATAGACTTTGGTAAAAGAATTTATTAAAACTATATTCTCAAATTGTTTCGCATAGCTGTATACATCGATTTTTTTATTCTGCTCAACAAAGTCCATAAAACTTATGTCAATTACCAACTTAACTTTTAATTCAAAGGTCTTTTTTATAATCTCTAAAAGCACATTTTCATCTATAAGAGATCCTATAGGGTTATTCGGCAAACAAAGATACATAAGATCAAGCTCTTTATGAATACAGTCAAGTATGTCTTTGTCTATACCCTTATCAAGATCTATATTATAATTCTCAATAATATTTTCCTTATTATAACTTAAGGACTCCTCATAAGCCATAAAGGTAGGAATCGGTATAAGCACCCTTAGCCCCCTTCTATATGTATGTATAAGCCTATACATAAGCTCTTCGGCTCCATTGCCTACCACTATGTTATCCTTTGCTATATGATACTTTTTGGCAACAAGCTCTTTGAGTTTATGTGCATATCTGTCGGGGTAATGTATAAGCTTTTCCACATTTTCTGTAATACTGTCCTTTATAGCCTTACTTAGACCTAAAGGATTAATGTTTGCTGAAAAATCATATACTTCTTTGTAATCCTTATTCAGCTCTTTAGAAACATTGTATATATCTCCACCATGCATCTTATACGCTTGCCTTTCTATACTCATGCGAAAAATGCTTGTCATAGAGTCTTGATACTTCAAACTCATCTCCTAAGGCATTGCCCACTATTACGAGGGCTGTCTTTCCTATGCCTGCTTTTCTAACTTCCTCGGCTATATTTTCCAAGGTCGATACTATGCGTTTTTCATCTTCCCAGCTCGCCTTATATACAACTGCAACCTTGGTGTTCTTAGGATATGAGGTACATAATTTTTCAACCAGCTCTTCTATCATGGATATGCTTAAAAATATAACCATGCTTGCTTGGTGTACTGCAAGTTCTTCTATACTCTCTCCCTTCGGCATGGGAGTTCTTCCCTCCATACGGGTAAGTATTACTGTCTGTGATACTCCCGGAAGGGTGTATTCCAGATTAAGGG
>ERZ773068.1490-NODE-1490-length-11502-cov-24.609941_pt1 | contig 11502 bp, 11 predicted proteins | sample MGYA00580620_ERZ773068 | MGnify/ENA primary metagenome ERZ773068 (study PRJEB29015, sample SAMEA2737983) | human oral metagenome | biome: human oral; feature: human-associated habitat; material: dental | place: China | collected 2101 ... | reverse complement strand
CGTCGGTTTGTTTGATGACGCGCCCCTGGCTGTCGTATTCGGCTTTGAGTTGCAGTCGCCCCGCCGGGTCGCTGTAGCTGCTCAGCGCGTGGGGGTGGGTGGCATCGGTGGAGAGCTGCCCATGAACGACTACTGGCAAGCATGCAGCCAGCAGTGCAAACCCTGCTTTCTTGGCAATGCGTGCAACGGCGGCTGGCAGGATGGCGCTGGGCACTTCAACAAGAGGAGCAAATTTGAGGGGGGGTAAATTGGCACTTGGTCCTCGCAAATACTGGAAAGTGTGCTATGGGTTTGGGAGCGAATTAATGGCTAGGAACAGGCTTGTAAAGCATCCGGCAGGGCGCTTGCTGCAATCACAGAACGCTCTTTCACTGGTGCCAGTCATTGAGCACAGCATCTTTGTACAAGGCGCTATTCCATACTTTTATTTCATCCCACTTTTCTCTATCCATAAATTCTCCGTATCTGCTCCAGTGCGGACTTTTTTCGCAAATCAGGAAATCATCTGGCTAAAGGAATCCAGCAAATTTAATCGGCTTGACAAACTGAATCGAATCCAGGAGATCAATTTTTTTCAAAAAGCCCCGACACCGTCTGCACAGTTCAGCCCACTGTTTTCCATAAAACCATCAATTTCTGCATCAAGACATACAGCATCATAATGTTTTTCAGCGTAAGCTGGATCAATGTTTTTAATATAGAAATACTCAGGCTACTGCTCAGGCGGCAATTGTGTAAAATTCATCAAATAATAAAGCTCATATTTTTCTTATTCAATATCCCGTCTTGATATTATTTTACCACTTCCAATACATGACATGATGATGATAAGCTCTGTCTACCCAATATTTTACCTTGCTTTATTCCGTCTTTGCTTGACGATGCTTGGTATCGTGCAGCCATCTATATAAATTCATGCCCATGGCACTAAAAACATCTTATGAAATGAGGGGGTTCCTATCCCAAAAATGAGTATAAAAGGCAAATCCTTTCAATCCAGCCTTGATCACCCTATCTTTAAATTGGCTGCTCACATAATAATCCGTCTCATTATATGGCAATACAAACAAATCAGAATTATCGAGATATTCATTTCTGAATACCCAATCAAATACGGAACATATTTTCCCTTTATAATCTTTAGACAGTCTGGATGCTGCTTCATCAAGGCAGTCAAGCATTGTTTTTACGACAACCATGTAATATGTCTCGTTCGAAGCATCATCAAGATGAACGGGATAAAGAGTGGTATGCCGCTCCCATATATCCTGCAATGCATCCGCCGCTTTTTGACTGATGAGATGGGGTCTTCCCACAGAAGGAGAATCCCCTAATTTTTGGGTTTTCTGGGTTTTTTGCCATCACCAAGATATTGCGTCAACATTGGAGCATCCCATTTTTCGAGAGGAGGAAGTGGCTCTCCCAACCCAGCTATGTGCCAAGTAACCTTTCTCTCATCTGAATCGGTTTTTCCAATATAACCTGCATACTTATCACTGGTTCTCCACAAAAATATTTCACTCATATTTTTATCATGCCCTCATGTTTAATGGTCAAAATTACCTGACAACAGTTCTTCTCTGATTTTTGCCAATTCTACTAAAACATCGTTTCTGTTTGTTAAATACTCTAGTTGATTCGCAATTGCCTAATTATAATCTTTCACATGCTTCCCACAGCAGATCATGCCAATAGCTTTACGCGCCCTGACAAAAATTCCATTTCCAACTGAATTTAAATCATAAGGAAAAGTATCAATTTCTTCTGCAATACGATTAAATCCTTTTATTCTCGCATAATCTGATGCGGATCGTTCTGTAAAATCTTTTTGATTTATAGCTCCTTTCTTTAAAAGCGCTTGGACCAGCTTCTCATTTCCACAACAGGCCGCTGCTTGCAACGCAGTAGTTCCCATATCATCTTTGTAATTCACATCAACTTTACTCTTTAAAATAATCTCAGCGATATCAAAAAAACCTTCTTCAATAGCTATTATTAGAGGTGATGGCTCTCCATCAAATAAGGGGACTGGCACAAATCCATTATTAATCATTTCATCTACAACAGCAACATTCCTATTCCAACAGGCATCTATAAATCTTTTCACACAATCAATGCACATTCAAAACTCCACAAATTTATTTGTTAACTTACTTTTGCAAGCAGTTACTATTACCCCTTTATCAATTATTATTTTCACTCCACCCTCACCTCGGCCCCCCAGAACTCTTGCGATAGCACCAGTATTAACATCGCGATAGATTTTTCCATTCGCTAGCGCCTCTAATGCTTCTTTGGGTGTAATTCCCCTTTGACGCATTCTTTGCACAAGGTGATATATCGCCATAAAACCTGTCTGGCTTTTATCATAAATCTTCACCTTCATCCCAATTGCTTCAAAATGCCGTGCAACGCCTGCTAAATCTGATATTTTTGCTAAATATTTTGCAGGAATTAGAGCTAATCCAATAGATGCCATAGATTTTATATTGGCAGAAGAAATAAGGGACTCTCCAGCTCTCACTCTATTAATTATGGAACCGCTTTCCCAACCTATAGAAAATGCTGTCATCATTGATATAGTTGCTGATATGCCACTAATTGCACCACTAATCGTAAAATTCCCACTCGGATCCACATGATTCACAGGATCGGCATTGCCATAAAGGTATTTGTTGAGCGTCAGCGGTATGGTCCGGCTGCCCGGGTGCTCATCCATCGAGATAAAGCGCCCTGTGCTGGGGTCATAGTCCCTGGCCCTTAAGTGATACAGCCCTGTCTCGGCATCAAAGCTCTCTCCCGTGTAGCGGTGTCTTGTGGGGCCGCTGGTTTGCTCGTTTCCAAAGGCGTCGTAGTCCAGCGTTTGCAGTACGTTGCCCGCTTCATCGGTGATCAGCCTCGTGCTGCCTTGCGCGTCTGTGTATATGTGCCGGGTTTGTCCTTCTTCGCTTTCGCTGATTTGCAGTCCCACTCCATCGGGGGTGTGTACGTAAGCTCTTTCTTTCCATGCTCCGCCGTTGTTTCTTGTGCGCTCCAGCACGATTTCGCTGTAGGGGCGCGCTGTGTCCAGCACCCATTGGGTTTCCCGGGTGTGGTTGCCTTGTTGCCAGGTTCGGCTGATGCGTCTTCCCAGGGCGTCGTAGCCGTAGCTCACTCGGGTGTTGCCGCTTTGAACTTCGGTGAGCCGGTTGTCGGCGCTCCAGCGGTAGTGGGTGGTTTGTTGCGGGGTTTGCTTCTCGATGAGGTTGCCCCTCGCATCCCAGCGGTAGGTGATGGTGTGGCTGGGGCTGCTTTCTTGTGTGAGTTGGTCCAGCTCGTTGTAGCTGTAGCTGGTTTTGTGGCCGTCGCAGTCTTTTTCTGTGCGGTTGCCTACGCGGTCGTGTTGGTAGGTGCAGGTGCGGCTCTGGCCTGCTTGCTGCGTGCTTTCGCGGGTGAGTTTGCCGTCTGCGTCGTATTGCCAGGTTTTGATGGTTTCGCTCTGGCCTGCGGTTTGTTCGCTGGCCTGGGTCAGGCGTCCTTTGGCGTCTCGCTCGTAGCGGTAGCGGGCCAGGGTTTGGCCGCTGGCACTTTGGTGGTGGATTTCAATGAGGTGGCCATCTGCGCTGTAGCGCCAGTGGCTGGTCGAGCCGTTGGCGCGCTGCATTTGTGTGAGGCGCCCGGCGGCATCGTGGGTAAGGCGCGTGATTGGGCCTGAAGGGTTTGTGTTGGCTTTGAGGCTTTGCAATCGCCCGCCTGCGTCCCAGGTCGCTTTTATGGTGTGCGGGCTGTGGTTTTCAAAGTGGGCGCTGAGTTGGCTGCGTTGGCTGGCGGCGTCCCATTGGGTTTGGGTTTGGCTCCGGGTTGGGCCGCGGGCCGTGGTTTCGCTGGCCTGGCGGCCGAGTGGGTCCAGCGCGAGGGTGAGCAGGCCGCGTTGGCTGTCGCTGTAGTGGTTGGCTCTGCCGTGGCGGTCGTGGCCGATGGCCAGGTGCCCGTCGGCGCGGGTTTGTCCGATGAGTCGGCCTTGTTGGTAGCTGTAGGTGCTTTGGCTGCCGTCCAGGTGGGTTTGGCTGATGAGTTGGCCCTCGGCGTTCCAGGCGCTGCCCTCCTGCCCGCCGTTGGCAAAGCGGCGCTGGGTGCGGCGGCCGGCTGCGTCGTAGGCGTAGGCGGTGCGGCGGCCCAGCGCGTCGGTTTGGGCCAGCAGCTGGGCTGCGTCAGCGTAGGTGTAGCTCTGACCATGAGCAACTACGGGCAAGCATGCGGCCAGCAGTGCAAATCCTGCTTTCTTGGCAATGCGTGCAACGGTGGCTGGCAGGATGGCGCTGGGCACTTCAACAAGAGGAGCAAATATGCAAATCAATACTTGATCAATCATTCAACCTTGCTCCAATGCATCAAAAATCAAAACTTTGTTTTAATTAATGCTGCCGTGCCTTGTTCAAAAGCCCAATCAGGATAAGGCGGATAATGATCAAATTCTCCACACTCATATACATACATATATCTCATCATTCCAGCAAAACTCAGTGTCCTGATGGCAAATCCGGGACAATCCAGTATACATTCAAATTCACCATCGACAGTTTCCACACATGGATTCAGATATACATAATCATTAAGGGAACTTCTTCCTATGACTATGAATTTGTCAGCAAAGGAAGCATTAAAACATGCATTATCCATGTCAAGACCATACTTGAAGTAATCCGGACCAACTGTATCTTCCCCAACCTCTTTTATTACACCATACATTTGCTGATCAATTTTGTGCAAATAATCAATTTTATCCACCGGCAATAGAACCCCTTGACCTGCACACAAGGAAAGCCCAGGATATTTTTCATCCACAGAATAATTTTTCAAAAAATCAACATAGGATTTGGGAAGACTATCCAGCCCCAATCGTTGGCAATTCAGCCGTATTACTTCTTCTGTCACTCCATTATTCCCATTCATTCCGCCGATCAAAGAGATTGAAATATCAGAACCGCATTTCAAACTCCACTCCAGCAGAAATCTCCTCCAATCGGAATGCGTCGAATCATAGCCAGAAAACAAATCTTGCATAACATCTCCTATTTCTTGCAAATATATCCAGAAATTGGTATTCCCTTCATGGGAACAACCATATATTTTTCACCTACGGCAACACGACATTTTTCATGCAAATGCCTCGCGAAGCTTCCTACCGATCTATTTTGAGAGAAATTTACACTGCGCAGAGAGGGCGAGTTCAATTCACCACCTTCAACATGAGTGGCCATAGGATACTCATCACAATCTGTTCCTGGCGCTCCTGTGCACATTTTGCCCGGCCCTTTGTGCCGTTCTAACCAATACCTTTTGTGTGATTCAAAACGTCTTGTCACTGCTCTGGGTTTCAGGAGTTCCCCCTGCGCATAAGCAATGTGATCTTGCACTTCATTATTGTTATCGCCCACAACCAGCATTGGCAGAACCGGATCGCAATCGCTTCTTCCTTTTTCATTGGAATCACGAATGCATCGCTTGATATTTTCTTTGACAGCGGCGTCTACTGCAAAGGGTAATCCTACAGAATTAGCGCCAGCATAGGAAACAGCCATTGCCAATATGACTCTTGTTTTTACAGTAGTGGTCAATCCCGCTGAAGCATTAATCGCTTGCACACGCAGACTTGTCTGAACATTGAGTCCAATTCCAACGCTACCTAATCCGCCTCCAACAAAATTCCCACTCGGATCAATGTGATTCACAGGATCCGCATTGCCATAAAGGTATTTGTTGAGCGTCAGCGGTATGGTCCGGCTGCCCGGGTGCTCATCCATCGAGATAAAGCGCCCTGTGCTGGGGTCATAGTCCCTGGCCCTTAAGTGATACAGCCCTGTCTCGGCATCAAAGCTCTCTCCCGTGTAGCGGTGTCTTGTGGGGCCGCTGGTTTGCTCGTTTCCAAAGGCGTCGTAGTCCAGCGTTTGCAGTACGTTGCCCGCTTCATCGGTGATCAGCCTCGTGCTGCCTTGCGCGTCTGTGTATATGTGCCGGGTTTGTCCTTCTTCGCTTTCGCTGATTTGCAGTCCCACTCCATCGGGGGTGTGTACGTAAGCTCTTTCTTTCCATGCTCCGCCGTTGTTTCTTGTGCGCTCCAGCACGATTTCGCTGTAGGGGCGCGCTGTGTCCAGCACCCATTGGGTTTCCCGGGTGTGGTTGCCTTGTTGCCAGGTTCGGCTGATGCGTCTTCCCAGGGCGTCGTAGCCGTAGCTCACTCGGGTGTTGCCGCTTTGAACTTCGGTGAGCCGGTTGTCGGCGCTCCAGCGGTAGTGGGTGGTTTGTTGCGGGGTTTGCTTCTCGATGAGGTTGCCCCTTGCATCCCAGCGGTAGGTGATGTTCTGGCCGGCTCGGCTCTCTTGTATGAGCTGGTCCAGCTCGTTGTAGCTGTAGCTGGTTCTTTTTTACAACTGACAATAAATTTTCTCATCAGTTTATCCATCTTAGTTTTATTATATAACTTTGATTTATCTAATCGAGTTATGATGCTAGCCTTTCAGCAACGTTTTCATAGGAAAGGCCAATATAGTTCGACAAGTTGACAAAAAACGGATAGGCGTATCTTTCAAGATCATTCATAACCCTTAAAACAGCCGGCCTTACATCTTTTTCTGCTGTTTCCATATCAAGCCTTAGTTTTCCATTATTCTTTATAATTTCTTTCATTGAAACTCTTCTTGTGTCAAAGGAATACCATCCAAAGGCGCTGTCTTTCTTTTCTTTCCATAATGGATCAATTATCTCTTCTAAAGGTATACAGTCAGCATCTTTTATGACTGACTTCGCTAGAGGAGAAGCCAAATCAATTGTAGAAAGAAGCTCCTCTTTTGAAGTTGCCCACGCGATAAAAAAATTAAATCCAGGCGGTCCACCTATCTTTCCTGGCTGAATAAAAAATGCGCAACATCTATCACCTATGTAAGCAGAAAATGACAATTTAGTGCGAGTTAATTGAAAAACATTAGAAATCTCCTTGTCTTCCCTGAACTCTCTGAGTTTTTCCGGCAAATGCTCAGTCATTAGCTTCTCCAATGCCCTGACATGAAGCTTATTCAGTTCTTTCATTATCTGATACATCCTTCCATAACAAATTCACCAAGCATGGTTGATAATTCAAGCATGGCTCCAATTTGTGCTCCCGCACTTGGGTTTCCAATTTTTTCAAGCAAAGATTTTTTATATTTTTCAGAAATTTGCTTAAAAGAAATCAAAACCACATCATCTGTATGTTTAAAAGCGGATCTCAATTGACGAGCAGCTCTTGCAAAAGATTCACTAGATGCTCTGCCGAGCTGATATTTTATTTCTACCGCTTTTGCCTTTTCTCCCATCTGCAAGAAAAGATCAATAGTAACCTTACCATCACCTGTTTTAAAGTGCTTATTTAACTTTACTCCAGGTTTTAAACATTGTTTTATGATGCTGCCAATCCTATTCTCAACCAATTCACCAAGCTTGCGAATGGCTGCCCCTCCAGCTCGGCGTCCACCATTAATAAATGACATTCTGACAATTTGCAATTGTCGCCCAACTGATGTGGATATCCCGTTCAGGGTAAAAAAATTCCCGCTCGGATCAATGTGATTAACCGGATCGGCATTGCCATAAAGGTATTTGTTGAGCGTCAGCGGTATGCTCTGGCTGCCCGGGTGTTCATCCATCGAGATGAAGCGCCCCGTTTTCGGGTCGTAGTCCCGGGCTCTGAGGTGGTATAGCCCCGTGATGCTGTCGTAGCTCTCGCCCGTGAGCGGTATCTGCTTTCTTTCGCAGCGCCTGCTTCGGCGAGATGGGTAAGTATATCGACGACTTGCTAAAAACTCCCATCATATATGTTTGCGTAAGCGGAACGATGACTAATCTATATAAATTCCATCCACCTCTAGACAAACTAATGCAGTCCCGATTTTTTTCTAGAACTCTAAACTGGGGCCATCGACCGGGTTTCTAAACACGATTTCATCATTGTAATCGACAATTTTCCCTTTATTTAAAGGCAACGCTCTTATGGAAGTAAGTGTAATTTCCTTGGCGGTCAATAGTAGTGAGACCATATTACATTCCCCCCACAACGGCATCACCAGCAAAAAATCTGTTGCAATTGAATGTATTTCCCCTATATATTCGACCAAACAAAGATCATCGTTAAGGATTTTTATAAGTTTTTTGATCTCTCTATTGTGTATTCCTTTTGGCGCAGCTATGTAATGACACTCGTTATATAAATACATGGATGCTGCTATCGTCCAGAGGGTTGTTTTTGATTGTTTGCTGCTATTATCTATTTCTATGATGGAAACATTGTTTCCGAAATTCAATTTGATGTTCTTTGCGCGTTTTTCAAAGCCAATGCGTCGAAGATGTTTTAATTGATTGCTTTGTTTCGCTGTCAATTCATTTAATAGAATAAATCGATCAAACACGTCATCGGAAAATTTGCGCCAGCCTTCTTGTGGAGTTGGCGCAAAAATATTATATCCTTGATATATATCCATTATTTTCAAGAGCAGAGAAAATCTTTGCTCTACATCATTGCAGTCAATTAAGAGGCCGCGAGGGTTCATGTTTATCATCTTGGGCAGTGATAATGATACGACGCACCTGTTTCTACAAAACAGAGATCACTCGCTCCATGTGAAGAATGCCAGTCTTGTCTAAACCACTGTTTGGACATGCCTTTCCTACCCCAAGTATGCCCCACCCCCAACATTCTTCCTCCTTGGTTGGGTTTTACGCCAATTTCCACATATACATCAGCGTGAGTTTTACTCATGGAAAGAGTCCCAATCTTTATATGGCGCGCGGGAAAATTTATTTTTATCTCTGGTTTCTCTGGTGTTGGAGCAAAGATTAGTAAGCTGGTCTTTTGTTTTGCCAGCTGGCCCTTAATGAATTCCGTCATCCCTTTTTCAACATTTGGATGTGAAAATATCTTCCATGAATGTGACGCAAGGTGTGCAATAGCTTCATCAAAATTTGAAAGAGCAGTTATAAAACCGCTATCACTTTTTGAATTCTTCACGCCGCTTTGCCAATCTGTACCATTAAATACGTCCCACATCCTGCCATAGGCTTGAACCATTTGCAGCATTACCAGCGCTTTATCAAGTTTGTCTAGTAACCCCAAAGCCTGCCGCCCAACAGAAGTAATTCGCACGATATTCCCAAAACTAGGCATGGCAATGGAAATGAATATATTCCCGCTCGGATCCACATGATTGACCGGATCCGCATTGCCATACAGATACTTGTTCAGCGTCAGCGGAATGCTCTGGCTGCCCGGGTGTTCGTCCATCGAGATGAAGCGCCCCGTTTTCGGGTCGTAGTCCCTGGCTCTGAGGTGGTATAGCCCCGTGGCGCTGTCGTAGCTCTCGCCCGTGTAGCGGTGCCGCGTGGGGCTGGCTGGATCCGGGTTTGACTCGTTGCCGAACGCATCAAAGTCCAGCGTTTCGATGATTTGGCCGCTCTCGTCAGTGATCAGCCGCGCGCTGCCTTGGCCGTCTTCATAGACGTGCAGCGTTTTGCCTTGTCTTTGTTCGCTGATGAGTTGCCCTACGCCATCGGGGGTGTGCGTGTAGCGCGTTTCTTGCCATGCACCGCCGTTTTGGCGGCTCCTCTCCAGCACGATTTCGCTGTAGGGGCGGGCGGTGTCCAGGATCCATTGCGTTTCCTGTTTTTGGCCGCCTGCCTCCCGGGTGCGGCTGATGCGCCGGCCTAGCGCGTCGTAGCCGTAGCGGATGCTGGCGCTGCCGTCGCTGGCTTTGAGCAGCCGGTTGTCGCTGCTCCATTCGTAGCGGATGGTGGCCGATGGCGTGCTCTTTTCGAGCAGGTTGCCCCGGCCGTCCCAGCGGTAGGTGGTTTTTTGGCCTGTGGCCGTTTGTTCTTCTGTGAGCTGGTCCAGGCTGTTGTAGGCGTAGCGGGTTTTTTGGCCGTCGCAGTCTTTTTCTGTCCGGTTGCCTGTGCTGTCGTAGCTGTAGCGGCATGTGCGGGTGATGCCTGCTGCGCTGATGCTTTCCCGGGTGAGTTTGCCGTCGGCGTCGTATTTCCAGCTTTTGTTTGTGGTTTGGCTGACGCCTGGGCCAAGCTCTTCCTTGGCGCAGGCAAGATGCAACGAAGGCCATATGGGCACACAAAATGCCATCAGCGCCAATAAATATGCACGGAGGCTCTTTTTATGCATCGCAATTGCCATTTATATAAATAGCAACCCACAGGCATCCTGCTGTAACAAGGCGATTGGCCTACGAAGTAAACGGATTCCTTTCCCAGAAGTGAGTTTTAAAGACGAAACCTCTCAAACCAGCCTCGATAACCCGCGCCTTGAATCTTTCGCTTACATAATAGATGGCTTCATTATAGGGAAGACGGAACAGATCAGAATCGTCCAGACAGCCGTCCTTGAATACCCAGTCATATATAGTTCGAATCCTTCCCTTGTGGTCTTTTGCCACCCGGGAGGCGGATTCGTCCAGACAATCAAGAACTGTTTTCACGACAACCATGTAATACATCTCGCCCGGCGCATCATCAAGACGCACCGGATAGAGAATGGCATGCCTGTCCCATATGTCGCGCAAGGCATCTGCCGCTTTTTGACTGATGAGAGTAGGCGAACCCGCAGTAAGAGAATCGCCAATCTTTCGGGGCCTTCTTTTTCCTTTTTCGCCCAAGTATTGAGTTAACAGGGGCGTTTTCCATTCTGAAAGAGGAGGGAGCGGATCCCCTACCCCAGGGACATTCCAGGCAATTTTTCTATCATCCTCTTCTGTTTTCCCAGAATATTCTGCATATTTACCGCTGCTCCACCACGAAAACACTTCACTCATATCTCACCTCCATGCTCTCATATTCAAAGGTTCAAAAGCTCCTGACAATAATTCGCGCCTGATTTCAATTAATTCCGAAAGAATATCTTCTCGGGTCGTCAAATGATCTAGACGAGTTGCAATGGCTAACTCATACTCTTTTGTATGCTTGCCGCAATGAATCATTCCTATCGCTTTGCTTTCGCCGCAACCCGGCAGAAAAACACCGTTGCTGGGCGAATTGACATCAATTTTAAAACTCGCCAGCCTTGCTCTCGTTTCCCTTCCCTTTGGTGTCGCTCCCCCCACAATATGATGGGCTTGCGACCCGGCGGGCTTAGGTATTCCAGACAATTCCAGATTTTTGGTCAATGTCACGCCGTTCGCATTTGCGCCTATGACAATTTTCTTCGCAAACTTCGCACATTTGATGGCATTGCAAAAGAAACCCAATGCTCTCTTGGCTGTCGCGCATAACGCTCTTCCAAAACGAGTGCAAACTAGCTCCTGAACAATATCGGCTGATGCGCCTGCATAATTCCCTGCTCCGAGATCAAAAGCAATGCTGCTGACTGTATAAGCCCAATTCAGGTTTGCCGCGCTGATATTGACCCCAAGCAACGAGAAATCCCCGCCCGGATCCATATGATTGACCGGATCCGCATTGCCATACAGATACTTGTTCAGCGTCAGCGGAATG
>ERZ773068.1489-NODE-1489-length-11504-cov-5.861822_pt1 | contig 11504 bp, 9 predicted proteins | sample MGYA00580620_ERZ773068 | MGnify/ENA primary metagenome ERZ773068 (study PRJEB29015, sample SAMEA2737983) | human oral metagenome | biome: human oral; feature: human-associated habitat; material: dental | place: China | collected 2101 ... | reverse complement strand
AGGTCTCGTCCCGCCCAAACGACGACCAGCTGCTGCGCACCGCGCTGCAGAATGCCGCACGCCAGGGAACCCGCATCATTCTGGCCGTGGGCAAGGAAGAAGGCACCAACAACTACCTGCCGCTCTACCCGCTGGACCTCATCGCGGCGGGCAACACGCTGGGACACATCACCTTCCATTCCGGCCGCGACGGCCTGGTGCGCGGCCTGTACATGGAAGAAGGCCACCTGCCGGCGCTGTCCTGGGCCCTGGTGGACCGCACGGCCCAGAGCAACCGCAACGAGACGCTGAACATGCTGCTCGAGCGGCGCTGGGACGTGCAGGATCCCATGCTGCCCGGCGCGCTGAAGCAGCTGCCGCCGACCCTCTCGGCCGCCGCCCTGCTGCGCGGTGACATCTCGCCCGACCAGCTGAAGGGGCGCAAGGTCCTGCTGGGCAGCACGGCCATCGGCTCGGGCGACTTCTTTGTGAGCCCCCTGGAAGACGCACAACCCCGGCGCATCTCGGGGCTGGAGCTGCACGCCGTCGCCGCCGAAGCGCAGATCATCCATCACTTCAAGCAACCGCTGTCGCCTCCCCTGCAGGGCAGCATCGAAGTGCTGGTGGTGCTGCTCACCATGCTGCTGCTCTACCGCACCAGCCCGTTCCTGGGCCTCATCATCGTGGTGGTGGCCAGCTGCCTGATCCTGCTGGCCAGCTGGCTGGCCTTCCGCGTCGGCTGGTGGCTGGCCCCGGGCGACATGCTCATCTCCATCTGCCTGGGCTACCCGCTCTGGAGCTGGCGACGGCTGTCGGTTGCCTCGACGGGCCTGTTGCGCCAGGCCCGCTCACTGGAACTGTTTGGCGGCGTCTTCGGCGCCCGCAGTGCAGAACCTGTCTCGCACGAGCCCATCTCGGCCCAGCTCAACCGCGTGCAGATGGCCGCCCAGCAGGTGGCCAAGCTCAACCGCTTCCTGTCGGACAGTCTGCAGAGCCTGCCCCATCCGGTCCTGGTGGCCGACCACGAACAGCGGCCGCTGCTGCGCAACCAGCGCTTTCTCAATGCCTTCGGCAACGTGGGCGAATGCTGCACGACCCTGTCGGACTGCTTCCGGACCATCTTCGGCAAGCTGCCGCGCAACTTCCAGGACGAGCCCTGCCAGCTGGCCGGTGAATACCAGGACACGCAGGGCCGCCACTGGCGGGTGGACGTGGCAGCCACGGGCGCCAGCGCCGACGAGCGTCGCTGGATGATCCAGTTCGTGGACCTGACGGCCCGCCGCCTGGCCGACCGCGAGCGCGAGGAGACCCTCTCCTTCCTGTCGCATGACCTGCGCTCGCCCCAGGCCACCATCCTGGCCATCATCGAGAAACTGCGCACCACCACCGACAGCACCGAGCGTGGCGCCGGTCTGGACGAGCTGGCCCGCCAGTCGCGCCGCGCGCTGGAACTCACCGACGGCTTCCTGGCCTACACCCGCGCCGAGATCAAGCCCATCCAGCCCGAGGAGCACGACCTCAACGACCTGCTCACCGAAGTGATCGACCTGGCCTGGTTCTCGGCCAACGCCAAGAAGGTCCGCCTGACCTTCAACCCGGTGGACGCGGCCATCCTGCGCTGCGACGCCGACCTGCTGCGCCGCGCCTTCTCCAATCTGGTGGAGAACGGAATCCGCCACAGTCCCATCGACAGCAGCATCGAAGTGACATTGATCAATCAGGCACCGCATTTCCGCATTACCATCCGAGACCACGGCCCCGGCGTGCCGCCCGACAAGCAGGCGCTCATCTTCAAGCCCTTCTGGCAGTCGGCAGGTTCCGAGACCACCGGCAAGAAGTCGTCCCAGGGCAGTGCCGGGCTGGGCCTTGCCATGGTTCACAAAGCCATTGCGCGCCACGGCGGTACCATCCGTGTATTCAATCACCCCACCGGGGGCGCATGTTTTGAAATCTGCCTGCCGCAAGGCATGCAGGACGTATAGATGCATTCGACATGGCGTTGCTGACGCTCGGACTCAACCACAACACGGCGCCCGTGGCGCTGCGTGAGAAGCTCGCCTTCCCCACCAAGGAGGCGATCGGCACGGCCCTGTCCGATCTGCGTGGCCACCTGAAGTCGCTGGCCCCGGAAGCCGCCATCCTGTCCACCTGCAACCGCACCGAGATCTACTGCAAGACCGACGCCCCCGACGAGGCCGGTCAGGCACTGACCGAGTGGATCGGCCGCCACAAGGGCGTGGACGGTGAAGGCAACCTGGCCGAGCACCTGTACCTGCTGCCCAACCAGGGCGCCGTGCGCCACGCCTTCCGCGTGGCCAGCGGGCTGGACTCCATGGTGCTGGGCGAACCCCAGATCCTGGGCCAGATGAAGACGGCTGCGCGCGTGGCACAGGATTCCAACATGCTGGGCAGCCACCTGCACCAGCTGTTCCAGCGCTCGTTCTCGGTGGCCAAGGAAGTGCGCACCCAGACGGCCATCGGCGCCCAGTCAGTCTCGATGTCGGCCGCCAGCGTGCGCCTGGGCGAGCAGATCTTCGAGAACCTGGCCGACTGCTCGGTGCTGCTCATCGGCGCCGGCGAGATGATCGAACTGTGCGCCGCGCACTGGGCGCCCCACCCCCGGCGGATGGTCATTGCCAACCGCACGCTGGAGCGCGCCCGCCCCCTGGCCGAGCGCTTTGGCGCCACCACCATGGCGCTGTCCGACCTGCCCCAGCAGCTCGAGAACTTCGATGTGGTGATCTCCTGCACCGCCAGCAGCCTGCCCATCATCGGGCTGGGCATGGTGGAGCGCAGCGTGCGCCAGCGCCGTCACCGCCCGGTGCTGATGATCGACCTGGCGGTCCCGCGCGACATCGAGGACGAAGTCTCGCGCCTGGACGATGTGTTCCTCTACACCGTCGACGACCTGCGCGAAGTGGTCGATGCCGGCCTGGAAGGCCGTCGCCTGGCCGTGGCCGAGGCCGAGAGCATCATCGACACCCAGGTCAACGCCTTCATGAACTGGATGGTGCAGCGCCAGAGCGTGCCCCTCATCCAGGAACTGCACGCCCGCGGCGACGCCGTGCGCCAGCAGGAAGTGGAGCGCGCTCGCAAGATGCTGGCCAAGGGCGAAGACCCTGCCGTCGTGCTGGAAGCGCTTTCCAGGGCGCTTACCGCCAAGTTCATGCACGGCCCCACCACCCTGCTGTCCCATCACGCCGGCAAGGATCCCGAACTGGCCAACATGCTGTCCGGCCTGCTGCCGGTTCCCCGGGGCGGACGGTAACGGGAAGGGAGATCGGCGGCGCGTTGGTTAGAATGCCCGCCGAACCCCTTCACGCATCGCCATGAAAGAATCCCTGCGGGCGCAGCTGGACCGCATGCAGAACCGGCTGGAAGAACTCAACGCCCAGCTGGCCAGCGAAGACATCGGCAAGGACATCAGCCTGCTGAAAAAGCTCAACCAGGAGCACGCCGAGACCAGCGAGGTGCTGGACACCTACGCCCTGTGGAAACAGGCCGGCGCCGACCTGGAGGCCGCCCGCCAGATGCGCGAAGAGCCCGACATGCGCGAGTTCGCCGACGAGGAGATCGCCGACGCCGAGACCCGCCTGCAGGCTACCCAGGAGCGCATCGAGTACCTGCTGCTGCCACGCGACCCCGACGATGCCCGCAACGCCATCCTGGAGATCCGGGCCGGCACCGGCGGTGACGAAAGCGCCCTCTTTGCCGGCGACCTGCTGCGCATGTACCTGCGCTACGCCGAACATCGCGGCTGGCAGACCGAGATCCTGTCGGCCAGCGAATCCGAACTGGGCGGCTACCGCGAAGTCATCGTGCAGGTCACCGGCACCAGCGTCTACGGCCGGCTGCGCTACGAATCCGGCGCCCACCGCGTGCAGCGCGTCCCCGTCACCGAAAGCCAGGGCCGCATCCACACCTCCGCCTGCACCGTCGCCGTCATGGCCGAAGCCGAACCCACCGGCGACATCGAGATCAGCCCCGACGAGCTGCGCATCGACGTGTACCGTGCCTCCGGCGCCGGCGGCCAGCACGTCAACAAGACCGAATCGGCCGTGCGCATCACCCACCTGCCCACCGGCATCGTGGCCGAATGCCAGGACGACCGCTCGCAGCACCGCAACCGCGACAAGGCCATGACCGTGCTGCTCACCCGCCTGCGCGACGCCCGCGAGCGCGAGCGCGCCGCCGAGACCTCCGCCCACCGCAAGAGTCTCGTGGGCTCGGGCGACCGCTCCGAGCGCATCCGCACCTACAACTTCCCCCAAGGGCGGCTCACCGACCACCGCATCAACCTCACCCTCTACAAGCTGCAGACCATCATCGACGGCGACCTGGACGAACTGACCGACGCCCTGATGAAGGCCCGGCTGGCCGAACTGGCAGCGGAGCGGGCTGAGGGGTGAGACCTCGCACGGCCCCGGTCGGGCTGTGCGAGCGATCTACCGGCGTTCCCTGGCGGCTCATGCCGTCTTCCCGTCTCTGCCCTCATGTTCAATCACGCAGCGGGCGCGCCCAAAGATGACCCCCTGATCACGCGATGACTTCCCCCCTGCTTCCAGGCGAGCCCGCTGTCGATACCGCCCCCTCCATCGACGACCTCATCCGCCACAGCCAGCTGCCCCGGGCCGAGGCACGCCGCCTGCTGGCCTGCCTCACCGGCCAGCCGCTGACCTGGTTCATGGCCCACGGTGACGATCCCGCCGACCCGGACATCGCCGCCCGCTTCCAAGCCCTGGCCGAACGCCGCCGCGCCGGCGAACCCCTGGCCTATCTGCTGGGCCAGCAGGAGTTCTACGGCCGCCCCTTTGCCGTCTCGCCCGCCGTGCTCATTCCCCGGGCCGACACCGAAACCCTGGTGGAAACCGCGCTGGAGCAGCTCACGCTGCTGCGCCAGCAACGGCGCGCCGTCCCTCTGTCCCTGCTGGAACTGGGCACCGGCAGCGGCATCATCGCCATCACCCTGGCGCTGGAGGCTCCGGACACCGAGGTGCATGCCGTCGAGCGTTCCCCCGAGGCCCTGGCCATGGCGCAGCAGAATGCAAAGGCCCTGGGCGCCGACCGCATCCACTGGCACGCGGGCAGCTGGTGGCAGGCGCTGGCCAGCCCCCGACACTTCGACCTGATCGTCTCCAATCCCCCCTACATCGCCGCCGGTGACCACCACCTGCAGCAGGGCGACCTGCGCTTCGAGCCGCCTCAGGCCCTGGCGGCCGGTCCCGACGGGCTGGATGACCTGCGCATCATCATCGGCGGCGCCCCCACCCACCTGAACCCCGGCGGCTGGCTGCTGCTGGAACACGGCTACGATCAGGAAGCCCCCGTGCAGGCCCTGCTGCGTGACGCAGGCTTTGCCGACGTGTTCACCCGACGCGACCTGGCCGGACAGCCGCGCGTGAGCGGCGGGCAGTGGCTGGGGGACGGGCGCAAGTAGATCCGACCAAGCAGGCCCAACCAAGCAGGCCAGGCCACGCCAAGCCAATCGGCCCCAAACAGGGCAGACATCGGGGTCCGATCACGCCCGGACCGCACAGGGGCGAACGACAGCCGCCGTGCCCCAATCAGGCTGCATGGCGAAGATAGGCGCCATGGGACGCGGTTGGCACCAATAGGGAATAGGGGTAATGGAGCCTCGAATAGAGGTAATTTCACGCTGAAATTACCCATTTACGGACTGCTTTACCCCCTTTCTTGCCTCCATTTCGCCTCATTTTGGCTGAAATTCACGCCAAAACAGGCTCCGAATGGCAGAACAATGGGGTAATGGATCGCATAAATGGGTAATTTCGCCCGAAATTACCCATTTAGACGACTATCATTACCCCTATTCCCCTCACTGCCCCCTTCCGATGCGATCCCTCACCGCCGACTATCTGGACAGGCTCCGCTTCACCCACTCGCAGCTGGCCACCCTGCGCGCACTCGGTGAGTTCCAGGGCAAGCAGCAGCTCTACCGTGTCCAGCTGCCCGAAGTGCTGAAGGGACTGCAGAAAGCGGCCACCATCGAATCCACCGAGTCCTCCAACCGTCTGGAAGGCGTCATCATCTCCACCCAGCGCCTGCACGCCCTGATGCTGAAGGACGCCACGCCCCGCAGCCGTTCCGAACAGGAGATCGCCGGCTACCGCGACGCCCTGAACCTGATCCATGAAAGCGGCAAGGAGATGCCTTTCTCGGAAGGCACCATCCGGCAGCTGCACGGGCTGATGTACCGCTACATGCCCCAGCCCGGCGGACAGTGGAAAGCCACCAACAACGACATCATCGAGCGTCAGCCGGACGGGCGTTCCCGCGTCCGCTTCGCCCCCGTGTCCGCCCACCTCACCCCGATGGCCATGGCGGACCTGATCGCCCACTACCGATCTGCCCTGGATCAGCACCTGGCCGATCCCCTCGTGCTGGTGCCCCTGGCCATCCTGGACTTTCTCTGCATCCACCCCTTCCCCGACGGCAATGGCCGCATGGCACGCCTGCTGACCCTGCAGCTGCTCTACCACTTCGACTACGCTGTCGGGCGCTTCATCAGCCTTGAACGGCTCTTCGAGGAATCCAAGGAAACCTACTACGAGACCCTGGAAGCCAGCTCCCAGGGCTGGCACGACGGCCAGCACGACAGCATGCCCTGGCTCAACTACTTCTGGGGCGTCCTGCTGCGCGCCTACCGAGAATTCGAGACACGCGTCGGGACGCTGGAACATGGCCATGGCGCCAAGGGCGACCGTGTCCGTGCAGAAGTTCTAAGACGCCAGCACCCCTTCGCCATCTCGGATATCGAGGAGGCCTGTCCTGGCGTCAGTCGGGACATGGTCCGACATGTGTTGCGCACCATGAAGGATGAAGGACTCATCGCGCCGGAGGGCAAGGGGCGGGGCGCGAGGTGGCGTCGGTTGGCGGATGGGCCTTCATCGTCTTCGTAGATCGCCGGCATCCACCATGCCCATGGATTTCCTTCTGTCGGCGCATGGCTACCCAGGCTGCGATCTCGGCAAATCCGGTAAGGTCGATGTCATCTCCTGCACAAGGAGGCCATCATGCAGAAGTACCTCTCCATCGCCTTGATCCTCACCGGCATTCTGCACAACGTCCTCGGCATCGCCACCATGCACGACACCCTGCACCGGATGTGGCAGGAAGGCCTCGTCGCCAGCGTGAAGGCAAACGATGCGAGTTACGCCTTGCTGTGGTTCCTGGTGGCCGGGTTTGCGTTGATGCTCATCGGCACCACCTTCTGGCAGCTGGCCAATGCGGGGCAGCTGGGCTGGCCGCCCATCCTGGGGCTGTTCCTGCTGGCTGCTACCATCTGCATCGTTTATCCCAAACCCGGCCCCTTCCTGCTGCTGGCTATTGCCGGTGCGCTTGTCGTGGCGCAGTTGATTTCCCCGAACACAGCGCAGGGATCATGAGAAGCGGACCGATCCGCGATGAGACCGATCAGGGCCTGCCTGTCCATCCCACCTCCTCCAGCATTCCGTCATGGAAAGCCTTCAACCGGTCATGACGCTGCATCGCCAACTTCTGGCCAGCCCTGGTCTTGAAACCTTGCGCCAGATGAAGGAGCTTCCGGGGAAAGTGGTCCAACGCATACCGCCGATCATCAAGCGGCCGATTCTCGCCACCCGGATCAGCCGGATCGTACAGTGACGAGCCCATCCGGCCCGCCGTGTAGAAACAGCGGGCCACCCCCATGAACCCCAGCGCGTCCAGCCGGTCCGCGTCCTGCAGGATGCGGGCTTCCAGCGTATCAGGCTCAATGCCCGCCGAGAAGCTGTGCGCCTCGATGGCATGCGCCACGGCCTGTTGCCGATCCGTGGGCCAGTGCAGCCCCGTCAACAAGGAGATGGCCTTTTCAGCCGCCAGGCGCGAGGCCTGGTTGCGCAACGGAGAATTCTTCTCCACGGCCACACAATCATGCAGCAGGACCGCTGCCGCCAGGATCTCCGTATCTCCGCCTTCCGCCGCCACGATGGTCTGCACGTTGCCCCAGACTCGATCCAGATGCGCCAGATCGTGGGATCCATCATCGTTTCCCGGCGGAAAGACATGCGGCAGCAGCGTTTCGGCCAGCTGTCGATGCCTGCCAAAGCGATCGATGAACCAGTTCATGAGCGTTTCTCCATGCGCCTCACCCCTCCTCCCGCGCCGCCCCGCGCCGCATCCACGCCACCACCACGCCCAGCACGATGGCCACGGCCGCAAACGGCAGCCATTCCAGCGAATAGGCCTTCAGCGGCAGGTGCTGCGAGAAGTCGGTGCCGGCCACCGACAGGATGGACACGACCATCACCATCCCCACGGCCAGGCGCTGGGCCAGCAGCGGCAGGGGCGTGACGAAGGTCTCGATGAGCATGATGAGCAGGATCGTCATCACGACCGGGTACAGCACCATCAGCACCGGCACGGACTTGTCGATGACGGCGCTCAGGCCCTGGTTGGCCAGCAGGAAGCCGATGAGCGTGCAGATCACGGCATAGGTGACATAGCTGATGCGCGGGAAGATGTCGTTGAAGAACTCGGACACGGCAGTGACGAGGCCCACCGAGGTGGTCAGGCACGCCAGCGTGACGATGACACCGAACAGCACGCGGCCGAATTCACCAAAGGTGCTGTAGGCAGCGGTGGTGAGCAGATAGGTCCCCACATCCTGCCCCCGCTCCTTCAGATCGGCGAGGACGGCGGGATCCACGGGCAGGCGGTTGCTGAACCAGCCCAGGCCCACGTAGATGATGGCCAGCGCGGTGGCGGCCACGATGCCGGCCAGTGAGGTCTGCACGATGAGCTGGCGCCGCTGGGCCGGGGTGAGCACGGCTTCATTCAGGGCTGCCACGCTGCCGTCGCCCTGCGCGCTCCGGGTCAGCATGCGGGCCCGGATGGCGGTGATGACGATGACCGAGAACGCGACCGAGGCCAGCACGTCCATGGTGAGGTAGCCATTGACGAAGCCGTTCAGGTAGGCCGCGGCACCGGTGGACTGGACATCCGTCAGCGTCGGCGGACGGCCCCAGAGCCACCAGGCCGCCTTGCCGATGAGCGCCAGGATGCACACCAGCAGCACGGGCGTGAGGATGGCGCCGATGCGCTCGACCATCTTGGAGGGGTTGAGGCTGAGCCACAGCGTGATGCCGTAATAGACCAGGCTGAAGATCAGCAGCGAGGTGCTGCCCGGCTCGCCCAGGAAGGGCACCACGGCCATTTCATACGAGGTGGCACCCGTCCGGGGAATGGCAAAGAAGGGCCCGATGGTGAGGTAGACGACCGCCAGGAACAGCAGCGAGAACCACGGGTGGATGCGGTCGAGCGCGGTGCGGTAGCCGTCCTGGTAATAGGCACTGACAATGATGCCCAGCAGCGGCAGGCCCACGCCCGTGGACACGAAGCCCAGCAGTGCCGGCCAGAACGTCTGTCCGCTTTCCAGGCCCAGTGCAGAGGGGAAGATGAGGTTCCCTGCGCCAAAGAAGATGGCGAACAGCATGAAGCCGATGACGAAAGTATTCTTGTTCACTGTCATGAAGGATGGGTAATCGGCCGCACGCCAGCCGACCAAGCACCCATGCAGACGCAAGCGCCGGATTGAAAACCGGGCCGCCGTGTTTCCTCGCGGCCACAGGCAGGATAACATCCGCTGTCTTTACCCGACCAGTATTCTGGCGGCCCCCTTTTCCATCGTGTGGAGGTCCCCCATGGACGCCAAGGAATTCATTCACCAGACCGTTACCGAGCACCCCGTCGTCCTGTTCATGAAGGGCACGGCGCAGTTTCCCCAATGTGGCTTCTCCGGCAAGGCCATTCAGGTGCTGAAGAACGCCGGCATCAAGCAGCTGGTCACCATCAACGTGCTGGAAGACGCCGAGGTCCGCCAGGCCGTCAAGGACTACTCCAACTGGCCCACCATTCCGCAGCTCTACATCAATGGCGAGTTCATCGGCGGCGTGGACATCATGGCCGAGATGGCCGAGTCCGGCGAGCTGCAGAAGCTGATTCCGGAAGGCAACAAGGCCGCCTGAGCCAGCAGGGCCGACTGAAAAGTCGCCCGAAGGGAGCCCGGCACTGGCCGGGTCGCCCCTTCCCTCCTGCGCATCCACGCGCCTGCCGTCTCGCCCCTCCTTTTGCGGGGGCGATCAGGCCAGCCCGGTCGCCTCGTCCAGGCCCAGATGGATGTTCATGGCCTGCACGGCCGCGCCACTGGCGCCCTTGCCCAGGTTGTCGATGCGCGCCACCAGCATGCACTGGTCGTCATTGCCAAAGACAAAGAGATCGGCGCGATTGGTGTCGTTGCTCCCCTGCACGTCAAAGAAGCCGCCTTCGGGCGCGGCATCCAGCGGCGCCACCTGCACAAAGCGCTCGCCCGCATAACGGGCCGCCAGCGCGGCATGAATGGCTGCCCGGTTCACGTCCATCTTGCCGGCAGCGCGAATCCGCGCCAGATCCAGCGGCACGGACACCGCCAGCCCCTTGTAATACGGCGCCACCACGGGCAGGAACACAGGTGCGTGCGCCAGGCGGGCATAGCGCATCATCTCGGGCAGGTGCTTGTGGGTGAGCCCCAGCGCATAGGGACGCGGGGCCAGCAGCTTGCGGGCCTCTTCCACCGACACCTCGGCCTCAGCAGTCGCGCCGCTTTCGGTGACTGAAGCACCGCGCCCGTCATCGCTCATCCCCAGAGCTGCCAGTGCGGCCCGGTACTGGGCGATCATCTTCTTGCCACCCCCCGAATAACCGGTGTGTGAGGTAGCCGATAGCGGATGCTCGGCTGGCAGCAGCCCGGCATCCATCAGCGGCCGCACGGCCAGGATGAAGGCCGTGGCGTGGCAGCCAGGGTTGGCGATACGCTTGCTGTCGCGGATGCGCTGGCGCTGGTCTGCGTCCAGCTCGGGCAGGCCGTAGGTCCAGGCCGGGTCCACCCGGTGGGCCGTGCTGGTGTCGATGACGCAGGTGGCGGGGTTTTCGACCAGGGCCACCGATTCGCGGGCGGCTGCGTCGGGCAGGCACAGGAAGGCGACATCGGCCGCGTTCAGCAGCAGCGCCCGCTCAGCCGGGTCCTTGCGCAGCGCCGGGTCGATGCGCAGCACCGTGACATCGCTGCGCCTGCGCAGATACTCGTCAATCTGCAGACCGGTCGTTCCTTCCTGTCCATCTACAAAGACCTTGTGAGCACTCATCTTTTCATCATCCCTGGGTAAAGCCATGTGCCCCGACATGCCGGCCGGAACCAGACGGTGCGCTGGCGCCGTGCCATGAGTGGCTCCGGGCTCATGGCACCAGCCACCTCATCGCCTGGCTTCCGGGCGTGTACCACCCTGGCCCATGCGGGGACCCGATAGTGTGTCACAACCACGGGCTGCCCCGGCGTGGGCATCCCGTGCCGCCGATTTGCATCCCGATGCCCGGCGCTGCACACTCACCCCTTCCTCCTTCTTCCTTCTCTGCCATGCCCCGTCGTCTCATCATCGCCATCACCGGTGCCAGTGGTGCCATCCTGGGCGTGCGCCTGCTGGAATACCTGCGCCTGCAGCCCGACATCGAGA
>ERZ773068.1488-NODE-1488-length-11509-cov-4.669024_pt1 | contig 11509 bp, 12 predicted proteins | sample MGYA00580620_ERZ773068 | MGnify/ENA primary metagenome ERZ773068 (study PRJEB29015, sample SAMEA2737983) | human oral metagenome | biome: human oral; feature: human-associated habitat; material: dental | place: China | collected 2101 ... | reverse complement strand
ACGGCTGCAATATTCATATAAGCAAACTTTCTATCAACAACAACTCATATCAACTAACAATTTCTTTCAACTTATCAAGACTTTCTTCAAGTTGTTCCATAATTTGGAATTCCAGTGATTCGTCTACTGAAATATTTTCAATTTCAACTGTCAATAGTTTTAAATTGAATCCCATTTCATAACCATTCTCGTGTTCATTATTTACGAGAAATTCAATTTTTGGGGTAGGTGAATCATTTTGTAAATCCGCAAGTAATGTGTAATAGGAATAGTCACGTCTATATTCTTCTATAAGTCTACTAAATTCTTTAGCAATTTCATACTTTTTAGTAAGAGCTTCATCAATAATTTGTTTGAATGTGATTTTAGTTGGTTGTGTATTTAACATATTATTTCTCGTTTCTATATTTATTTGAAATTACCAAGTTACAGTTCCATCTTCAGAAATTGTGATTACTTTAATGGTCATATATTGATACATTTGACTAATTGCATTTTCTAAGATAACGGCTTCACTTAAATCTTTAGGGTCATTATCTTCATCAAACCATTCGTCTTTATATTCAAATAAAAAGTCAACAGTTTCTTGAGCTGAGGTAAAAATAGCTTGACGGCTCATTTTGTAACGATGGGCATCATGATAATAAACTTCATATAGTGCAAGTGGTTTTTGTAATAATTGTTCCATATTTAAATTCTACTTTCTATTTGATATCAAAAATTTTATGAATGATGATGAGAGCACGATCAGCAACTTTGTTCCAAACGATATAAGGTACTAAATCAAAGGCTGATAGATCAGACTTTTTCAATTCAGCAAAATGAACAAAGATGAAATTAGAAATCTCATCAGCATATGTATAAATCAATTGTCGGTGTTCTTTATACAAGTTATCTAAATCTTGTATCAATTTTGGATCGTTCATTTCTATCAATTCATTTTCACGAATTTGATCTTCAATAACATGAATTTCAGAAGTGATGTCAAAATATTTAGCATTATATTGGCTAACTAATTGTGAAATTTTGGTAAACATGGGCATACATGTGAGTCCTTTCTAAAATATTTGAAATATTTGTGTGTGAACACATGGGTAGTGTTGAGTGAAAAGTATTGTATAAATACACATAAATTTTGTATAAATATGTACATTAGGTCATATTGTGCAAAACGTGTAAAATATTAACACATGTGTTTGGTGGTTGCGTATCAAGGCTTAGCGGTATTACTATATTAAATTTTGTACATTTTGTGCAATATATTGCGCACTTTTATGGAACAGTCCTCAATCCCTTATATAACAAGGTGTTAGGTGAGGTCGAAAATGGCATTGTGCATTTCGTACAATATATTATCATCAATCTAAAACGTTGTTATACCAAGGTTTATTCAACCTTTATACTATTTTTGTACAAATGTACACCTTATTATAAAACCTTATAACGCGCGTGCGCGTATGTGAGTTTTTCATTTTTGACTGTACAAATGCACAAAACGTGTTAAACCCTTATGTACCAAGGGTTACAGCTGTACACATAAATATCCAAGTTTTTGGCTAAAAATCGACCTAATCCCTTGGCGTTCTAAGGCGGAACTGCTGTACCAAAACCAAATGCACGTTTTTGCACAAAATGGGGTTTTGGGGTGAAATTTATCGTTTTTCGATAAATTTTAGGGTGTTCAAAAACACGAACAATGCCAAAAGTTTCCAAAATGGAAACTTTTGAGGGCTGATTCAAGGTAAAAATTTCCAAAATGGAAATTATTTTTAATAAAAGTTTCCATTTTGGAAACTTTTTCTCAAAAATTATGTAATATTTTGATGAAATTTGCTTCATTTTGCACACACTGTATATAGGTGTTTCATTTATATTTATGTTTGTTCGGTAAATCTAGTTACATTTTTGCAAATTATTGCTCTAATATTCGTAATTTAAAACATTCAAAACTTTGTTTAAATTATTTTACAAAATCTAATATTTTTAAATGATTTTGGGTTGATTTATTAAACAAAGTGTGGTAAACTATATTTACAGTAATCTTCTGAGAAGATTTAAAAATTTAGGAAAGGTTAGGGTATTCTATTATGAGTTTATTTCCAATGAAACTTTGTTATTTAAACAAGGTGACACATCGGAAACAAGTAGCAACCTGTTATTTTACAGAAACTCCTGATGATATTGACAATAAGGTTGATCCAAATAATCCAAATTTACGACCTATTTTCAAATGTCAAATTGATTTTGACAGTTTGAATCGAGTGTTAGCAGGTTTTGGACCAATTACTGTAAATCTACTTGAATCAGGATATATCCCATATGTAGACCTTGATAAAGGACTACCATTTGAATATCGCTGTTTGAAAGAATTAGCTGAAGCCAAAGTTGCGTGTTATGTTATGTTAAACCCATCTACATTTGAAGTGATGCAGGTATTCTCAGCACCAAGTCAAATTTCAATTGATATTCTTAACATTCTGAAAGATGTGATGAATGGTCAATTGTATGATGAGTATAAAATTGCACATCGTTTAAAACTAGCATTTAGAACTTTAAATGCACCTGATGATTTCATTGATTCTATCACTATGACACTTCTCACAATTGTACGAGAAGCCAATATTGAAGTAACCTATGAAGATCAAAATAAGGAGATTGTGAAAGATTCTAAAAATGATGTTGAGTAACTAGATTTTAAATTTAGAAAGGGAAATTGGAAATTATGACAAACACTACTCCAATGAATACTCAGATGTTTCCAAATACAAATATGGGGTCTGCACATTCATATTCAACGAGTGATATTGTGTCATTTCCAGGAGCAACAAGTACACCTGCTTATCAACAAACCATTACATCACAAAGTTTAGGAAATGGTCAAGATATTCGAACATTAGGTTTTCACCAATCTGTTAGTGCGGTTGAGCAACTTCGTGATCGACAAATCCAAGCGTTAACAGCTTTGAAAATGAATTCTAAATCTACTTCAACTAAGGCAGTAACACTACCTGTTGATTATATCGTCTATGTATTAAAACTATGTTTTGCATGGACAGTTATTAATGATCGACTTGCATTTTGGGATTCACGTTCTGGAATTTATAATCCTGATGAACAAGCTGTCACAACATTAATCTCCATAGCTGAGCCAAATCTTACAATGATGGCATCAAAAGATGCTCGATTTGCATTGAAAGAAGCTGCTAATCGTGATATTATGTTGGGTCGTGATGACTTCCCAGATGAATATAGTGATACTAGACGGTATGTAACATTTAAGAATGGTATTTATGATTTAAAAACCAAACTAATGCACAAACATACACCTAAGAACAAAGTCATCCGTTGTGTACAAATTGAGTATCAAGTTGATGCACCAAATGTTGTCATGGCTGATGGTTGGGATGCTGATAAATGGTTAGCTGAAACAGCTGTTGATCCTGAGACTGAAACACTATTTTTACAAATGATTCGAGTCGCTATTCAACCACGAGTAATGGAAAAATCCATTTGGCTTTATGCGTCAACTGGACGGAATGGTAAAGGAACAATGGTTGAGATATTTTATCAATTATTGGGAATTGATCATATTGCCAATGTTACAGCTGATTTGTTTAGTAAAGAATTTGTTTTTGCAAATCTTGACCAAAAATTAGCTATTATTGGTGATGATGTTCCTGCAAATACATATATCTCTGATGAGGGTATCTTTAAAAAACTTCATACTGGTGAAGCTATTGATGTCAATGCTAAGTATAAAGATGTTCGTGCAGTTCGTTTTTCTGGTTTGATTTTACAAACAACTAATGAACTACCACGTTTTAAAGATAAGGGTAATGGTCTTTATCGTCGGATTCTACCTGTGGAATTTATGCAACATTTCACAACTGGAAATGTTAATCGTAATATTAAAGATGTTTATCTTCGAGATCCACGAGTATTATCTCATTATGTCTCACGTGCACTTGCTCTACCTGATTTTGACCAATATATTGAGCCTAAACGTTCACTTGAAGCCATGGATCGTTATAAAGAACATAACGATAATACGGTTGAATTTATGAATGAATGGTTCCCAGATGCTTCTGGTATGATCAATTCAGCTGACACTATGTTTACAATGCCAAAAGATGCTTTGTGGACAGCATATTTACAATTCTGTAGTGTTCGAAAGTATAATTATAACCATCGGAACACATTTTATAATACTGTTGAGTCATATTTGAAAACAAGAGGTTGGAAAATCACCAGTCGTTTACGGAAATATGAACCAAGTCAGGTCTTGAAATTCTTGTCCTCTATTGAGGGTGGTACATCAACACCTGAATATCATCGGTTATCACAAGGGGCTGATAAGCCACCTAAAGTACTTTACGTTCGTAATGCACTTGCTTACAAAGAAGCTTATGGTGATAACTGTAAAGTTGATGATAAAACAATCTTGAAATACAATGAAATTTATGTCACCGCTCAAGATCTTAATGGTTTATAAGCTTTTAGGTCTAAAACTTAATACGTTTCTAAACTTTAAAAGTTATAAATACGGAAATGGTGTTGGGCGGAACAGATGGAAAAACGTTTTAAAAATAATTAAATTTTGAAAAGTAGTAGAAAGGTCTATATGATTTATGGCGATTGATATTAAAAAATTGAAAAAACGTCAAGATTTGATACCAGAAGATACATATAATTATGAGTCAGATGGTTCAAAAGCTATGGTAGATATGCTAAACCATGCCGTCGGTACAATGTCTGCAAAAGATTTGCGAGTATTATCAGGTGTATCAAGAGGTACGGTTTATGCTTGGAAAAGAGGACTTGAAAAAACTAAAAATCCTGATGCAGAATACAAGGGTATTCCAGTTCGTGTCGATTCGATTCGACTTGGTACAGCTTTGGAACTCTTAGAATCACTTGGTGAAATTACATTCAAACCTTATGATTCTGAAAAAATTATGGAAAATTTGAATACAAAAATTTCCTAAAATTGATTAAGTTCATATAAATGTGGGCGTGATCCACGCCCAAAAAAAAATTCTTTAGAAAGCGAGTAAAAAACTCATGACTGATTTCGTATATCCAACTTCAATTGAAACTATCCTTAATCTTATTTTAGCAGCGATTATTTTAATGAATACTGTTATTATTATTTTGATGCAAAGTGCTTATACTCACTTTGAATTGAAAAAGGTAAAGGATGCTAAACTAGGTTTTGTAGTTATTTATATTTTACTAGGTATGATTATCTTTGCAGCGTTTGTTACAATGGTTAAATTTGGACATTTTAGACCAATTTTGCTCTAGAGGTGATCGCTTATGATACTTGATAAATATCATAAATCTAGTTCCAGACGACATGGAAATAAACAGAAAAACCCACGGTATGCTCATTTGTATGAGGTTCAGTCAGAAATACATCATGGTAAACATGGCGTCTATTGTCCACAATCTCATCAATCTAAATTACAATATCCTACTTACAAGAAAGCTTTGTTGGCTATAAAGTATGGAAATGGTGGTGTTATTAGAGCTTATTATTGTAAATGTTGTCGTTGTTATCACACTACTTGTCGTCAGACATTTGAGAGTGGTAAATATGTTCCAAAACAAAAACATGTGAACAAATATAAAAATTTGAAACATGGTTGAATATTTGAGGGGGCTTTATAAAAGCCCTTTTCTTATACAGTGTTTGAAATATTTAGGTAATTATTATCATAGAAATTCATAGATTATGATATACTAAGATGAAATATAATAATTAAATTTTACACCAGAAAGGTTAACCTAACTATGGATTATAAAAATACACTTGTTTTAAGAAAACTTGACCAAAATGTGATTCAATTTGAAACAAATAAACCTTATGTGGTTTATAACAGTAAGGGTGAGTCAAAAACAATACCTGAAAATACAGTTGGTGGTCAATTTGAATTATCTACTCATGAAGATATTCGAGCAAAACAGTTAGATGATTTGCAAAATTTGGTTGACAATGGTTCAGAATACAATAACTTTTGGATTGAACAAGGATCTTTTGTAAAAGGTGATGTCGAGGTGCCAACTTTAACAACTATTTCTAACAATTCAATGGTGGAAGCCAAAGCTGCTGAGGGTATTCAACCAGTTCCAATTGTTGCTAGTGATATTTCAGCAAGTTACATTCGTTTAGAAAAAAATGTGGAAAACAATCAATATATTGGTAATAGTGAACTCACAAATACTATGATTGAGACTAACGATAGTCTAGGTATTACAAAATCTGAAATCAAAGATTCTGTTATTCATGATAAGGCTATGATTGCTAATTCTCAATTAGAAGCTGTAGAAGCAAAAAATACAACAGCTATTTATTCTTCTGCTTTGGTTGCACCTGATACTCAATTTTATTTGAGCAATACATCTATTTATCAATCTGTTCTCAGAGCTAAGAAAGCTAAAGAAAAGGAACAACAAAAGGCTGATGAATTAGAGAAAAAAGCTAAAGTTGAAATGTTGATTAAAGAAACTGAAATGGAAAACCAAAAGATTGATATTCCAGATCAAGGTCAATTGTTAGTTGAGCAAGGTATGCTTTATAGTTTGGCTCGTGAGGAATGGATGGCTGAAATTGGTGACTATAATCAATTGTCTCGTGATGAGAAAGTTGAATTGGGTCGTACCATTGCTAAAATCACTGAACCTGAAATTGGTCTTAATATGTAATGTAAGGTAAATTCATGAATAAATTAAAACAAATTAATCAGAATACTGTGACGTTTGTACCAATAGACAATGATACTTACCAACTATATGTTCGTGAGTATGATGATGGTATTAAACGTGACTTATTTACTAGTAATCACCTATTTGTAGAAAATATTGTTGGTAATATTCGAAATGACTATGTGGATGATATTGTAACTGGTAAACGTAGACAAAATAAAACATCATTTTATAATAGGGTGGATGATAATCAATATCTATTTGATCGTCCTGAAAATTCTGTAGACTCTCGTGACACTGCATATCAATCTATGTCTAAACTACGTTCTGGTGACAAGGGCGGTATTTGGAGATTGTCAGATAACCCTACCATTCGTGAGAAACAACTGGAATACATTGAAAGTGATCACAATCTTTGGATTGAAGATGGTTCAGTTGTAGAGGGTGATGTGTTATTTGATGGTACCAATTATATTGGTTTCAATTCTCATATTTCAAATGAAGCTAATGATTTACCAATGTATTTTAAGGATACAACACTTTATAATGCTGAAATTATTCGACCTGAAGCTTGTAAGTATTATGAACTTAGTTATCCTCAGAAAAAATTAGTCGCTTTTCAAAAGAATGTGTTTGGATTAAACAATGTTGGTGTATTTGGATCACGTATTACAGATATGTCCAATTCTACACTAACTGGACCAGTTGGTTTGGCAGGTCATAAAGCCTATATTTATAATACAGCAATTGGATTTTCAACTCTGGAAGTTGGCTCAAAAGGTTGTGATATTCAAAATTCTTGGTTGGCTGATACAGATGTTCGAGGATATGTGAACTTACAACGATTTCATTTGGATATGAATAAGGTTCCATTTTCACCAGATTCCACTTTGGAAGAATATGCTTACAGTTTATGTGAACATGATGGTAGAATTATGGGTCGAAATTTCATTATGGATTGTAAGTTAAGTAATATGCGAATTGATCGTCATGAGTACAATCGTCGTGAATTTGAATCATTTAAATTAGGATTTGATGTATCTCATATTTTCATCAATACTGAGTTGGATGAGGGTAATGTGTTTCCAAAGAATCATGATTTAGTTCGAGTGAATGTTGTTGAGAATGGGATGCAAGTTCTATCAAATGACATTCGTGATTATCGAGCTATAACTGATGATTATGTTGATCCAGATGAGGTTTATTCTATCATGTCAGCAAAAGGTTTAAATACTGAGTTGGAAACACGTGTTATGTATATGCCAACAAGTGAAAAAGATTTGGAATATCGTTTTCAATTTAAACCATTATTTGACCCTCGATCTGAATTTCACTTCATTACTCCAAAACGTTATCAAATGTTGACTAAATTCATAGATACTGGTGATATTGGAAACACTATGGATCCAAATTCGCCATTTCCAGGAATGAATAGTTTAGCCGATGTTAAAATTGAACGATATAGTATTGACAATCGTAGACGATATGCAAATTATTTGTACCGTGAAGCAATTAAGGAAAATCCTGATGTGGAATATACATGGGTACCACCATTTGTAGTTGATCCTAATAAACCAGATGAACCAAAGAAACGTGTGGAGCCAGTTGAATCTATTTTCAAACGTTGGGATGCATTTGCTGCTGAAATTAAGGCACAAGAAGACCTCAAGTATCAAAATGAACAATCCTTTGAACACATGTCTGAATCTGAACAGGATTCCTATATGGATGTGTTACATGACGAAGTTGATACTACTGAAGCAAATTATACAGATGTTGAAAATGTTGTTTATGCGTGGGGTAAACCGTCTTCCAAACCAGTACAAAAACAACCTGAAATTGTGAAAGAAAATAAGAAATTATCAAAGACTTCTGAGTTTTCATTGCTTGACGGTCTGTAATCAAATATGGTAGAATGAGTGTAGATATTCTAATGTTTACACTCATTTTATTTGGGGATTATTATTATATGTCAAACTTGTTGAAAGGAAACTAAATTTTGTGAATGATGACACTCAAAAAGATTTGACTTCTGGTCAAAATATGCCACAAGATCCACAAGATACTCAACAATCACCTGATACTGGTGGGGATGGCGCTGCAAATGCAAATGCCTTTTCATCAGATGGTGGTCAATCTGGATCTGGTGACTCTGGTAAAGGTGATGGTGGTCCATCTAAAGATGCCATGTCTGATCTAAAATCAACACTTAAAGGTGATGGTGACGATAAAGATGGCGACAAAAAGGGTGATGGGGCTGATTCATCTGAACCTAAAATTCCAGGTAGTGGTGGTGATAAGGATGGTAAAGGTGGAGATAAGGGCGATGATGCTCTATCAAAACTAAAACAATTTACTGGTATGAATCCTCTGGATAAATACAATCCTATCAAGGCTGCTACAGATGTCTTTAATAAAAATAAACCGCCTGCTCAAAAAGCAATTGGGATGATTCAAAATGCTATTCGAATGTTTCGGACATTTATAGCATTGATGCAAGCTATGATGGCTGCATTACAAGCTGCAATTATGTTAGCAATCACAACATTCTTAATGAAAGTTCTTGGTATGATTGTTCAGTTTATCATGCAAGTGATTAGTTGGATTGCTCAAACAGCTATGGCAGTTGCCTTAGCAGTAGGATTTATGTTTTTCCCAATTCTTGGGGTTGCTATTGTTGGTGCAACAGTTGGCACATCTTATGTAGTGAACACCATTGCTGCTAATAATGACCATCAACGTGTTGTTGAGGAAGAAGAAGAAGCCTGTGGTCAAGAAGAAGAATCATCTGATAAGAAGAAAGAAACTGTAAGTGCAACAGCTGATGCGTCTGGTGGTGACTGGACAGTTAAAGGTACACAAGCCTATAAAAATGCTGAAGAAACTTGGAACTATTGGAAAGATAAAGGTTTCAGTGGTTATGGTATTGCAGGTATCATGGGTAATATTGAAGCTGAATCTGGATTCAATCATTTAGCATTTCAAAATGGTGCTGATCGTACAGACCCTAAGAACATTGGTGGTGCAACTGGTACAAATGGATACGGTTTGTATCAAATTTCGCCAGGGAATAAATATGGTAACTGGTCTGGATATGATGGTACAAATTCTGCAAGTAACCAAGCTGAGTATATTTGGAAAGGTTATGGTGGTGCCAGTGTTAACAATGGTTTGGAAGCTACCCTAGCAAGTCGCTCAGACTTTGTAGAATTATTAGCCAATTCTAAATCACTTGACGGTGAGGGCGGTTCTGTATATGGTTGGTACTATGTTGTTGAAAATTCAACACCTTACTCCGTTTTTGCAGGACCTGTTGCTCATGGTGAACGTCGGATGATTGCTGCTAAAAAAGCTTATGATTTATTTGGCGGTGATAGTGTTAAATATGACGCAAGCAAATTTAAGTTAGGTGGTAAATCTGGCGATGCATCTAAATCATCTAAAACCGAATCTACAGAGGAAGATCCTTGTGACGTGACTCGTGGTAAGAAAGATACTGGTGACTTAGGTGAAGCTTCAGCTGAAGTAACAGAAGCTCTTAAGAAATTACAAGCTGATGTTGATGCAGCTCGTACACTTGGTAATGGTCAATGTTATGGATTAACATCTTACTATGTATCTTATTTAACAGGTGGTAAATATACACTTGGTGCAGGTGCTTCAGGTGGTATGGCACCAGTTGTTGGTGATACAAGTGCTGCTGCAAATATTGGTATTGGCTATGATTGGACTAAGATTGGTTTTTCTGTTAAATTAAATCCATCACTTAAAGATGTTAAAGCAGGTGATATTATTAACTGGAAAGCCTTTTCGAGTTATGGTCCATCTGAATGGGGTCATACGGCTGTTGTTGCAAAAGTGAATAATGATGGAACATTTGATATTATTCAACAGAATTATGCAGGTAAACAGTATGCTATTCGTACTGACAAACAAGCTTTAGTTCAAAGTGAAATTTCATCTATTGTTCGCCATAATACAAATAAAAAATAAAAGCTCAAGATAACTTGAGCTTTTTCTATTGTATTTATTTAGGAATTTTAACAGCGTTTGATAATGAGAATGCAATCACTTTGTTATTTTCATCTAATCTAAAGGACATTTTACGATAATTATCTTCTGTGAAATTACCCAACTCATATGTTTCATGAATAGTAAGTAATGTTGAATAAACACCATCTGCAGATTGTTGAAGTGGTTCTACCTCTTTAATGGAACGGTTCATATTATCCCATGAGTTTGTATTATAAGTAGATGTAGATGGTTTTTCACGTAGTTCATCAGCTTGTTTCTTGTAACCCTCTAATTCACCAATTAGTTGAGCTTTTACGTCATTATCAATCAAGACCTTATCTAAGTTTTTCTTAGCATTTTCTAAATCCATAGACCATGACCGTGCTACAAAATTATTCGCTAAAATGGTTGCAACTTCGCCAGGTGTTAAAACTTTATTTTCATCTTCTGTTGGTTGAGCTTCTGGTACAGAAGTTACATCAGATGAACTTGGTTCAGGGACAGTTGGTGAATTTTCACTTGATTCTAAAGTTTTTGATGAATCCTTAGTTTGATTTTGTTTAGTAGATTTACCATTTACAATAACTGTTTTATCTTTTTCAGACTCAGATGTTTCACTGGATGAATCATTGTTTGGTTTATTTAAGATGAAAAATGTTAATGCTCCAAGTAAGATGACAGCAATAATACTTCCACCAATAATAAAATGTTTACGTTCTAAATTCATAGTAGAATCCATAAAGAAATAACTATAAATAGTTATTCTATTCCTTTCATTTAATATTTCAAT
>ERZ773068.1486-NODE-1486-length-11518-cov-5.082265_pt1 | contig 11518 bp, 10 predicted proteins | sample MGYA00580620_ERZ773068 | MGnify/ENA primary metagenome ERZ773068 (study PRJEB29015, sample SAMEA2737983) | human oral metagenome | biome: human oral; feature: human-associated habitat; material: dental | place: China | collected 2101 ... | reverse complement strand
TACTTCAACCGGGCAGTGCTCGGGCCCAGGCTGCTGGTCATCGATGAGATAGGTTACCTGCCGTTTGGCAGGGATGAGGCCAACCTGTTCTTCAACGTTGTAGCCAAGCGTTATGAACATGCCTCCATCGTGTTGACCAGCAACCTGCCATTTACGCAATGGCCAGAAGCCTTCGCAGGTGATCAGACCCTGACGGCCGCAATGCTCGACCGCATGCTGCATCATGCTCACATCGTGCAGATCTCCGGCCAAAGCTACCGGCTACGCGACAAGGTGCGTGCCGGACAGGTGGCCAGCAAGGAGGGAAAGGCCGCCTGACTGAGGGCTGGTAACCCATTCTATCGCGTGCCCAGGTGGGTCAGTTTTACTTCGGCACCCTGGGTCAGTTTTCAATCGGCGTTGACAATGGGTTCAGGGCAGGCGAGGCTGTCTTCCACAGCCTTCTCCATCCATGCGTTGTGGCTGGCCTCTTCCTCCGCTGTGGGAAACGCATGGATGACGGGATCGCGGGCAGGGGGTCCGGTGTTCATGGAGGCTCCAGGAGGTACCCGTCCATCATACGGACAACGCAAGGCGGCGCCAAGCCCCCCTGAAACGGCAAAACGCCCGGCGAGGGATACGCTCAGGCGTTTTGCGTTGAATCTCCGGCCCAATGGCCAGAACTGGCACACTGTTTGTGGCTGTGGCCAGCGTACACGGAGCCGCCCGGACGCCCCTGCGCAGCGACTCAGGCCGCCATCACCCCCGGCAGCTCACGCTGCAGCATCAGCGGGTCGACGGTGAGCAGTTTCAGGTCTTTCTGTTTGGCCTGGGCCAGCAGCAGGCGGTCGAACGGGTCGCCGAAGGTACCGGGCATGCGCAGCGCGCCCCAGACGACGGACAGGGTCAGTGGCAGCTCGACAAAGCCCTGGGCCTTGAGCGCGTTGACCACTTCGTGCGGGTTCAGCTTGACGTTGGAGGCGCCCAGCGCTTCCTTCAGCGACAGTTCCCAGATGCTGGCGTTGCTGTAGTAGCGCTCGGCGCCGGTGTCCTGCAGCAGGGCAATGGTCTGGGCAGACAGACGGGAGAGGTCGTGGGTCAGCCAGGCTTTCAGAACCTGGGTATCCAGCAGAATTTTCATGTAATGGAAAGCTCCGGCCTGCGCCGGTTGGAGACAAGGGCGGACTGTAGAAGAAAACGCCCCCGGTCTCAATGCTTTTGACACGCTGCAACAAAAGCAACCGATGGGCGGCGCCTCTGTACAGACGGCCTGCGCCGTTCGGATATCGACGGGAAAAACGCACGGCGCCCAGGGGCCGGAACCCCCAGACTTCCGGGGCTGGTCTGCTGAAGAGGCCCATGAACAGGGCATCACGGGCAAATCGGGGGTAAAACGTGCATACTGCGTTACACCGTCACCATCATGATGTACTGTGTCGCAAACACCGGCCGGAGATCCTTGCGGCACAATATTCAGCCAATACGACGTTGCCACTGAGCAACGGTCTCCGCCAACAGGCACCAACCCTGACAGGAGCCCATGTCATGGATCGATCCACCCGTCCCATGCCCTCTCCCGGCAAGGCCCTGCCCCCATTACGCACGGACGACGAGGCAGAGCACTTCGTTGATACGGCTGATCTGTCGGAGTACGACCTGTCGGATTTCAGGCCGATGCAGTTCGAGTTCAGCAAACCGGGCACGTCGGACATTCTGCGCACGCACGCCAGCGGCACCGCGCGCTGATCACCCCTCCGCCTTCTGCTCCCCGCCCAGCACATCCAGCAGGTCGGTCAGCATGCCGGACAGTTCACCGGCCATCAGCGTGAATTCGGCGTCGAACACCTGGCGGGCGTCGCCCTCGTCCAGACCCTCGCGGCCCTCGCGCACCACGTCCAGGGCGCTGATGCGCTTGATGGCGCAGGTCTCGGTCAGCACGAAGGACACGCGGTCGCGCCAGGTCAGTGCCAGCCGGGTGCACTGCTTGCCTTCCTTCAGGTGGCGCTGCACGGTGTCGGCGTCCACGGACTGGCGCACATAGCGTACGGCCGCGCGGGATTCGCCGGTGTCGCGCAGCTCGCTGTCGTCGTCGATGGAGAACGGGCCAGGCACCTCGTTGTCGACCAGCCAGGTGGTCATGCACTGGGCGGGCGAATGGGCCAGTTTCAGCGGGGCCAGCGGCAGGTCGTCCACGGACTTCTTCAGCAGACCGATGATCTCGTCGGCACGCGCCGGCGCCGTGGTGTCGACCACCACCCAGCCGCCTTCGGGGTCGATCCAGACCCGGGTATCACGGAAGATGCTGAAGGCCTTGGGCAGCAGCTCTTCGGTGACGCGCTCCTTCAGCTCCTTCATCTGCTTGCGGCCGGGTCTGAAGCCCTGCTCTTCTTCGAGCTGGGCGGCACGGGTCTTCGTGAACTGGTTGATGACGGAGGCCGGCAGCAGTTTCTTTTCGGCGCGCAGGGTGAGCAGCCAGTGTTTGCCCACGCGATGCGCCAGCCCCTCGCCTTCCATGGCCGGCACCCAGCCCAGCGACTGGGCCTCCTGCGCCATGCCGGGGGTGAAGGCCAGACGGGCGAGCTGATCCTCGACAGTGGCGGGATCGGGGTTCCAGGGGGCGGAGAGACGGTAGATCAGGGCGTTGCGAAAAAAGGCGGCACTCATGGAGATGTGATGCGAAGGACAAAGAAGGGACATCTGTCTGAGCGGAGATGTCAGTCAGATGGTGAATGTCGAGGGAAGATGCAGACGGCATGCCTGCCGCACGGCATTTCGCCGGTGACTGGTGCAGTGAGGTGGACGGTGGGCACCATGGCGGGACAGAAAAGCCGTCCGCATGAACGGGGGCTTTCCCGTCATGGCCGGGCGGCTACTTTAACGCATCATCGGGGCCGGCATGCAGCGGGGGGCACCAAAAGCGACAACCCCGACGCTGCAGGCCGGCTGCGCTCAGGGCTGATACTTGTACCCCATCCCGTACACCGACTGGATCAGCTCGGAATCGGGCAGGATGCGGCCCATCTTGCGGCGCAGGTTCTTGACGTGGGTGTCGACGGTACGGCCGTTGACCACGCGGTGGTCTTCGTACAGGCGTTCCAGCAGGTCTTCGCGGCTGAAGACGTGGCCCGGCATGGCGGCCAGTACCGACAGCAGGCGGAATTCCACCGGGGTCAGCTCCAGCGCCACGCCTTCGAGCCAGGCGGAATGGCGCACGGTGTCGATCCAGAGGCCATCGGGCGGGGGCGAGACTTCGGCCGGCTTTTCCAGTACGGCCTCGGCCACGGCGGACTGCTGCGGCTTGATGGCGTCCGACAGGGTGCGGCGCAGCACGGCCCGCACGCGGGCCACCATTTCGCGCGGGCTGAAGGGTTTGCAGATGTAGTCGTCGGCGCCCAGTTCGAGGCCCAGCAACCGGTCGATTTCCTCGACGCGGGCGGTCATCATGATGATGGGCACCGAGGAGAAGGTGCGGATCTCGCGACAGATGTCGATGCCATCGCGCCCCGGCAGCATGAGGTCGAGCAGGACCAGGTCAGGCGGGTTGGTGCGCACGGCGTTGACCACCAGGCGGCCGTCGGCCAGGATGCCCGTCTGAAAACCCGCGGCGTCCAGATAACGGCACACCAGCACGGCCAGTTTGGGCTCGTCCTCCACCACCAGCAGCTGCAGCGGCCGGCCGGGGTTGGTCCAGAGATTAGGCTGCGTCATCCACTTCCCTCCGAGGTATGTTCGGGCGGCAGTTCGATCCGGATGCGCAGCCCGCCCAGGGGTGATGCCTCCGCGTTGATATGACCGCCATGGGCTTCGACGATGCCCCGGCAGATGGCCAGCCCCAGCCCCGACCCGCCCGTGGCCCGGTTGCGCGAGGCTTCGCGCCGGTAGAAACGGTCGAACAGCCGCGGAAAGTCTTCCGGCGGCATGCCCGGCCCCGAATCATCGAAAATGATGATCACGCCGGGGTTGCCGGCCTGGCAGCCCACCTGCACCTGGCCGCCCTGGTCCACATAGCGCACGGCGTTTTCCAGAAGGTTCTGGAACACCTGCCGCAACCGGTTCGGATCGCCCGAAACGTATATTTTATCGATAACCCCGACCCTTTTCAGGCCAAGCCCCCGCGCCGCCAGTCTTTCCCGCCAGCTGGCCAGGGTGCTGTCGAGCAGTTCGACCACATCGACCATCTGCCAGTGATAGGCCATGGAGGCCATTTCGGTGATGGACAGCACGTGAATGTCGTCCACCAGTTTGGACAGGATGCCCACTTCGCTCTGCAGCGATTGCAGCACCCGCTGGTCCAGGGGCTGCAGGCCATCCTCCACGGCTTCCAGCTCACCGCGCATGATGGCCAGCGGGGTGCGCAGCTCGTGCGAGACATCGGCCATGAAGGCGCGGCGCATGCTCTCGTTGCTCTGCAGGGTACTGGCCAGCCTGTTGAAGACGCGCGCCAGCTGACCCAGTTCGTCCTGCGATTCGGCCGGTACGCGGATGTCGTACTGGCCGGCGGCCAGGGCCCGGGTGGCCGAGGCCAGTCGCCGGGCCGGCACCAGCATCACCCGGCCCAGCAGCCAGGCAATGCCGGCAGCCAGCAGCACGGCCAGGCCGGCGATGTACCAGGCGGCGCTCTCCTGCCGGCGCTGGAAGGCCAGGTCGGCGGCGTCGGTCACTTCGGTGAAGCGCTCGCTGCCCACCCAGCCGGCCACCACACCATCGACGAGGATGGGCACGAAATGGGCATCCGGACCGGGATTGGGGTTGCCCACCACGAACCGGCCATGGGCATCCTGCAGGGTCATCCGGGCTGCGGCATCGCGCGGAGGCGGTGGTGGCCGGTTGTGACCCGTCCAGTCGGGAGGGGGCGGCAGGGACATGCCCTCGCCGGGCATCGGCTCGTTGTCGATCAGGGCATCGAGCAGGGGGTTCTCGGCAGGGCCGGTCCCCGGCATCTCGGCGGCCCGTGCTTCCGGCGGCCAGAACAGCCCGGCACGGCCGATGTCGGCCGACGCCTCACCCGGGACCAGCTGACGTATCCGCCCTTGCCCGGGTGTGATCTGCGCGGCCAGACGGGCATGATCGGGATGCGGGGCATGGGAGGCTCCCGTACGCCGCCGGCCATGGTCATCGGCCGGCCTGGGCAGCGGATAGAACCCGCCGGCGGGCCGTGGGTGCTGGTGCAGCAGCGGGAACAGGGGCGGGGCATCACTGCCGGCAGGCGCCCCCATGTCCATCGTGCCGTAGGGATACGGCAGCCCGGGGCCGCTGCGGCACATGCGCAGCTGGTGTTCCGGGGGCACCAGCATGGGAAGATGGCGAGGACCGGAATGCAGGCGGTAGCCGCTGTAGCGTACGATGTGACGCCACAGGTCATCCCGCCCGCGCAGGGCATCCCAGCCGTGCTCGGGATCGCCCACCTCGCGCCAGTGGGCCGCCAGAATGGTGGTGAGCACGGACATGCGCCGGCTTTCGAGTTCGTTCAGGTAGCCCAGAAAGCCGCGCTGGAAGCTCACGCGGTTGGCAATACCCATGGCGACCGCCATCACGATGCTGGCGACCAGGACTGCCACGAACAACTTGAAGCCGATTCCGATTCTCATGGGAGACAATAGAACACAGGACGCGTGATCCAGGCGCAAATGTACGCCGCAAGTTCCCGCAGAATGCCTCAGAATCCGCAATCTCCCCATAATCTGGGTGTCTGGCGCTGTAACCTGTGCGGGTTGACCCGTATGCACAGCCTGGTCGCATCATGGCCTTGCTGCGCATCACGCCGCCCTGCCCGTGTACCACCTGTGTGCCACCCATGTACCGCACCTGTACCACACCCGTACCGCCAATGTGCCACCTGTGTACCGCCCATGTACCACCTGCGTGCCACCTCCATACCGCACGCATACCGTTCATGTGCCGCACATGTGCCACCCGTGTGCCACCACCCTGACGTTCCTGTCACATGCTCCGCTTTCGCACGATGATCACGCCGAACCGCCTCCCCCCTGTCACTGCCCTCGCCCTGGCCACCCTGCTGGCCGGCTGCCAGACCACCACCGACCCGTCACAGGCCGGTCTGGCCCCGCAGGATGCGCTGAGCGTGGCACGCAAGGCCGTCCCCCCCGGGGTGAAGGACGCCGCCGGCTGGGCCCACGACATCCGGACATCGTTCTCGCTGCTGGGGCTGCCCGCCACGCGCGGCAGCCTGTGCGCCACGGTGGCCATCATCGAGCAGGAATCGAATTTTCAGGTGAATCCGGTGGTGGCGGGGCTGCCCGCCATTGCGTGGAAGGCCATCGAGGAACGGGCCGGGCGCTATCACATCCCCAGCTTCATGGTGCGCAGTGCGCTAGCGCTGCCCAGCGGCAATGGCAAGAGCTATGCCGAACGCATCGACAGCGCGCGTACCGAAGAGGACCTGAGCAGGACCTTCGATGCACTGATCGGTTCGGTACCGATGGGCAGACAGCTGTTCGGGCAGTACAACCCGGTGCGCACCGGCGGCGCCATGCAGGTGTCGATCGCCTATGCCGAAGAACACACCAAACGCAAACCCTACCCCTACGGCGACGCGCGCAGCATTCGCGAGGAGATCTTCACCCGGCGCGGCGGACTGTATTTCGGCATTGCCCACCTGCTGGACTATCCGGTGGATTATCCGGAGATGAAATTCCGCTTTGCCGACTACAACGCAGGCCACTATGCCAGCCGCAATGCGGCCTTCCAGCGCGCCCTGGCCGTGGCCACCGGCCGCAAGCTCACGCCCGATGGCGACCTGCTGGACCACGCCAATCCGGCCATGAACACCCCGGGCCAGACCGAGCAGGCCGCCCGTGTGTTCGGCAAACAGATCGGCCAGAGCGACGAGGCCATCCGCGCCATGCTGCAGAAGGGCGATTCACTGGCCTTTGCCGATACGCCCCTCTACAAGGCTGCCTTTGCACGGGCCGACCGGGCCGGCAGCGGCAGGCCCATGGCCCGGGCGCTGCTGCCCGACATCCGGCTCAACAGCCCGAAAATCACCCGCAAGCTGACGACGGCCTGGTTTGCCGAACGGGTCAACGAGCGCTATCTGCGCTGCCTGGCGCGGGTGGGGGAGTGACAGGCGCGCAGGGCTGGCCAGAAGCATCCACGGCCTGACCATTGCGGTCGAAGCGCTGGTGACGCACCAGCTCGCCACGGGGGCGGTCGCGGTAGTTGTGGGGCTCAGCGGGACAGTCACTGGCCTTCTGTGCATCCCGGGCGCTGGCCGCGGGCTGGGCGCCGGTCCTGGCGGTTTGACCGGACTGGGCACTGGTCTGGCCGGTCGGGGCACCCGTTTGATTGCCTGTCTGATTGCCTGTCTGATTGCCCGTCTGGGCGCCCTGCCCTGCCTGTGCCGTCCGGCTGTCGGCCTGGGTACCATGCTGACCTGCCGTGTCCGGCGGGTGGGGAACAGAAGGGTCGGGCTGGCCGGCAGCCGGCGACGCAGCAGAACTGCCTGCAGCCGGAGATGTTGCAGAGGCGCCCGCAGCAGGACCTCCCTGAGACGTTGCAGAGGCACCCGCAGCCGGGGCGCCCTGCACGGGGGGTGATCCCGAGGCTGCCGACGCACCGGGTGCGCCCGGTGCAGTGGCATTGGCCGACTGCGTCGCGCCCGGTGCCGATGCCTGCTGAAGCTCTTCCGGTTCGAAGGCCATCAGCACCCCCATGGCCAGCACGGCCAGCACCGACACGGAGAACACCGACGACACCGCCATGCCGGCCATGGCAAAGCGCGTGTCGGCCTTGGGGATGAGCCACGACAGGGCGCGGCTGACCGTCCAGAGCCCCCACAGGGCCACCGCCACGCCGGAGAGCTGCGCCAGATCGGGCGGCAGCTCCAGCGATTCGAACAGGGCCGACAGGATGTTGGGCAGCAGCCCGGCGGCCACCAGCAGGTTGAACAGCGGGCCACGGCCATCCCAGCGCCCGTCACGCATCAGCCAGCGGCGCAGCATGGCGTGCACCAGCCCATACAGCAGCGCGTTGAAGGTCAGCCCCAGCAGCACGGCCCCCTGCAGGGGAAAGAGCGGCTGGCCATCGGCATCGACCAGCATGGCCAGGCTCAGCCCGGTCAGCAGCCCCATCAGCGTCAGCGCAGCCACCACCTGACCCCGTGGAAACTCGAAGTCCGACCAGGACTGCTCTCGCAGCAGGAACACGGATAACGCAGCAGAAATCATGGAGATGCGGTACTCGGGTGGAACGGGAAGAGGTGACCAGTATCGATACTAATTGCGGCCGGACTGCTCCTCTGGCAAGACCCTACCAGACTCTGCCGTCCTGCGTGCAAGAGCATGACGCGGTACCTGCGGTGCCCCCGGGAGCCGTCACACCCCCGCCCGCAGCATCTTGCCCGGATTGAACAGCCCCTGCGGATCGAGCGCCTGCTTGATGCGGGCCATCAGGGCCACGCCCGACGCACCGGCCTCGGCCTGCAGAAAGTCCATCTTGTGCAGGCCAATGCCGTGCTCGCCCGTGCAGGTGCCGCCCAGCGACAGCGCCAGTTCGACGATCTGGCGGTTGAGCGCCTCGGCACGGGCCACCTCGTCGGGATCGTCGGCATCCACCAGAATCAGGCAGTGGAAGTTGCCATCACCCACGTGCCCGAGGATCATGGCCGGAAAGCCGCTGTCTTCCAGCAGCCGGCGTGCCCCCTCCACCGACACGGCCAGTTTCGAGATGGGCACGCAGGTATCGGTGCTGATGCCGCGGGCACCGGGACGCAGCTGCAGCCCGGCAAAATAGGCATCGTGGCGCGCATTCCAGAGCTTCGAGCGCTCCTCGGGCCGGTTGGCCCACTGAAAATCCGCACCACCCTGCTCGGTCGCCAGCGCCTGCACCAGCTCCACCTGCTCGGCCACCCCGGCCTCGCTGCCATGGAATTCGAAGAACAGCGTGTAGTGCTCGGGCAGCGTCAGCCGGCTGTAGGCATTGATGGCCCGGATGGATGACGGATCGAGAAACTCGCAGCGGGCCAGCGGAATGCCCATCTGGATGGCGTGGATCACCACGTTCACCGCCTGTTCGGCCGACGGAAAGCTGACCACCGCGGCCGACATCGCCTCGGGCAGCGGATGCAGCCGCACCGTCACCTCGGTGATGATGCCCAGCGTCCCCTCGGCCCCCACGAACAGGCGCGTGAGATCGTAGCCGGCCGACGACTTGCGCGCATGCGTGCCCGTGTGCACCACCTCGCCATCGGCCGTGACCACAGTGAGCGCCAGCGTGTTCTCGCGCATGGTGCCGTAGCGGACGGCGTTGGTACCCGAGGCGCGGGTGGACACCATACCGCCCAGCGAGGCATCGGCCCCCGGGTCGATGGGAAAGAACAGCCCCGTCCCCCGGATTTCCTGATTGAGCTGCCGGCGCGACATGCCGGCCTGCACGGTCACCTGCAGGTCTTCGGGGGCCAGCGCCACCATCCGGTTCATGCCCGACAGGTCCAGCGTGATGCCCCCCTGCACCGGCAGCAGCTGCCCTTCGATGGACGAGCCGGCGCCCCAGGGAATGATCGGGCAGCCGTGCTCACGGCACAGATTGACCACGTCCACCACATCCTGCGTGCTTTCGGCAAACACCACACCCTCGGGTGGCGTGAGCGGAAAGGGCGATTCGTCCCGGCCATGGTGTTCACGCACGGCCTGCGCGGTGGAAAACCGGCTGCCGAAGCGCTGCTGCAGGGCATTGGCCAGGGCGGGTGTCAGGCGGGGAGAGGGTGAGTGGGTGGCGGCTGTGGCCTTTGCTGTCTTTGCTGCGGGGGATTCTGTCTCGTGCATGATGTTCTTCCGGTGGGCTGGCGGTCATTCTAGAGCGTGCAGCGGGGTCATTCGCGCCTGTACGGGTGGCGGGCGGGGCCTCTGTCCACTGTATCGCCCCCCAGCGTCGCACCCGTGCCACGAAGGGCACACAGCCCTGACATGCCTCCTGTCATTCCGCGGCCCGCGCCCGCACCGTCCATCAGGGTTAACACCTAATCACACCTTTCGGCCACCCCACGGCGCGTTACCGGTTGTAGTATCTTGCCGAACCGCCGGCACATTGCAGGCGATTCGCATTTCCCAATAAAACCGCTGGCCCGGCGGGCTGCCGGGACGTAACGCCCGCCCTGTCGCAACAAGGACTTCCTCTCCATGGCTCCCGTCATTACCTGCATAGAAGATCTCCGTAAAATCGCCAAGCGCCGCGTACCCCGCATGTTCTACGACTATGCGGACTCCGGCTCCTGGACCGAATCCACCTATCGTTCCAACGAAGCGGCCTTCCAGAAGATCAAGTTTCACCAGCGCGTGGCGGTCAACATGGAGAACCGCTCGCTCGAAACCACCATGATCGGCGAGAAGGTGCACATGCCCGTGGCCATCGCCCCCACCGGCCTGACCGGCATGCAGCACGCCGACGGTGAAATCCTTGCCGCCCGCGCAGCCGAGAAGTTCGGCGTGCCGTTCACCCTGTCCACCATGAGCATCTGCTCCATCGAGGACGTGGCCGAACACACCAGCCGCCCCTTCTGGTTCCAGCTGTACGTGATGAAGGACAAGCCCTTCGTCGAGAAGCTGATCAACCGCGCCAAGGCCGCCCGCTGCTCGGCGCTGGTCATCACGCTGGACCTGCAGATCCTCGGCCAGCGGCACAAGGACCTCAAGAACGGCCTGTCCTCGCCCCCGAAGCCCACGCCGCGCAACCTGATGAACCTGGCCACCAAGCCGTACTGGTGCTGGAACATGCTGCACACCAAACGGCGCTACTTCGGCAACATCGTCGGGCACGTCACCGGTGTGGATGACATGAGTTCGCTCTCCTCCTGGACCAGCCAGCAGTTCGACCCGGCGCTGTCGTGGGACGACGTGGCCTGGATCAAGGACAAGTGGGGCGGCAAGATCATCCTGAAGGGCATCATGGAGCCCGAAGATGCCCGGCTGGCCGTCAAGTCCGGGGCGGACGCGCTGATCGTGTCCAACCACGGTGGCCGCCAGCTCGACGGCGCCCTGCCCACCATCGAGGCCCTGCCCGCCATCGTGGATGCCGTGGGCAACGACAACATCGAGATTTTCCTCGACAGCGGCGTGCGCTCCGGTCAGGACGTGATCCGCGCCGTGGCCATGGGCGCACGCGGCGTGTTCATCGGACGCGCCTTCCTGTACGGCCTGGGCGCCATGGGTGAGGCCGGCGTGACCAAGGCGCTGGAGATCATCTACAACGAGGCCGACATCACCATGGCGTTCTGCGGGCTGCGCAACATCAAGGATGTGAACCGGAACATTCTGGTGCCGGGGACGTATCTGGTGGTCTGAATCAGGAAGGAGCAGCGCCAGAATATGCCACGGCCAGATCTGGCGCCTGTTTTCCCAACCTCTGCACATCCGCGCAGTCCATGCCATTCTGGCATCAAACGATAAAAAGAAAATCCCAAGTTACGAGGCGCTCAATCCCCTGTATAGCCGGTCAGTCCTGAACAACCCATAATCCGCCCGTCAGCCTGCCGTTGAACGGGCTCCTGTCGAGTGGCCTGAAGTCTGAACGACCGGGTTGGCGC
>ERZ773068.1480-NODE-1480-length-11542-cov-4.892574_pt1 | contig 11542 bp, 11 predicted proteins | sample MGYA00580620_ERZ773068 | MGnify/ENA primary metagenome ERZ773068 (study PRJEB29015, sample SAMEA2737983) | human oral metagenome | biome: human oral; feature: human-associated habitat; material: dental | place: China | collected 2101 ... | reverse complement strand
ATTATAGCCCTTATAAGTTTTGTTTTGGTATGCTGCCAGCACACTATGAAGAAATATTTTCAATGCTGATATAAAGAATAACATATCCTATGATAATATATGCAACAATAAGAAAAAATTTACGAATACCCTTATCTGCATGTAATTTATATGCAACTTTACTAAAACTTCCTACAAAGTAGCCTAAACCCAAAGTTGCACCTAAAAATCCTAAAAAAGATACTATTCCAAACATCTGTTTTTTAAGAATACCTGCTATTCCAAAAGCAAAATAAATATAAGTCATATACAAGTATTCTATTATTGCTAAAGTCATCTTTACCTTATTGCCTGATCTAAAGCCCGGTATACTCTTTATTATTCGTCTTTTCAGTATACTTATATTGCTAATCTTATATCCCAGCAAATCAACTATCTCTTCTACTTCATAGCGTTCGGAAGGTTTCATCGAAGTACACCTTTGTATGATATCCATAAGCTTGGAATCACCTTTATAAAGCTTTTCATTAGGCATTTTGCCGCTTAACATAACATTCATCAAAACTCCTATCGCATACACATCCGCCTTTCTGTCCGTTTGAATAAATCCGAACTGTTCAGGTGCGGCATAGCCATGAGTTCCCAGAATCCTTGTATCGGCATTTTTATCTTTATCATACATTCTGGCTATTCCGAAGTCTGTAATTTTAACCCTTCCGCTTTTATCTATGAGTATATTATTAGCCGACAAATCCCTATGTACTATTCCAAGATCATGTATGGTACTTACCCCCTTGGCTATTTGCAAAATTACACTTTTCATATCTCTTATGGAAAATATTCCGTTTTCAAGCATCTTTTCTTCCAAGGTTTTTGACGGAAAATACTCCATTACCACAAGTATTCCGTATTCATCCTTGGTAATGCCGTATACTGTTACTATATTTTCATGTTCTACATTAATAAGCTTTCTGTAAATGGGAAGAAGTGAAGAGTCTATTCTTTTACAAAGTAAGGTATTTCCTTCTTCATTCCTTACTAATTTCATTGCAGTTTTTTCATCTTCTCCTAAAAGCCCTATTTCCTTGTAGTACGCACCGTTAAAAAGCATGCTGCCCCCTCTTAATACAATAATTCATAGTCCTTAGTTTAAACTTTAAACTATTTTTTGTAAATCATATTTAAAAAAATATTATGCTTATTGATATAAATATTGTTTTATTTTATAATTGTACTTTGAGCAAATTTATTCATGACATAGACAAATGTCAGTAACTTACTAATAAAATTCATAGAGAACAATATGAAAAAGAAGACCACGACTGAATTACTTAAAATACTTGCCAACGAAAAGAATATAAAAAATTATATCAAAGACAATACAGAGGAACTTGAAACCAAATCCTTACATGAGGAGCTTGAAAGGCTTTTAGAAAAATACAAATTAACAAAGGCTGAGGTTATTAAAACATCCAACCTACAATCAAGTTATGGATATCAGATATTTAACGGAACCAAAGAAAAACCTTCCAGAGACAAACTTCTGGCTCTTTGCGTTGCCATGAAAATAAATTTTGATGAAATACAAAAAGTACTTACCTTGGCAAATTGCGGTATACTGTATCCAAGGCATATCAGAGACAGTGTTATAATAAATGCAGTCAATAAAGGTATAGGTTTACAAAAACTAAACCGGCTTTTATGTGATATGGATATGGATATACTGGAATAAAAGGCAGCATTTATTTGCCGGTCTACTGTTATCCTGCTTTATTTTTTTATATATTTGATTTGGTTCTTTCGCATAAATTAGTATTCGATTGGCTGACATTGGGAAGATTCTTTGTTTATCAACATTTGTAAAAAGATTTTCTTGTAATTTAGGAAGATAAGTGGAAGATCCTTTGATTTATTATATAAAGAAAGCAGCAGTCTTTGTTCTTAGCAAGGTACTGCTGCTTTAATTTTTTATATATTTGATGCACTTTACCCTTAGTTCTTTTATCCAATCCTCTAAAGTACCTTACTTAGGAAGTTTTTAAGTCTTTCACTCTTCGGATTTTCAAAGAACTCCCTAGGCGAAGCCTCCTCCACAAATTCGCCGCCGTCAAGGAACACTACCCTGTTGGCAACTTCCCTTGCAAATCCCATCTCATGGGTAACCACTACCATGGTCATGTTCTGCTGTGCCAAGTCCTTCATAACTGTAAGTACTTCTCCAACCATCTCAGGATCAAGTGCTGAGGTCGGCTCGTCAAAAAGCATTACATCAGGTTTCATACAAAGCGCCCTTACTATGGCTATACGCTGCTGCTGCCCTCCTGAAAGTTCCTGAGGATAAGCCAGGGCTCTGTCCTCCAGTCCTACTTTTTTAAGCAAGGACATGGCATACTCCTCCGCCTCCGGTCTCGTTTTCCATTGCAGTTGTATCGGGGCTATTATCATATTTTTAAGTACCGTCATGTGTGGAAAGAGATTGAATTGTTGGAAAACCATTCCCATTTTTTGCCTGTGCAGGTCAATATCTGTCTTTTTGTCGCAAATGTCAACTCCCTCGAAGTATATCTTCCCTCCGCTGGGCTCTTCAAGCCTATTTAAACATCTTAAAAAGGTTGACTTTCCTGAGCCGGAAGGCCCTACAAGACAAATTACATCACCTTTATACACATTGAGACTTATCTTTTTTAAGACCTCTTTATCTTCAAAATTCTTATATAGATTCTCAACTCTTATAAGCACATTTGCATTATTATATGCATTAGTTTCATTATATAAATTTTTTCTATCTTGCACTTCTTCTAAGCCACCTTTCCAATAAATTTATCAGGTAAGTAAGCCCCATTACTATTACCAAATATATTAAAGCAACTGCCAAAAGCGGCATAAAAGCCGAGTAGGTTCTGCTTCTTATAATATCTCCCGCCTTTGTAATGTCCACCAATGCTATATATCCTGCTATGGAAGTCTCCTTAACAAGTACTATAAATTCGTTGCCGAGTGCCGGTAAAATATTCTTAAATGCCTGAGGCATAATAATATTGCCCATGGTTTGATAGTAATTAAATCCAAGACTTCTGCCCGCCTCAAACTGCCCCTTCGGTACGGCATTGATTCCCGCACGAAATATCTCCGCCTGATAAGCCCCCGAATTAATGCCGAATGCAAGTATTGCTACGATGATTTTATTTACATTTCCGCTTGAAAATATTACATAATATATGATCATAAGCTGTACCAAGACCGGAGTACCTCTTATAACGGTAAGATATACTACTGACAAGGCATTCAGAAACTTAAGCTTTCCGGTATTTTGATAAGTACTTCTTATCATAGCAACTATAAAGCCCAAAAAAAGACCCATAAGAACGGCAAAAGCGGTAATCAATAAAGTTACCTTAAGACCTTCTGTAAGGTACTTCCATCTGTCATCTTTTATAAAGTTCAGTACAAATGCATCCCTAAAATTCTGCAACCACATAATTTTCCTTTCTTTATTAATAACTTCTGCATCGTTTATACAACTAATTAGAGTACTTGCTGTTTTTTCATATACTTGTTTCTTTAATTAGTATTCAGGTAACGAATAGCTTAAAGTGCTCTTGTCTACAAGTCAAGTGCTTAACAGCTTTACACAACAAAGCAGAGTTATTTTTCAGTTACATAATTATGGAGCTGCGCATACCTTAGTGTATGCCACAACCCCATTTACTTAATAACTTATTCAGCCTTAATGTATTTTGCTATAATTTCGTCTATCTTACCCTCTGCCTTAAGTTCCTTAAGTGTTTCGTTGATCTTGGTCTGAAGTTCGGTATTGCCCTTTTTAAGAGCTATTGCATATTCTTCAACTGCAAATGCCTCATCAAGTATCTTAAGCCCGCTTACTTCCTTTTCATAAAACTTTGCAGGTTCATTATCTATAATAACCGCATCTATTTTTCCCTGAGAAAGTGCCTGAACTGCATCCATTCCCTTGTTGTATTGCTCTACCTTGGAATCCTTTACATCTGTTGCCATTATATCTCCGGTAGTTCCAAGCTGAACTCCTATGCTCTTTCCTTCCAAATCTGCCGCTGACTTTATCTCGGAACCTTCTTTTACTATGATAACCTGTGTACCTGTGGCATATGAATCACTGAAATCAACATTTTGCTTACGCTCATCTGTTGCAGTCATACCTGCTATACCGACATCCGCCTTACCTGATACAACTTCCGCTATTATGGCATCAAAAGCTCCGTCCTTTACTTCAAGCTCCAAGCCCATCTTGTCGGCTATTGCCTTGGCTATTTCTACATCTATGCCCACGATCTCATTGGCATCGTAATACTCGTATGGAGGAAACTCCGCATTGGTTGAAACTATAAGTTTTCCTGCCTCCACAAGTTTAAGCTCACCTGCCGCTGCACTTCCTGCACTTTCACCTGCTACAGTAGTTTGATCTGCTGCAGCCTCTGAGCTTACCGCTCCTACATCTGCCGCCTGAATTGCAGACTCATTACTTGAACCCGAACAAGCTGCCAATAAAAGCATGGAACTTAGTACAATAGCTGATATAATGTTTTTCTTCATAATACTCCTCCTTATAATTATGCATTTATTATGCATAAAAGTTGTAATCTTGTTATAATTATACATCTTTGCAAAGAAAAATCAAGTATAATTTTTATATTCCCCTGAACAGATCTTAAAACTGCAACCGACTGTATAAAATCAATATTGCCGAACTTTTAATAAATGCAATCTGCATTATAATAATTTAATACCGGTATAACATACACTAAAATTTTCATAAACAACTTACAGATTCAATAAACAGAGTATTTTACAATTTTAAGTTTTAAGACAGATCACAATCAAACAAAGCTTGTAAATAATTTTAATACAGTTATATAAAGCATTATCATACTCTTATTTAGTTTACAACTTATTGATTCCAATCACCTAAAGTTATTATAAATTGCCTTGTATACTCTATCTTTTCCCTCTCCTATGCAGTCTTTAACATAGTTCCACCAAAAGTAGCCGCCTATATAGTTGTCTGTGTATTTGGGCATTTTATAATACTTGTCGATCATGCTTATCTTACTCTCATCATCCGCAGTACTTGCCGTATTTCCACACTCCCCTATACCAATCTTGGCATTTGGAAAAAGTTTTTCAAACTCTGCAAATACCTCCTTCCAATCAGGCTCATAGCCCTCATTATCATCCTCATAATAACTGATCAGGCTATAATCTGTATTTTCCATTAGATCCTTAGGAACATACATCCTTATCCACTCGAACATATCTTTGTTATATTCAGTATTTTCATAGTAAAATGTTATCGCAACCTTTGCTTTATCACCATCTACCGCTTCATATACCGCCTTTATTTTTTCTACTATAAATTCGCTGTCTTCCTTAATCCAATCAAGTCCATTTACCTCATTTCCTATTTCCCATATATCCACATAGTCTCCCAGATACTTTTTAGACTCTTCAAATCTTTTCTTATAACTTTCTACATCCTTGTATAAATTCATCTCATAAGAGTCAACCGGCTCAGCCATAATATAGGCGACTTTATGTAGCTTTTCAAATAAAACCGCATACTCCCTCGGCTTGGTATCTGCCGACATCACCACCCTTACTGTAGGCTTTACTCTCAGCTTTTCCAAAGACAGGACTACCTCTTCTATTCTTACGGACTCATACCAGCTGTCATCTATAGTTAAGCCGTAGATTTGCTCGGTTTTTTTAACGCAGCCTGATATGCAAAGTATAATAAATAAGCAAATATATATTAGTACCGTTTTTAATGATTTCATTTTTCATTCTTCCTTTATCTTTTGTCTCATGTTTGGAGAATAGCAATGAACTTTACAATTGCTGCAAAAAGAGCGGAAAATATAAGTAACATAGGCTCCGCCCGATTTTAATACATGCAAGCACTAACTTATATATTAATGATATCATGCTTAGTATAGTCTAACAATATCGGTTTTTTATTTTCCGGTGCTCCACACTTAGGATTAATTATGTTTTCCACCCCATATCTAAAAAGATGTATTAAACAATTTATTAAAAATATCCTTATCTTCTCCAAAACAGATAGCAAAGCAGGCTCTTATATCTATAAAAAAGGCTTTCTTATTTCCGGATACTCAAAAAAAGTAATAGAGCCGCTTATCGTATCCATAAAAAAGAGACTTACATATTTCCAATTTCTATAAAAAAGATAATATAGATACCTATTGTTGAAAATCATATAGTTTTGGTAAGTATTTTCCTAAAGCAAAAGAGCTATAATATGCCCTAGCGGCATACCATAGCTCCCATAAAGAAATATATTAGAAATTTCAAGATATGCTTTTTTATAATAAAACTGACGGTTTTTAGTAGTTACATATTCCGGCTGCGGTCTTATAAAACAATTTCTATGTTTTATTTCCTGCCTATATACTAACATATACTTATAGAAATAGTAAGTCTGAAAATAGTACTTTTAGTTGTGTTTTGAGTTTTATTATAAACAATCAACTACTCAGGCTAAATAAAATCAGGCTGTCTATGAATACAAGTATCATTAATACCTTGATGATATGAGAGCGGGTATGTAGTTGATGTTAATTTCACTATAAATGCAAATATCATTAATACCTTGATATGTTGTATATAGCAGGCAAATCACAAGGGTTGTCCAATAAATACAGTTATCATTAATAGCCCTTAGTTATTATCTACTTGTATGAAAAAAGCTATAGTATGCTTGACTGGCGTACTATAGCTTTCACAAAGAAATATATTAGAAATTTCAAGATGTGCTTTTTTATGGTAAAACTGATGATTTTTAGTAGTTACATATTCTAGCTGCGGTCTTATAAAACAATTTCTATGTTTTATTTCTTGCCTATATACTAACATATATTTATAGAAATAGTAAGTCTAAAAATAGTACTTTTAGTTGTATTTTATGTATACTTTTAGTTGTATTTTAGTTTTTACTACTTAAATGTTGATAATTTATTATTATTCCTATTTTCATTTTTTTTAATATTCTAAAGTTATTTCCCCTATTTCAAACGGTTGGGGTACTCTTAACCACCTTGAGATATTTATCCGATTCCGCCAAAGGCGAGATTTCGAAATACCATTTTACCGCTAGCCTCCTAAAGAAGGTTCTGCTACTTTATACCAACCCGCAGTTTTATTTGATAGGAATGTAAAACAGTAGAAAAACACATAAACAATGCTCTTAAAGAAGAACTTGATTCTTCAGTTGTCGCAAAATTTGCGACAACTGCCTCTGATGGCAAAACTTATAAGGTCGAATACTACAATCTCGACATGATTATCTCAGTCGGGTATAGAGTAAAATCAACACGAGGGGTTGAATTTAGACGCTGGGCGAATAAAATTCTAAAAGATTATATTGTACAAGGGTACGCAGTCAACGAGAGAAGATTAGCTGCTCTGAACAGAGTAGTAGAAATACAGTCAAATATCATATCAGGGTACTTGATCTTGCTCTCGAAGTCGTGAAGAGATATTCACTTGCATTAGAAATGCTCAATGATTATGATCACCAAACCGAAACCAAGTTCAGGTGAAGTGTATAAACTCACTTATAAAGAGTGCAGACATCTAATCTCCAAAATATCCTATTCTAAAACATCTGATATATTCGGAAAAGAAAAAGAAAAAGGAGTGTTAAAGGGAATCATCGACTCCATCTATCAAAACGCTTTTGTAGAAGAGGCTTATCCATCAATAGAAGAAAAAGCAGCAAACCTTCTTTACTTTATCATCAAAGATCATCCTTTTGTAGATGGATGCAAAAGAATTGCCGCTACAACATTTTTATATTTCTTGAATATGAACAGAATTCTCTATAAAGACAACAAGAAAATACTATCAGACAGAACCTTAGTTGCCCTGACGCTTCTTATAGCGGAATCAAAACCACAGGAAAAAGAAATCATGATCAACATCGTAATGAATTTCTTGACATGGTAAATTATATTTCCTTAAGACATTTACGCAGATTACAAAAAGCCAGCAAAATTTATACTCTGTCGGCTTAATTATTTGCTCCTTAAAGTGTCTTGACACTTTTTTCTTAGTAAAAAAGTACTTCAAAAAACTTTAAGCTAACTACTTGAAACCCTAGAATAATCAGTAATATCGAGGAGTTTGGATAGTGCTTAGGATATTCCAGCTCGATGATTAGCATATCTAATTTGTTTCTATTTTTTCATATCAGTATTTCTTGTTGTGTGCAAGCATTTTTGTAATATTACAACCTAATCTTTACTATGGAGTTTATGCAAGGAGTTTATGCAAGTCTTTTATAATGTTTTTACATTCATCATGACTTGATGTCCAAATAACCTCTACCCCCATTCTTGAAAAATGGTTTGTTGCAATAACAAGATCTATAAGATTCATACCTCCTAGTATAATAATGATGTAGTCAATCAAGACTACTTGGTTAATAAGTTTCTATAAATCAGATAACAAAAGAAGGGATTCTTCCTTCATCAGATGTTATCCATAATAATTATCATGTCTGACGGTTCCTGATAGACACCAGATAAAACATAAGGTATTATCTCTTAGGATAGGACAAAGAATGTTCACCTCCTTGAGAAGTCACTTCTGTGACTGATACCTGCAAGAAAGTCAATTAGTCCATTCGACAGGGTTTTATGTTTTAGCCGGTTGGGAGCCTGAAGGCCATACCCGAATAACACGCTAGGTTGTGTACCTGCCGGATTGGAAATGGATTCCTATCAGAAAGGGGCTATTGCTCATGTCAAACAAAGTTATTTTTAATCTTGATTAACTATTCATCTCTGTTGGTATTGATGTCGGTGCTGACTTCTCTTGGATGTCTATAGCACTTCCAAACCAACAATTCGTAGGAAAACCTTACAAAATCCTACATAACAGTATTGATTCCCTTACAACCGCTGTTTCTAAAATAAAAGAAGCAGAAGAGTTGTATTCTTTGGAAAGTCGCATTTTCCTCGAATCCACGGGAATTTATCATTACCCACTCTTCTGCTATCTTCGTGATAAGGGTTTTAACTGCTCGGTTATTAATCCTATCATCACTAAGAATAGCACAAACATCAACATACGAAAAGTACATAATGATCGTTTTGATTCTAAAAAAGCTGCTTTAGTTGGCTTGAAACCTGATTTAAAGGTTTCACTTATGCCATCAGACCTTGCTCTAAACTGCCGTAATCTGTGCCGTTAATACTACGATTTAATGGATAATCGCAGTGCCTATGTGAATAAACTTCAAGGTGAATTACGCATGGCGTTTCCTCAGTATCTTGGCATCTTTTCCAAGGTTACTGTCAACACTTCTCTTACATTGTTGGAAACTTATACATCTCCATCAGCTTTTCTTGAAGCAGACAAGCAAGAGATTATTGATATCATCAAATCAACAGCTCGATTTGGGCTTACATATACTCAAAATAAGTATAATGCCATAATTCAGGCGGCAACTGATGCAAATCAGTTCGGATACATTATAGACAGCAACATCAAGCGTATTCGCCTTTATATCAGCTTCATACGTAAATATGATGAAGAAATCAACAGCATTCTTGAATCACTCCACGAGCTTGTTGATGCTAATGAAGATGCTGACTTTGTCAAGCAGATTCATTTGATTGAAACATTCAAAGGGGCCGGTTTCTTGTCTGCTGTATCCATCATGGGTGAAATTGGTGACTTTTCAGCATTTTCAAAACCAAAACAACTTTTCGCTTATTTCGGTCTTGATCCGGCAGTAAAACAATCCGGAAAATTTGAAGGTACCAAGGTTCAAATGTCTAAGCGTGGTTCTGCCATAGCTAGACGTGTTATTCACACGTTAACCTTACAAAGCATCAGCATCTCCCGTAATGGAGAAGCTAAAAATCCGGTTCTTCGTGAATACTACCTCAAGAAATGTGACTCAAAACCAAAGCTCGTAGCAATGGGGGCTGTTTCACATAAAGTATGCAACATGATATTTGCAATACTCAGAGACAACAAACCATTTAAAATCATTGCTCCTCAGGAGCATATCAAACAATACAATGCTGCTAAATGCGACATAGCTGCATAAAATACTATGACCCCAATGAATCAATATCTTTCAAAAAACGATATTTTCACCAAGGGGAAAGTCCGCCCTTTTTTAGTCAGAAAACAAAATAAATTTTATCTCATTTAACTATTGACATTTATTAGCTGGACTTTATTTATGATAGCAAAATGTTTCTTTCTTTCCTTCTCAGCCATTCTTATTAACCTTCTAATATTCGGATCTGTCAAACTACATCCTATGAACAAACATTTATTTTCTCTAAAAAAAGAAAGCTGGGTTCCAATTTGCCATGCATATGCATCGTTATACATTGTATTATAGTCATCTTCAGTAAGCTTAATACTATTAGCATATATTCCTTTATATTTAGAATAATCAAATTTAATTTGCTCTGTATTCTCCTTACAATCAATCATTGGAAGATAACCGTGCACATGATAAATTGGCATATTCCCTCTCTGTATATTACTCATGTCAAACATAATATCATATGCTACACAATAATAATCCAAATATTGTTCTAGATAGTTATCGTAGTTATAAGTCATTACTCTAAAATCTCTAGCTTCACTACATTCCTTAATCAAGCATGCAATATAATTAGTTAAAGTATCATTCTTCGTATCTGGTACTTTATACCGATTATAAATACTTCTAAATATTATTTCATAATATGAACTTTCTGTTAGCAATTCTCTGTAAAGCTGTGCTGATATCAAGTCACTATTTCCTATCTTATTTAATACTTGATCTGTATTGATTTTACACTTGGAATTTAATTCAGATTCAAAATTAGCAATTAAGCCCTTCCATCCCAAAGCTCCCTCTGAGCAAGACACTCCTGCACCTAAAACCAAAGAAAATTTTTTCCCAGCCACTATACTCCCTAGATGTTCCGTAGTCTTTTCTATATATGTGTCAAAGTCTTTCTCTTCAATTTCTTCTACATATTTGTTATTATACAATCTTGAAGTATCCAGTGAATTTGAGTAATATATCATATTATCTTTTACTAATTTCTTGAGTTCATCTTCTCCCCAAAATTCTATCCCATATGTTTTTTCTTTTTCTAGGTTTTTTATTGGTGATTCTATACTAGATACCGATATAATAACAACATTTATATTTTTCCCAAACTCTTTTTCAATTTCAAATTCACATTCTTTGGTTTTTTTAAATCTAAAAACAGCAAAAAAATAGTAATATCTTTTATATTATCTTTTATTTTTAATAATTCTGCTATCTTACCAGTCTTTACTTTGATAGAGTTGATTTTATCATCCATGATAAGAACATCCGATTCACTAATGCGATCATTTAGTATATACACAATAAATTTTTTTAACGAATCCAAATTATCAAAAAGTAATTCTTTTTTCTTCATAAATTTCTCTATATTCTCCCTTGATTGTTTATATTCTATGTTAATTTGTAACCACATTGATTAAAATTATAATATAATCAATT
>ERZ773068.1476-NODE-1476-length-11574-cov-2.622971_pt1 | contig 11574 bp, 10 predicted proteins | sample MGYA00580620_ERZ773068 | MGnify/ENA primary metagenome ERZ773068 (study PRJEB29015, sample SAMEA2737983) | human oral metagenome | biome: human oral; feature: human-associated habitat; material: dental | place: China | collected 2101 ... | reverse complement strand
CGGCGGCGGCGTATCCCGCCGTATCGAAGGCGAGGAGCGGCAGGAGCACCATGAGATTGCCGCTCATCGCGCCGCCCCCTCTCCGTGCCGATCATCGAGAACGGCCGCTTCATCGGCGCGGTCACTGTGGACTTTGACATCGCACCGTTCCAAAGCGATCTCGCCGCAATGAGCAAGCCCGACAACTTCTTTGTCGTCTTCTCGCCCACAGGCACGGTGATCGCGCACGGCATCAGCCCCGAGAGCGCATCCAAGAACACCTTTGACCTCCTCAAGGTTTCCCCCGAGGAAGGGCAGAAATTCTTCGGCAAAGACCTGTATACCATGGAGCGTGTCTCCCCCTCCACGGGTGAGACATCCACCTATATCTTCCAGCCGCTCACCTTTGACGGCATCGATCAGCCGTGGGGCGCGCTCATCGTCGTCTCCAACAACCTCTTTACGAGTGCCGCAAAAGAACTAGTCATCTTCTCCATTGTCATCGCCGTTCTGTGCAGCCTCGCACTCCTCGTTGCACTTGCCTTCTTTGTCCAAAAGCGTGTCTCAAAGCCCCTCGAAGGTCTCGCGGGAATGATCGAGCGTTTTGCCGCACTGGATATGCGTGCCGAACAAAACGCGCACCTTGCCCCCTACCTCGATCGCAATGACGAAGTCGGCAGCATGACGCGTGCCTGCGGTGCAATGGCAAAGAGTCTGCGCGGCATCGTCGGACAGATCAACGGCAGTTCGCAGTCTGTCGCAGCTGCGAGCGAGCAGCTGACGGCGACCGCCCAGAACACGGCGCACACTGCACGCGAGATCACGTCGGCGATCCACAGCATCGCCGACGGTGCAACGACACAGGCACAGGATACGAATGAAGCAGCGGCTCATCTCGACCATGTCCAGGAACTCCTCGACGACATCCAGGAGGTCACCCCCCAGGTCATCGTCAAGCCAGGTCAGGCAGCGCCTGACGACTCGCTCCACCAGGCCCGACCTTAGTTCACCCGTGGCTGCGGTGGTCAGGCGGCCAGTCAACTCATGGGCCTCATCAATGATGAGCGCAGCATATTCGGGAAGGGCTGTTCCCCCATGCATGGCGTTGATGGCTACCAGCGCATGGTTGGTGATGATCAGGTCCGCTGTCCTGGCGGTCTCCCGGGACTTCTCCACGAAACACTCCTGCCCGAACGGGCAGCGGGCTGCCCCGGGGCACTCACGTGTGGGAATGGAGACCTGCTGCCAGGCTGCGGCGGTATGTGTCGGGGCATCATCACGATCCGCAGCCCCATCCACCAGCAGCTGTTCCTCAACCCATTCCCGCAGGGCCAGCACCTCGATCCCCAGGGTCGATGGGCTGTTGTCTCCCTGACGGGGCTCCTGGAGCTCAGCCGCACCCAGCAGGGTACCCTGCCCCTCCTCACGCACCCCATCACGGGCGCGATACAGGCAGGCATAGTTGTTCCTCCCCTTGAGCACTGCTGCCCGGGGACGTGTCCCCGTCACGGCCTCCACAGCATCAAGCGCAGCCGGAATGTCGGAGGTGGCCAGCTGGGTCTGCAGGGCCAACGTCGCAGTGGCGACGACGATGGTCTCAGCATGTTCGACGATCCGGGCCAGGGCAGGCGCCAGATAGCCCAGGGACTTGCCCGTTCCCGTGCCAGCCTGCACCAGGAGGTGGGTCCCCTCCCCCAGCGCCTGGGCAATGGCCGTCGCCATGGCCTGCTGACCGGATCGTTCGCCACCGCCGATGCCTGTTACCGCATGTTGGAGAATCCGGGCCGCAGCCTCAGACACGGTAAGGGCTCAGCTCTTCAGCCAGGCCAGGGCGGACGCGGACCCGGATGCGGGTGCCTTCTCCCGTGTGCTCAAGTTCCTCAATGGTTCCGGTCCTGTGAACACGATCTAGCAGGTCTCCTCGGCTGTAGGGCACCAGTGCCGTCACCTCCGTTTCGGGGTTTGGCAGTTTCGCCTCCACCGCAGCTGCGAGTTCGTCGAGTCCCCGTCCTGTGCGGGCCGATGCCACCACGCACCCGGGATGGTTGGCGCGCAGCGCCAGCAATGTGGTCTCATCAGCCAGGTCAGCCTTGTTGCAGACCAGCAGCTCGGGAACCTCCACCGCGCCGATCTCCGCCAGCACCTGCCTGACAGCTGTGATCTGGCCCTCCGGGTCTGGGTCTGAGGCATCAACGATGTGCAGCAGCAGATCTGCTGTGGCTGACTCCTCCAGTGTGGAGCGGAAAGCCTCCACCAGATCATGGGGAAGATGGCGAACGAAGCCGACGGTGTCGGTGAGGGTGAACACTCGACCGTCACGGGTCTCCGTGCGTCTGGTCGTCGGGTCCAAGGTGGCGAACAGCGCATCCTCCACCAACACTCCGGCTCCCGTGAGCCGGTTGAGAAGCGATGACTTGCCGGCATTGGTGTAGCCGACGATGGCGACGCTCGGCACCTGGTTGCGTCGCCGCTCAGCCCGCTTGCTCTCACGGGTGGCGTCCATCTCACGGAGTCTGCGTCGCAGCTGCGCGATGCGGTGGTGGATTCGACGGCGGTCTGTCTCCAGCTTCGTCTCGCCAGGGCCACGGCCGCCGAGGTCCGGTCGCCGGCCAGCAGGGCCAGGCGCATCGCCCCGGCGTCCACCACCACGCGGACGCGGTCGACGCCGCCCCCGTCCTTGGGCCTGCCCACGTGCGGGACCACCGCGGCCACGGCGGAGAGCAGATCCACCTGAGCTTTACCCTCAGCAGATTTCGCATGCGCTGCGAAGATGTCCAGGATCAGGGCAGTGCGATCCACCACCTTCACTCTGACGCGGTCCTCCAGGTTGCGCAGCTGCGCCGGCTGCAGCTCCCCGTCGCAGATCACGGTGTCGGCTCCGGTGGCCCGCACCACCTCAGCGACCTCCTCCACCTTGCCTCGCCCGATGTAGGTTGCGGGGTCTGGGTGGCTGCGCCGCTGCACCAGGGCCTCCAGCACCTCAGAGCCTGCGGTTTCGGCCAGGAGCTTCAGCTCAGCCATGGCGTTGTCCGCATCACGCTGGGAGCCGGATGTCCAGACCGAGACCAGAACGACCCGTTCCAGCCGCAGCTGGCGATACTCGACCTCGGAGATGTCCTCCAGCTCTGTGCGCATTCCTGCCACTCGCCGAAGCGAATGCCGCTCGGCCAGGTCCACCTGGTCGCCGTCGTAGTTCATGTATTCGGCATGCGCAAGATCAGCGGCAACGGGGGCAGCATCGGCTTCGGGACCATGTTCATGGGGTGCTTTCATCGTCGGACCATTGTGTCAGCCCTCAACGACAAACAACCACACCACGCCCTGCTGAAAAGACACGGGGCAGACCTGAGCGCAAGAATCCGAGGTCTGAGGCTGAAGGTGTTTGCAGCCCAGGCAGCACCATCCTCAGACCCAGTATTCGCCGCGGGCAACGACGAGCGCCGGGCCCGTCAGCCATGCTTCCTCATTCTCGAAGGTGACAGTCAGCAGCCCCCCGGGAACACTCACCTCAACGGGACCGTCATGCCCACTGCGGGCACGATAGGCGGCGGCGGCGGCCACCACCCCTGTGCCACAGCTCAGAGTCTCCCCGCAGCCCCGTTCGAAAACACGCATCTGCAACCGGCCGAGATCCTTCTCATGGATGAACTCGATGTTGACCCCACCCGGGAAGGCATCATCCGGCTCCCAGCTGGGAGAGCGCGTAAGGTCTAGGCTTTTCAACGTCTCCCCATCGGTGAAGACCACCGCGTGGGGGTTGCCCACATCTGCTGGCTGAGCATCGAAGACAGCGCCCTCGTGCTGGATCTGCACCGGGGCTCCCCCCAGCCTCACACTTCCCAGGTTGGCAGAGATCATCCCGCCGCGCGCAACCCGCACCTGTTTGGTTCCGGCTCTGGTGACGACCTCAAACTCACCAGACTGGACGAACTGGTCGTTGAGGAGGTGGCGAGCGAAGAGCCGTAACCCGTTCCCGCACATCTCGGCCAAAGAGCCGTCGGCATTGCGATAGTCCATGAACCACAACTCGGGGTCATGGTCGTGGCCTTCGACCTGACCGGCCCTGACCACGCGGAGCACGCCGTCTCCCCCGATGCCTGTATGGCGGTTGCAGAGCCCCGCGACGGTCTCTGGAGTCAGGTCATGCATCCCATGGGGGTCATCAATGATGATGAAGTCGTTGCCCGTGGCATGGCCTTTCGCGAACGTGTATCGGAACACCGTTCTCACCTTTCCCTCAGCCCAGTCAGGCAATCCTACGTCATAGAGATTTCTTGGATAACTTCAGGGTTGCGCGGTTCCAAGGCTGACAGCCAGGTAATCCGAGGATCCCGGCGGTACCAGGCAAGCTGCTTGCGGAAGAAACGTCGTGTTGCTCGCTTCGTCTCCTCCCGTGCGTCGTCTTCGTCCAGATATGCCAGCACCTGACGGTATCCGATGGCACGCGAAGCCGTGCGCCCTTCGCGAAGCCCTCTGTTCAGCAGCCCCCTGACCTCCTCCACCAGTCCCCGCCGCCACATCTCATCGACCCGCATGCCGATGCGGGCATCCAGTTCGGCACGTTCCAGGCTCAAGCCGATCTGCCGCACCCCTGACAACTCATAGCTCCACTCCGGCAACACGGCTTGATGGCCACCAGTCAGCTGATGCACCTCCAGGGCACGCACGATGCGACGTCCGTTGCCCGGCTCAATGTGCGCCGCGGACTCGGGAGCGAGTTGCGCCAGCCGCGCATGCAGCGTCTGAGCCCCAACACGCGACAGCTCACTCTCAAGCCTCGTGCGCAACTCGTCATCAGAGCCGGGAAAGTCAAAAGGGTCGGTGATCGCCCTCGTGTAGAGCGCCGATCCCCCCACGAGTATCGGGATCTTGCTCTGGCCTCTAAGGTCCGCGATCACCGTCCTGGCGCGGAGCTGGAAGTCAGCGACGGAGGCAGTCTGCGTGACATCAAGGATGTCGATGAGATGATGCGGAATCCCACCGCGTTCCGCAACCGTGGGTTTGGCCGTTCCGATGTCCATCCCCCGGTAGACCAGCATCGAGTCGGCATTAACCACCTCAGCCTCAAAGCCGTCAGAGCGAAGACGGTGGGCCACCTCAACTGCAAGCGCCGACTTTCCAGAGGCCGTCGGGCCGACAAGCACGATCAGAGGCGGTTCCATGCCGCCCATCCTGCCAGCCCGGTGTCGCCAGATGCACATGAGGGGATCCAGCGTGCATCATTGAACCGTGGTGCATCCGGGCACCCGAAAATCAGGAGGTTAGGACATGGGAATCTTCGACAACATCGGCGAGCAGGTCGCGAAGCACGAGGAGGCCATCGACTCGGCCATCGACAAGGGCGCCGAATTCATCGACAGCAAGACCGGGGGCAAGCACAGCGACAAGATCGATCAGGGAGCCGACTTCATCAAGGGCAAAGTCGATGACCTGGCCGGCAAGAAAGATGACCAGTAGAGCTGGTAGAGACCGACACCCACGCCCCGCTGGGCTCTGAGAGCTTCCAGCGGGGTTTCCCAACTGCAGGGGATTTCATTCTCGGGCAGGCAAGCCCCTCGCCGATCCTCAGCGTCGTGGCATGGCGGGCATCCCCAGCACAACTCCCCTGGGCGCCTCGGTGTGCGCCGCCTCCCAGGCATCACCACCACGTGTGCGACGCAATCCCCGGATCGGCGCGTCGGAGTTCAAGTGGTGTGGGGCCGCGTGGGTGATGGTGGCGTAGGCGATATCACCAGGGCGAGGACGTTGCGACAGATCATCAGTCACCGCCACGTGCACCAGACGATTGTCCCGGGCACGGCCGCTCATGCGGCTGGTCTCAGCATCTTTACGCCCCTCGCCGAGTGCGAACATGACCTCAACCTCCGTCCCCTCCAGACGCCTGTTCTCCTCCCAGGCGATCTCGCCCACCAGCTCCACCAGACGCTCGTAGCGCTCCTGGACTGCTCTGCGCGGCACTTGGTCGGTCATCTCAGCCGCCGGTGTTCCAGGCCGCTTGGAGTACTGGAAGGTGTAGGCAGCCGAGAACCTCGCTTCGCGCACCACGTCCATGGTCGCCTCGAAGTCCTGATCGGTCTCCCCGGGGAAGCTGACGATGATGTCGGTGGTGATCGCAGCATGCGGCATGGCTGCGCGCACACGCTCAAGGATGTCCAGGAAACGCTTCCGGCGGTAGGAACGCCGCATGGCCTTGAGGACCGCATCAGAGCCGGACTGCAGAGGCATGTGAAGTTGCGGCATCACGTTGGGGGTTTCCGCCATGGCGGCGATGACATCGTCGGTGAAGTCCTTCGGATGGGGTGAGGTGAAACGCACGCGCTCCAGACCATCGACATCACCGCAGGCACGCAGCAGCTTGGCGAAGGCCTGCCGGTCACCGAACTCGACGCCGTAGGCGTTCACATTCTGGCCAAGCAGTGTGATCTCCTGCACTCCTTGGTCCACCAGCATCCGTACCTCGGCCAGGATATCTCCCGGCCGTCGGTCAGTCTCCTTCCCACGCAGCGCCGGAACGATGCAGAACGTACAGGTGTTGTTGCAGCCCACGCTCACTGACACCCACGCCGAGTAGGGGGACTCCCGGCGGCTGGGGAGGTTACTGGGAAAGGTCTGCAGCGCCTCAACGACCTCCACCTGGGCTTCCTGCTCCACACGCGCACGTTCCAACAGCGTCGGGAGGCTGCCAACATTGTGGGTGCCGAAAACCACATCCACCCAGGGCGCCTTGTCGAGGATCACGTTGCGGTCCTTCTGGGCCATGCACCCCCCGACGGCGATCTGCATTCCCGGATGCTGCGCCTTGATTGCGGCCATATGCCCAAGATTCCCGTAAAGCCGATTGTCGGCGTTCTCACGCACCGCGCACGTGTTGAACACCACCACATCGGCTCCGGCACCGAGCACTGGCTGCGCAGGCTCGACGGCACGTTCCAGGCCAGCCTCCTCCAACAGCCCCGCAATCCTCTCGGAATCGTGAACATTCATCTGGCAGCCGTAAGTGATGACGTGATATGTGCGCGAACTCATGGTGGACTAACTGTAATGGGTGCTCCGCGTGCTTGTTGCCAGGCATGTCGGGGAAGCCGCCTTTCGGGAACTAACGCGCGTCTTCCAGACCCATTAGTGTTGGGACATGATCCATCCAACCGGGGAACAGTATGAGATCCGCTGGGGTGCGCTGAGCGCCGTCATCACCCAGGTGGGAGCCAGGATCCGAAGCCTGAGACACGACGGCGCGGAGCTGTTGGCCACCCATGGTCCGCAGGAGGCCCCCAAGGGCTGGGAGGGAGCGCACCTGCTGCCTTGGCCGAATCGTCTTCGCGACGGCCGATACCGCCTGGGTGAGATTGAATACGAGTTGCCCATCAATGAACCCGCACGTCATAACGCCAACCACGGCTTGAATGTCGGGCTCGAGTGGGAGTGTCTGTCCCATCTTGAGCAGTCGGTCAGGCAGCGCACCATCCTCTGGCCTCGCCGGGGCTGGCCGGGCATCCTGGCCGTCGAGATACATCATCACATCAGTGACGATGGTCTCGCCGTCGAGGTGCTGGCCACCAACATCGGAACAACCCCCCTGCCGTGGGGGTATGGCGCTCACCCATATTTCCGTTTCGACAACCTCTCTAAGGTCGAGCTCACCATTCCCTTTGATGCAGAGCTGGCCGTCGATCCGGAGAGACTACTGCCTATCAGGCTGGGGCCCATCCAACCCGAGCATCGGTTCACAGAACCCCGTCTGATCGGTGACACCGTGCTGGACACCGCATATGCGGATCCCCTCAGCCGACGCTGGGACGTCACCCTGCGGGGCGAGGGACGAACCATCACGATCTGGGGCGAGGCAACCACCCAGTGGGTTCAAGTGTTCACCGCCCCGAAGCGGGACAGCATCGCGGTGGAGCCGATGACCTGCGGGCCAGACGCCTTCAATGAGGGCCCAACGCACCGGGACCGGGTGTTGCTGCACGCTGGCGAGTCAGCCCGGGCCTTCTGGGGAGTGAGCGCCGCCGTCTCGTGACTATCGGCAGCCGGTCTCATGAGTTTTTCCGCAATGAGCCTAGTGAGCCAGCGCTGTGGCCCGTGACTCGCGCACCACGGTGATACGGATCTGGCCGGGGTAGGTCAGGCTGGCTTCCACCTCTCCGGCGATCTCACGAGCCAGAACATGGCTGGCTGCATCGTCAATCTCCTCCGGCGAGACCATGATGCGCACTTCCCTGCCAGCCTGCATGGCATAGGCACGAATGACTCCCCTATGGGCGGTGGCGATGGACTCCAGATGCTGCATTCGCTCGACATATGCCTCCAGCGACTCTCTGCGCGCTCCAGGCCTGGAGCCGGAAATGGCGTCGGCAATCTGGGTGAGCACCGCCTCGACGGTCCTCGGCTCAACCTCGTTGTGGTGGGCCTCAACAGCATGGACGATGTCAGGATGCTCCCCGTGACGTCGGAGCAGATCCGCGCCAACGAGAGCATGCGGCCCCTCCGTCTCATGCGTCAGCGCTTTTCCTATGTCGTGCAGGAAGGCAGCCCGCTTGCACTGGGTGACATCAAGTCCCAACTCTGCGGCCATGACTCCTGCCAGATGGGCACATTCGACCAAGTGCGCCAGCACGTTCTGCCCAAAACTCGTGCGATATGCCAGGGATCCGAGAATGGGCACGAGGTCGGGATGCAGGTCAGTGATCCCGACCCCCAGGAGAGCCTCTTCCCCTGCCGCGTGAATCCGCCCATCCAGCAATCTCAGGTTTCGCGCATGCACCTCCTCAATCCTGGCAGGGTGAATCCTGCCATCCGCCACCAGGTCGACCAGGGTCAGACGCGCAGCCTCACGCCGGACGGGGTCAAAGCAGCTGAGCAGCACTGTCTCAGGCGTGTCATCGACAAGCACATTCACCCCGGTGATCTGCTCAAAGGCCCTGATGTTCCGACCTTCTCGGCCGATGATGCGCCCCTTCATCTCATCCCCGGGTAGGTCTACACCTGATACAACGGATTCGCTGGTCTGCTCAGCCGCACAACGCTGGATGGCGGTGACGATGATGGAACGAGCCCGGCGCTCAGCATCCTGCCTGGCAGCATCCTCGATATCGCGAGCAAGCGTCGCTGCGGAGATCCGGGCCTGTCGCTCTGCCTCTGCCAGCACCTCCGCCCGCGCAGCCGCGACGCTCAAACCAGCGATTCTCTCCCTCTCAGCCCGCACCTCCTCCTGCTCAGCGACCAGCCTCTCCCGGCCCTGACGCAGATCCTTGCGTTGCTGCTCCAGCAGCTCTGCACGTGTCACAAGTCCAGCAGCTTCAGCCAAGAGCCGGTCCTCCTTCTCATGAAGGCGTTCGTCTCGCCGTTCCTGGGCGCTTCTCTGGTCCCTGAGCTCCGCACGCTGGGCGGCTATGCCCGCCTCCATATCCGAGCGACGTCGTTCAATGTCAGCGTTTGAGACACGGGCACGCTCCTGAGCCTGTTCAAGGGCCCTCTCGGCGTCGGCGCGAAGTTGCTCGGCAGCCTCCATTGCCTGTTGGCGGATCGTCGCGGCGTCGGATCGTGAGCGTCGCTCAAAGTTGGTGCGTTCCTCAATGAAGGCCAGAGCCACGCGACGCTGACGCCATGTGACCGCCACCAGGATCACACCCAGCAGCCCAGCGACGATCCAGCCGAGCCATTCCATGGGCACTCCCTCTTCGCTCCTGATGACCGCCTGTCCTTCAGCTCCAACGCCTTCATGACAGCCCCTGGAGGACCGCCGCGACATCAATCCTTCCTGGCACGTGGTGCTGTCACGACTGATGGGCCGTATGCGCACATCATCGGCGTCAGCCAAGACGTCTTGGGCCGTGGACATCACAGCCTATAGCAATGTCACCATGACCCGCCGTCCTGGTCGACCTCGGCCTCCCCAAGGGTTTCATGGACGACCTTGGAGATCACCGAGGTCGTGAACCCACGACGTCCAAGGGCACCGTACAGGCGTCTTCGGGCGACATGAGGCTCAAGATCTCGCAGCCCACGGACACGCCGCAGCGCAACAGTCCTTGCCGCGGACAGCTCCTCTTGGGCTTGGATCTTGGCCAATGCCGAGGAGGCAACCTCATCGGAGATTCCGCGTCTGAGCAGTTCAGCACGAATACGGCTGGTTCCATGCCGATCCACATGAACCCTGGTCTGGACGAGGGCCGCTGCGAAGGCTTCGTCGTCCACCAAGCCGACTTCCCGGAATCGCCTGATGAGTTCCTCCACGATGTGCTCGGGGACATTCCGGGAGACCAGCTTTGACCGAAGTTCCGCCTCCGAGCGGCTGCGGGCCTCAAGGAGTCTGAGGGCAATCCTGCGAGCGAACTCCAGTGGCTCGGCTCCGGTGGGGTCAGAAGTCAACCTTGACCTCGCCGGTTTCCGGATCGATCTTCTCCGCAGCCCCAGCCCCTTCATCTATCCCGAGTGCCGTACGGATACGACGCTCGATCTCAGCCGCCACCTCGGGGTTCTTGCGCAGGAAGTTTCGGGCGTTCTCCTTGCCCTGCCCCAGCTGATCCGACTCATATGTGAACCAGGCACCTGCCTTGCGGATGATGCCGTTGGCCACCCCCATGTCGATGAGGCTCCCCTCACGTGAGATGCCCTCACCGTAGATGATGTCGAATTCAGCCTGCTTGAATGGCGGAGCGACTTTGTTCTTGACCACCTTCACCCGGGTGCGGTTGCCAACCATCTCGGAGCCATCCTTCAGCGTCTCGATACGGCGAACGTCCAGACGCACCGACGAGTAGAACTTCAGTGCACGGCCGCCAGTGGTGGTCTCGGGTGAGCCAAACATGACGCCAATCTTCTCGCGAAGCTGATTGATGAAGATGGCGGTGGTGTTGGCGCCCTTCAGAGCGCCCGTCATCTTGCGGAGGGCCTGGCTCATCAACCGTGCCTGCAGCCCAACGTGCGAATCCCCCATCTCACCCTCGATCTCAGCCCGGGGGGTCAGTGCAGCGACTGAGTCGATGACCACTAGGGCTAGGGCGCCGGAGCGCACCAGGGTGTCAGCGATCTCCAGCGCCTGCTCCCCGTTGTCAGGTTGCGAGACCAGCAACTCGTCCGTTTTGACCCCCAGTTTGCCCGCGTACTCCGGGTCCAGAGCGTGTTCTGCATCGACGAAGGCGCAGATGCCTCCCTCCGCCTGGGCGTTGGCGATGGCGTGCAGGGCCACCGTGGTCTTACCCGACGATTCTGGGCCGTAGATCTCGATGATCCGTCCGCGCGGCAGCCCCCCGATCCCCAGGGCCACGTCAAGGGCGACACTGCCGGTGGGTATGACGTCGACCGGCAGGCGACTTTCCTCACCCAGGCGCATCACCGAGCCTTTGCCGTGCACCTTCTCTATCTGCGCAAGAGCAGCTTCCAGCGCCTTCTGGCGATCTGCAACGGCCATGATGGGTTCCTTTCGATTCCTTCCGCCTCACGGCGGCCCTAGTGCGACCTTCACCCTCACTGTAGGAACGGGGGGTGACAAAATCTCCAACGAGTCACCTTGCTGTGGAGAACTCGGCGACCAGCAAGCCCGCCCACCGGGCTCCGGTGGGCGGTTGTCGCATCACCCTCTGAAAATGAGGG
>ERZ773068.1475-NODE-1475-length-11576-cov-9.388334_pt1 | contig 11576 bp, 7 predicted proteins | sample MGYA00580620_ERZ773068 | MGnify/ENA primary metagenome ERZ773068 (study PRJEB29015, sample SAMEA2737983) | human oral metagenome | biome: human oral; feature: human-associated habitat; material: dental | place: China | collected 2101 ... | reverse complement strand
GATTTCATTTCCCGCTGGCTGAGGGAACTTCAACTGCTATTCAGCAGGACGAAGGAACAACCAGCCAATACCTGAAACCGGACACCAGTACCTACTTTACAAAAGGGGCTTATGAAAGAGAAATGCGGGCAGCCGCCAAGAAATATGTCAAGCAAGATACCATTCAGGTCACCACTGAAAATTACATGGAAGTTATGGAAGTTATCTATGATTATCCAGATGAATTTGTTGGTAAAACGCTTGAATTTACCGGTTTTGTCTACAATGACCCGAGCGATCAGAAAAGTCAGTTTCTCTTTCGCTTCGGCATCATCCACTGTATTGCTGACTCTGGAGTCTATGGCCTCTTAACAACTGGAAATACCCAACATTTTGAAGACAATACTTGGATCCATGCTAAAGGAAAGATTGCTGTCCAATACCATAAGAATTTAGGACAGAGTCTGCCTATCCTAAAGGTCTCCAGTTTTGAGAAAGTAGAAAAACCAGACAATCCTTATGTTTATCGCGTATTTTAGAAGAGTTAGACAAGTAGTCTAACTCTTTTCTTAAACTCAGACAAAATATATTCTATTCGTAGCGTCATTTACCATTTTTGAGGCATTTGTGATAAAATAGATACATCATTTTAGAAAAAAAGGATATTAGGATGTCATCTAAAGTTATTGTTACAATTTTTGGAGCTAGTGGAGATTTGGCTAAACGTAAGCTCTACCCTTCACTTTTTAGATTATATAAGTCTGGCAACCTTTCTAAGCATTTTGCTGTTATTGGGACAGCTCGCAGGCCATGGAGCAAGGAATACTTTGAATCTGTCGTTGTTGAGTCTATCGCCGATTTAGCTGATAGTCCTGAGCAAGCACAGGAATTTGCCAGCCACTTCTACTATCAAAGTCATGATGTGTCTGATACAGAGAATTATGTTGAGCTACGTAATCTCCAAAACCGACTTAATGAAGAATATCAAGCAGAACACAATAAACTCTTCTTCCTATCCATGGCTCCTCAGTTTTTCGGAACTATTGCCAAACACCTCAAATCTGAAAACATTGTCGATGGCAAAGGCTTTGAGCGTTTGATCGTCGAAAAACCCTTTGGAACAGACTTGGAAACGGCTAGCCAACTTAACAACGACTTGTTGGCAACTTTTGATGAAGAGCAAATCTTCCGAATTGACCATTACCTGGGCAAGGAAATGATCCAAAGCATCTTTGCTATTCGTTTTGCCAACTCACTTTTTGAGAATATTTGGAACCGCAACTACATTGACAATGTCCAGATCACCTTTGCCGAAAAACTGGGCGTAGAAGAACGCGGCGGATATTACGATGAATCCGGTGCTTTAAGAGATATGGTCCAAAACCATACCTTGCAATTGCTGTCTCTTCTTGCAATGGATAAGCCCAACAGCTTTACAAAAGATGAAATCCGTGCAGAAAAAATCAAGGTTTTTGAACGTTTGATGCAACCAGGCCAAGAAGATTTGAAAAAATATTTCATTCGTGGCCAATACAAGTCTGGAAAAGTCAATGGTAAGAAATATATTTCTTATAGAAGTGAGCCAAATGTCAATCCAGAATCTATGACTGAAACTTTTGTTTCAGGTGCTTTCTTTGTTGACAGTGATCGCTTTCGTGATGTTCCCTTCTTCTTCCGCACAGGTAAACGTCTAACAGAAAAAGGGACCCACGTAAATATTGTCTTTAAACAAATGAATTCCATTTTTGGTGAAAAACTAGCACCGAATGTTCTGACCATCTATATTCAGCCAACGGAAGGTTTCTCACTCAGCGTTAATGGCAAAGAAGTCGGCGAACTCTTCAGTTTATCTCCTATTTCTTTAGATTACCGTACAGAGGCGACTGCTTCTGGAGCTTCTCCTGAACCTTACGAAAAATTAATTTTTGATGTACTTAACAATGACTCAACTAACTTTAGTCACTGGGAAGAAGTAAAGGCCAGCTGGAAATTAATTGATAAAATCGAAGAACTCTGGAGAAACAATCAAGCGCCACTTCATGAATATGCAGTTGGAACAATGGGACCATCTGCTTCAGCAGAATTATTAGCTCAGTTTGGAGCTGAGTGGCAATGGAACCCTCAAAATTAAAGATAGAAAAAGAAATCCAAGGAATATGGATTTCTTTTTTATGTTTAAAGCAGTCCTTCTAAAAGGCCACGCATGAAATTCTCTGAATTGAATTCACCAATATCATCAATCTTCTCACCAAATCCAATCAATTTAACTGGAATATCCAATTCCTGACGAATAGCCAGAACAACTCCCCCACGCGCTGTTCCATCAATTTTAGTCAGAACAATTCCTGTAACTGGAGTAATCTTTGAAAATTCCTTGGCTTGAACGAGGGCATTTTGTCCTGTTGAAGCATCTAAAGCCAGGAAAGTCTCGTGAGGAGCATCTGGATTGACTCGCTTAATAATCCGGCCAATCTTTTCCAATTCAGCCATGAGATTATCTTTATTTTGCAAGCGACCAGCAGTATCAATCATCAGAATATCGACGTTTTCAGCTTGGGCGCACTCCATACCGTCAAAAACAACACTGGCTGGATCACACTTTTCTGGACCAGTCACGACAGGTACATCAACACGTTTCCCCCACTCAGCTAACTGGGCTACTGCTCCCGCACGGAAGGTGTCTGCTGCTACCAACATAACCTTCTTGCCTTCTTGTTTATATTTGTATGCTAATTTACCAATTGATGTAGTTTTCCCAACACCATTGACACCGACAAAAAGCATGACTGTCAAACCATCTTGGAAATTAATTTTCTCATTGTAACGACCATCTTTTTCGTAGATATCAACTAGCTTTTCTATGATAACCTTTCGTAAAGCATCAGGTTTCTTAGCATTTTCTAATCTAGCCTCATAGCGTAGCTCTTCTGTCAAATTAGAGGCCACTTGCACACCAACGTCGCTGGTAATCAAAAGCTCTTCCAAATCTTCAAAGAAGTCTTCGTCGACAGCCCGGAAATTAGCAAAGAAAGCATTGAGCTTAGCCCCAAATCCTGTCCGAGTTTTTTTCAAACTACGGTCATACTTTTCTTGAACTGTTTCAGTATGACCTTCTTCCTGGTCTGACTTTGTAACCTCAGCCTCTTCGCTTACGCTTGGACCTTGCTCAGCTTCGTCTGCTACATCTTGCTTCTCTTCCTCAACAGCTTCTGCTTGATTTGAATCTTCGGCTTCTTCATCAGCCTGACTTGGTTCATCAACAGCTAGATGTCCTTGGTCTTCTAGCCTGCTATCTTCAAGTTCTGACGTTTCTGAGTCACGTTCTAATTGATCTGCTTCAGACTCTTCTTGGACTGAGGCTGTTTTTTCAACACGACCTTCTTCACTCGAAGTTTCTATTTGATCTTCTTCAGACTTTTCTGCAATGCTGGCACTCTCTTCAGTCTCTTCTTGATGGAGTTCATCCGCTTCTTGCTCCTCGAATCTATTTTGAGACTTGTCTTCTATAACCTCATTTAAGACCTGGTCTTCTGCTAAGCGCTCTTCTAGCTCTTCGTAAAATTCCTGCTTTTCCTCTTCTTCAAAAGGTTGATTCTCCTCTTGTAAACTTACTTCAGCAGCAGTTTCTACTTGAGACTGATTTTCGTTTTCCAGTTCTTCTAATGCATCCTCTGTTTCAGAAACTTCCGTCTGAACAGACTCCTCTTCTCGGATGTCTTCTTTTTTTTCTTTTTTTCTGCCAAAAAGGCGGTCAAATAAGCCCATGGACTGTCCTCCTTTTCTCTATAAAATATAGTTTTCAATCGCCCAAGCGACTGCGTCTTCATCATTGGTCAGCGGGGCAACTACTTTAGCTACTGCTTTGATTTCTTCCGTTGCATTCCCCATGGCCACACCAAGTCCTGCCCACTCAATCATGGAGAGGTCATTTGCTTCATCACCGCAAGCCATGATCTGACTGGAATCTAAACCAAGATGCTGGCTTAATTTTGCTAAACCAGTTGCTTTATGAACATTTTTCGGAGACCACTCTAACAGCATATCCCGAGATTTAAAAATTTCATATCGCTCAAATAATTCACGTGAAATCTGTGGTAGAGCCCTATCAATGTTGGATGGATCAAAGGCTGAAACACATTTATTGTAGGTCACATCGTCAGATAGATCGTTCAGCGATACGTGTTCAAACTGGAGATAAGGATTGGCTTGGGCATAGAGGGATTTCTGTTCTGACTGAAGCTGATACACAACTCCCTCACTGATAGCATCCAGTGGCAAAGCAAGCTTCTGCGTTTCTTCAAAAATGCGAAGCACATCTGCATGGGAAAAGACAGTTTTATCTATAATTTCACCAGTATTTCGCTGAACCAAGCCACCGTTAAATGTAATGGTATATTCATCCTCTAAACCTGCTGTTCCCAACTCATCTAGTAAAAATTCCATAGCCTTGAGTGGCCGACCTGTTGTCAATACAACTTTTACTCCCTTTGCCCTGGCAGCTGCTAAAGCCTTTAGATTCCTTGGAGAAATTTTCTTGTCGGATGTCAACAGGGTTCCATCTAAATCGAGCGCAATCAGTTTAATAGCTGTCATACTAGTTTCTCCATATAGGCAATTACAGACTGATCTTTGTGAGAGCCAATTACCTCAGTTGCTAATTCTAAAATCTCTGGACGGGCATTCTCTGGTGCAATTGGATGTCCAACAACCTGCATCATATGGAGGTCATTAAGATTGTCTCCAAAAGCCATGACTTGGCCCATTTCCAAACCAAGTTTCTTGGCTAATTCGACAATCGCAACCCCCTTATCCACATAATCAAGAACAATATCAATGGATTCATAACCCGTTGTCATCGCTTTGACTCCAGGAACATTTTCATTGACCCAAGCTTCTCCTTCAGCTATAGTTTCAGGTGTGAAATTAGTCGTGAATTTGAAAATCTCATCATCAATATCAGCTAAACTAGCCACCTTTACAATATTTTCATTGTAGTGAGCTGAAAAATGTAGATAGGTCGGATCTACACTATCTAAAACATAGCAAGCCTTTTTACCTGTTAACAAGAGCTTACCAGTATTTACATATGGAGACTCCTTTAACTTTTCAAAAGTATCTAAGTAAAAATTTCGGCTCATCGTAGCCTCATATAAATCCTGTCCATGAAATTCAACCAGACTGCCATTTTCGGCGATGAAAATAATCTCATTACGAACTTCGGCAAACAGCTTCTCCAGAGACAGAATCCCTCGACCACTAGCTACCGCAAAATAGAGACCTTTCTCTTTGAATTTGACTAAAAGACTTTTCAGACGCTCCATGTCAAATTGCCCTTGACCATCTAAAAAGGTACCATCCATATCGGTTGCAACTAGTTTAATATCCATTTTACATACCTTCTAAATCTTTTAATTTTACCGAAACAATCTTCGACACACCGGACTCCTGCATGGTCACTCCATAAATAGAGTCAGCTGCTGACATGGTTCCTTTTCGGTGAGTAACAACGATAAACTGACTCTCCTTGTCAAAGCGGTTGAGATAATCTCCAAAGCGTTTAACATTGGCTTCATCCAAGGCTGCTTCCACTTCGTCCAAAATAACAAAAGGAATGGTTTTTACTCGAATAATGGAGAAGAGCAAAGCGAGAGCTGACAAGGCCTTTTCCCCACCACTCATGAGATTGAGGGACTGGATCTTCTTGCCAGGTGGCTGCACCGAAATTTCAACTCCAGCAGTTAAAAGATCGCCTTCTGTTAAAATTAAGTCTGCAGATCCTCCACCAAACATTTGTTTGAAAGTCATTTTAAAGCTTTCACGAATGGCCTCAAAGGTTGACTTGAAACGCTCCTTGACTTCATCGTTCATTTCTTCGATAGTTGTCAAGAGCAGATTCTTAGCAGATAAGACATCATCTCGTTGCGTATTGAGGAAATCCAAACGATTTTTCACTTCGTCAAATTGTTCAACGGCATCTAGGTTCACTGGGCCAAGCGCACGTATAGCTCTTTCCAAGTCTTTGACTTGTCCTTCCGATACTGCTAAATTTTCCAAAGGGCGAGCCTTCTGATTGGCTTCGTCAAAGCTCATTTGATATTCTTCCGTCAGACTGGTTAAGAGACGACGCAAAACATCAGTAATCTTTTCTTTTTCTGCCTCAGCTTTGGCCTGATTACGTATCAATTCCTCATTTTGCTTACGTGCCTGATCTAAATGACTGAGGATGTCTTCAGACTGACCTTCCAAGTCTTCCAATTCAAATTTCAGACGAATCAATCCTTGGTTTAATTCAGTCTTTTCCTGATTAGCAGTCTTCAACTGATCTTCTAGAACTATAATATCCACCTTTTGGAAACTGGATTCTTTTTGTTCCATTAAGAGTTCCAGGGTTGACTGTTCTTTGATGAGAGTAGCTTTCTCGTCTTCCAGACGCTCCAAATCATTTTTCTCAAAACGTTGGAGAGAGGTCAGCTCAGTCCGAGATAGTTTCAAGTCTGACAATTTATTGGAAAGTTTATCAAAGCGTTCTTGAACAGCATCTTTATTCGATTTAACCTGCTCAATTTCCTGTGTCACATCCAATTTTGCCTGCTCAATTTCAGCTAAACTAGCCTGCAATTTTGCTTGTTCGCGAGAAATATCAAATCCAGACAACCTTGCCAATTCTTGCTCTTGCATATCTTTCAGATTCGTCAGCTCTTCCACTCGCTTTGCAATTTGCTCATAAGCTAAACTAGCTTTTTGTTCTGCCAAGCGGGCGCTTTCGCCATCTTCCTTGATTTGATCTAAGACATGCTTAGCTTGACTCAACTGATTATGTAGGACTTGGACAGCATCTTCTTTTTCCTTCAATTGGAGATCTTTTTCCTTTATATCAGATAAAAGAGCATCCAATTCCGGTTTGATAAAGATCGTATTGTTGTTTTTATTTGCTCCACCAGCGTAGGAACCACCTGTTCGCAGTTCTGTCCCGTCTAGAGTGACTATTCTGACTTGGTAACGAACCTGACGGGCCGCTGCACGAGCATTGTCTACCGTATCAAAAATGGCTGTTGTTCCCAGCAGGTTTTGGAAAATAGTATCTAAGCTGGCCTCATAAGTAACTAGTGAAGAAGCAAGACCAAGGAACCCTTTACTAGACTCAATGCTTGTCCGATGATGATCAGCTAGCTGACGCGGTTTAATCGTTGTCAGTGGCAAGAAAGTTGCCCGACCAGCTCGATTCTTCTTCAAGAAATCAATTGCTCTTGTAGCAGCTGCTTCATCTTCGACAATGATATTTTGACTGCTAGCTCCTAAAGCAATCTCAAGAGCTGTCTGATAATGCGGATCAAAACTTAATTTTTCACTAACAGCACCAACAATCCCACCTAAGCGTTCAGACTCCTGCAGGACACTTTTTACACCTGCATAAAAGTTACTATGATTTTTAAGAATAGCTTCCAAACTCGCAGAACGAGCCTTCTTATTTTTCAAATCATCCAACAAATCAAACATGGCTTTTTGTTGATTTTGGTAACTTATCTGCAGTTCTTGTACTTTTTCCACCTGCGCCTGGTAAGCATTCAATAAGTCTTTTAGATTCTTCCGAGCTGTTTCTAACTCTTCTATATGGGCTGTTTCAGCCTTTTGGCTTTCTAACAAGTCTGTTTTAATTTTTTCAAAATCAGCCTTTTTGCTCTCATTTAGTTTCAACTCATTAGCCTGACGGCTTTCCAGAGCAGTCAAATCATTGGATAAATCTGCCTCTTCTTTCATGAGTTTGACATATTGATCTCGTAAATGCTCAATCAATTGATCAGGATCCTCAGAAAAATCGGCAATCTCTTTTTCTAGCTCAGCCATTTCCTGCTGATTCTTGTCCAATTTTTCTGCAATAAGAGAAAGATTCTCAGTCTTAGCCTGACAATCTTGCTCTGTTTGCTCCAACTTCTCTACCAATGTAGCCAAACGAGCCTCATTCTCTTTACGGCTACTTGCTGCCTGACTCGACTCTAACTTAGAGAGATCAATTTGTCGCTCCAAATCACTAATCAGACGAGTTAATTCCAGTAGCTTAGCTTGGTCAGCTGCCAAGGTCTGGTTAAGCTCATGGCGCTTGGATTTGAGAGCTTGGTTCTCCAGTTCCAATTCATCGCGTTTGCTATAATAGGCAGACAGCTCTTCCTGAATCTTGGCCAAATTCTCCTCTACCTGGTTCAACTTTTCCTTATTAGCTGTCATTTGAGCAACCAAGACATCTAGGTAAAGTTCTCGCCTTTCCTGATCTAACTCCAAAAAGCGTTTAGCAGTTTGTGCTTGTTTCTCTAAAGGTTTGATTTGCCCATCCAATTCGTAAATAATATCTTCCAAACGGTCTAAATTGTCTTGGGTTTGAGCCAATTTACTCTCAGTTTCCTTACGACGCGTCTTATATTTCAGTACTCCTGCAGCCTCTTCAAAAATAGCACGCCGCTCCTCTGGCTTACTGTTAAAGATCTCTTCTACCTTACCTTGGGAAATAATAGAGAAAGAATCCCGTCCAAGCCCAGTGTCCATAAAGAGATCATGAACATCACGCAAACGAACCTTTTTTCCATCTATCTTGTACTCACTATCACCACTGCGATAAATATGACGCTCTACTCTAATCTCCTTAGCTACATTCTTGATAAACTGGTCGCTATTATCAAGAACCACTACTACAGACGCATAATTAAGGGGCTTCCGTGTTTCTGTCCCGGCAAAAATAACATCAGGCATCTTACCGCCACGCAAACTCTTAACACTGGATTCTCCCAAAGCCCAGCGCAGACTTTCTGTAATATTGGACTTACCTGAACCGTTGGGGCCGACAACCGCTGTTACCCCTTGGTCAAAAACTACCTTAGTTTTATCCGCAAAAGATTTAAAACCCTGGATTTCAATTTCTTTTAAATACATGAATGATTTTCCTTTTCAAAGGCATTCTTAGCAGCCTCTTGTTCTGCCAGCTTTTTAGAACGCCCTTGGCCTTTTCCTACTAAACGGCCGTCAACCGAAACGCTAACCTCAAAATTTTTGGCATGAGCTGGCCCTGATTCAGACACGACTTGATAAAGAATCTCTACATCTCCATTAGACTGAAGTAACTCTTGCAATTTTGTCTTATAGTCTGTCACCTGCTCAAAATCACCTGCCTCCACCTTAGGAATCATGACTTGATAAATAAAGTTCTTCACAACTTCCAAGCCTTTATCAAGTAACAAAGCTCCTAAGAAAGCTTCAAACAAGTCACCTAAAATCGTTTCGCGCTCACGGCCCCCAGATTTTTCTTCTCCCTTACCCAGCTTGATGAAGAGATCAAACTGACAATCACGACTAAAACCCGCCAAACTTTCCTCACGAACAATCGTTGAACGAAGCTTAGTCAAATCTCCTTCAGGTCTCTTGGGGTATTTTTCAAATAAATACTCAGAGATAATTAATTGCAGAACAGCGTCTCCTAAAAATTCCAGGCGTTCATTGTGTGAAATTTTTAGGAGGCGGTGTTCATTGGCATAGCTTGTATGAGTAAAAGCTGTTTCTAGCAATGAAACATCCTTAAAAACCAAGCCAAATCGATCAAACAAAAGGTTTTCTAATTTTTTCATAAACCTCTACCTGTGTTCAAACTGATAAACACAAGTCCAATCCTTTCTATCTTAATAGCAAAGTAGCGCAAAAATTGCTATCTACAAGTAATAAAAGCAAGTTCCACTACTCTTTAAATCTTCTATTAGAAAGAAGACTGCACAGCTACTATTATACCAAAAATTAAATTTTCCTGCCCTCTTTTTCTTACTTTAGACAAAGGAAAAAAGACAATTATAACAATTGTCTTTTCTATAGTTCTTACTTATCAGGAATGACCTTAAATAAGTAGTAGGTGATAAAAATTGTCAGAGCAAATAGACCGATCTTTACAAGTACAAGAGGAGCAAAAAAGATAGAAATGCCCATCAAAATGTAGATGGATACGATAATCTTTTTCTTACGCTCCTTAGCTATTGAACCTGTCTCCCGAAAATCTGCCACATAGATCTGGTACATTTTGGTATGATAGAGCCAATTTTCAAAACGTTTGGAACTCCGAGAGAAGCAAGCTATGGACAAGAGCAAAAAAGGCGTTGTGGGCAAGATTGGAAGAAGAATTCCAACAACACCCAGCCCCAAGGACACTAGCCCAACAAGAAAATAAATGGGACGCATAAAATCTCCTAGTAATTTTTCATTTTCAATATAATTAAATTGATGTCAGAGGTGTAGCTGTATCCGGCGAAGTATCTAAAACCTGAAAATCATGATTGACTGCCAAGTCAGCTTGAGCTAGCTGATTAACCATGGTCATATGAGCCAGCTCCTTGATATTATTTTCCTTACTCAAGTGCCCCAAATAAATCTTTTTGGTACGATTTCCCAAGGTTCGAATCATCGTATCAGCACCATCTTCATTAGATAAGTGACCTTTATCGGATAAAATACGCTGTTTGAGACTCCAGGGGTAAGCTCCACTACGCAAAATTTCCACATCATGATTACTCTCAATCAAGTAACCATCAGCATTTTCAACTACTCCAGCCATACGATCACTCACATAGCCCGTATCCGTCAGCATAACAAAACTTTTATCGTCTTTCATAAACCGATAAAATTGTGGTGCCACCGCATCATGGCTAACACCAAAACTTTCAATATCTATATCACCAAAAGTCATAACCTTACTCATTTCAAAAATATGCTTTTGACTGATATCAATTTTTCCCAAAGCACTATCCATGGCTTTCCAAGTATCTTCATTAGCATAGATATCTAAGTTATACTTACGGGCTAAAACCCCAACACCGTGGATGTGATCCTTATGTTCATGAGTTACTAAAATAGCATCTAAATCTTCTGGTTTACGATTAATTTCACTTAGGAGACTAGTAATTTTTTTACCAGATAGTCCCGCATCCACCAAAATCTTCTTTTTGTCTGTTTCTAAATAAAAACAATTACCACTAGATCCAGATGCTAAAATACTATACTTAAAACCTTCCTTAGTCATCTTTACTTTCTACTTCTTCACTTTCCCAGCCATCATCCAAAACAGCATCCTTATCATACGGCAGGACAATTGTAAAAGTTGATCCGACTTCATACTCACTCTTGGCCCAGATAAAGCCATGGTGCTGCTTAATGATTTCTTTTGCAATCGCAAGTCCTAAACCTGTTCCGCCTTGCGCACGGCTTCGAGCCTTATCCACTCGATAAAAACGGTCAAAGATCTTAGGCAGGTCTTTCTTAGGAATTCCCAATCCTTCATCAGAAATTGAAATAATCAACTGATCTTCAGTCGTTTTCATCCCTACAGTAATCTTTCCACCATCTGGAGAATACTTGATAGCATTATTCATGATATTATCAATGACCTGCGTCATTTTATCAGTATCAATTTCAACCCATATAGGTGTGATTGGATAATCTCGTACAATCTCATATTTTTTGGTTTCATCCTGACTTTTAATCTTATCAAAACGATTCAAAATAAAAGTGATAAAGGCTGTAAAATTAGTTAATTCTACATCCAAATGACTACTATCATTATCAATCCTTGA
>ERZ773068.1471-NODE-1471-length-11608-cov-2.663291_pt1 | contig 11608 bp, 6 predicted proteins | sample MGYA00580620_ERZ773068 | MGnify/ENA primary metagenome ERZ773068 (study PRJEB29015, sample SAMEA2737983) | human oral metagenome | biome: human oral; feature: human-associated habitat; material: dental | place: China | collected 2101 ... | reverse complement strand
TGGGTTCTCACGCAGGGCTGGCACCCGTCGCCCACGCGGATTACGGCAGGCAAAAACCCGCCAAGCGGGATAAAACCTGGGTTCCCACCAAGCGGGATAAATGCTGGATTCGCGCCAAGCGGGATAAAACCTGGGTTCCCGCCAAGCGGGATAAATGCTGGATTCGCGCCAAGTGGGATAAAACCTGGGTTTGCGCTAAGCGGGATAAAACCTGAATTTGTGGGCGAGTGGTTAAGGTTATCGCCCCAGCTTGCTTTCCACTTGCGCGCCTTCGCTGTCGCCCGCGCTTTTCAGGCGGTTGAGCAGTTCCTGCCAATCGATTTCGCGGGTGTGGCCGATGATGTCGAGGTGTGGCACGCCGCGTCCTTTCACAAGGTAGTAGCCGTCGCTGCCGTCTTTTGCGGGGGCGATGCCATCCAGGGTCAGCACGCCGTTTTCAAGATGGGCGGTGAAGCCGAGGCGGTCATAGGGGAAACGGTTCAGAACGCGGATAAACTGGTTGAGCATGACGTTGCCGCCGCCGGCGCGGGCCAGGTAGGCCACCGCTTCGTGGCTGATGCGGCGGCGCCCCGGGTTGTGATGCGCCGTGTGCAGCGCGGCGCGGAAGTGCTGCGGTTTCCAGTTGGTGAGGATGACGTTCGTTGCCTCGCCTTCGATGCGCCCTTCGATTTCACCGATGCCGAAAGCCTGGGTCAGCGGTTGTAGGTCAAGGTCGCGCAGGCGCAGGGCAAAGCCGGCATAGGGGGCGTCGCTGAAGAAGCGGCTGATGTGCAGGTGGTCGATATGGATGGTGCCGCCGAAGGTATTGAGGTTAACCGGTTGTTGTAGTTGCAGGCCGTCGCGGTTGAGGCGGATGTCCGGCAGGGTGCCACCTAGGGTGCCGGGGAAGCGGATGGTGTCAAGCGCTGCGCCGAGTTGGCTGAGGCTGATGGGCTCGATGCGGGCGCTGATTTTGTAGGCTTCCCGCTGCGGTTCGAGGCGGTGCACGGTGATGCCGCCATCAAGGATGGGGATGTGCAGGGGTTTTGCGAGGGTGATGCCGCGCGCGTCCCAGCGGTAGTCAGCACGGATGGCGCCAATAGGCAGTTTGTGCCAGCGGCCGCCGGCGAGGGTGAGGCGCGAGGGCGTGCCGTTATTGCCAGTCTGTCCGTCGAGGTCGCGCAGTTGGTAGCGGTCTTGTTGGTCTTCGATGTGGATGTGGTGGAAAACGGCGGCGAGGTCGGTCAGGTGGCCGTCGCGGTAAGTCCCGCGCAGGTAGAGGCTGCCTTTGAGCGTGGCGTCGCCAAAGAGGCCGTCGCCGAGGTAGGGCTTGAGGTAGCGGCGGTAGAGGTGATCGGCGTCGCCCGTGAGTTGGTGCAGGGTGAGAGCGGTGAGGCGGTTTGTGCGTCGGTTCCACTCAAGGTCGGCACGGGCGCTGGCGTGGGCGTCATCAAGGTTGAGGTTGCGGATTTGCAGACGGTCGGGACGGTAATCGATGTGGGCGCGGACGGTAAGCGGCGCGCCTTCGTGCCGGTAGTAGTAGGGGGTAAGGAGGATTTCTCCCGCGCTCAGGGTGAGGGCGATGTCGCCCTGCCAGCGATCGCTGCTGCCATGCAGGTCGAGCTGGATGCTGCCGCGCAGGTGTTCCGCCGCTTGCAGGCTGTCGGCACTGTTGTAGCGGGCGTCGTGCAGGGTGATGTTGCCGCTTGCGTGGTAACCCGTGTGGTCGCGGCGGATCGTGAGTTTGGGGCGTATTTCGCCGCCGAGTTGCTGCGCTTTGAGCAGGGGTTCGAGCAGGGCAAGCGGCAGTTCGGCGTCAATAGCGGCGGTGTTATCCGCATAGGCAAGTGTGGTGTGCAGGCGGTGTTTGCCCGCTTCCAGGGTGAGGCGGCTATCCGGCGGGAGGTGCAGTTCACCGCGCAGGATGTCCGCGAGGATGAGGCGGTCGCTATGCAGGTGTAGTGCGGTGCGGCCAAGTGTGCCGCGCAGGTGGAGGGTTTCGAGGGTGAGGGTGTCGTGCGCGCGGCGCAGGCGGGCGTCGAGACGGGTGTTTTTCAGCGGGCTGCCGGCAAGGCGGGTTGCGGGCAGGTTGCCGCTGATGCGCCAGTCGCTGCCGTCTGTGCTTTCGGCGCGCAGGTGCAGGTTGTTCACCGGCACGCCGCCGATTTTGCCGCTGCCAATGTCAAGTTCGATGGTGATGGCGGCGGCGGCAGTGCAGATAAGGAGGAGAAAGGAGAGGGAAAGGCGCCGCTTCATGGGATTTTTCTGCCACCCGGTGGGGTTTTCTGCGCGGGTGTCGCGATGATAAAGCCGCCCAAGCGGGCGGCTCTTGTCGTATCAGCGTTCTTGCAGTGCCTGCTTCATCCGGGTAATCGGTTTGATGAGGTACTGGAAGACGGTTTTTTTGCCGGTTTTGATGTCCACGGTTGCGACCATGCCGGGGATGACGCGCAATTCTTTGCCGTTTTTGTCGGTGAGGTGGCTGTTTTTGGTTTCGACGAGGACACGGTAGTAGGACTGGTTGGCATCGAGGTTGAGTTCGCTGCGGCGGCGTTCGTCGCTCAGGGTATCCGGGCTGATGAGGGTGACGGTGCCGTCCAGGCCGCCATAGATGGCATAGTCGTAAGCGGAGAGTTTGACAACGGCGGGTAGTCCGGGGCGGACGAAGGCAACGTCCTGCGGGCGGATGTAGGCTTGCACCAAGAGGTTGTCGTCCATCGGCACGATTTCCATGATGTCCTGCCCGGCACTGATGACGCCGCCGACGGTGGTAACTTTGATGTTGTTGACGATGCCGCGCACCGGTGAGCGGATTTTTGAGCGTTCGACCGGGTCGGCATGCATGGCGAGGTTTTCGCGTGCCTGGGCGAGTTCGGCTTCGGTGCGGACGAGTTCGTTGTTGGCTTCGGTTTTGTACTGGTTGCGGCGTTCGTTGATTTGCAGGGCGAGGTCGGCAGATTCGCGCTGCATGCGCAGGAGTTCGATTTCGGAGGAAACGCCGCGTTTGACCATGGCGGCGGTGCGGCGGATTTGTTCGTCAAGGATGCGTTTGCTTTGTTGCAGGCCGGTGACGGCTTCATCCAGCGCTTTGCGCCGTGCTTTGTAGGCGCTGGTTTCGCGGTCGCGCAGTTCTTTGGAGACGATGTCGGGGAATTTGAGCGGTTTGTCGTAGGCCTCGCTGCGGTAGCGTGCCAGCATGGCTTCGAGGTTGACGACTTTTGCTTCGCTTTCACGCAGGACGGCGGAGCTGCGGGTATCGTCGATGGTGACGAGGACGTCACCCGCTTCGACCTGGTCGCCTTCTTTGACGTGCAGTTCGGCGAGGATGCCGGGGTCGAGGCTCTGGATAACTTGCAGGCGGCTGCTGGGGATGATGGATCCCTGACCGCGCGTGACTTCTTCAAGTTCGTTGTTGTAGGCCCAGACGACGAAAGCGGTGAGGAAGGTGGCGAGGAAGAAGATGCTCCACCACAGGCCGCGATGTTTTTCTTCTTGCAGGGCGGCGCTGAGATCGCTGACGAGTTTCAGGTCTTTTTGCGACAGTTTTTGTTTTTTTCTAAGTGCCATGTGCGCCTCAGATGTTTTCTTGTTTGCCGTGGCCGGCAATGATGGTTTGGCTGCTTGTTTGTGCCGGTGGCGGCGGGCTGGCCGGTTTGCCGCTCAAGCGGTCAAGTACGGCTTGTTTCGGGCCATCCATCACGATTTGTCCTTGCTCCATGACAATGATGCGATCCACCAGCATGAGGATTTGCGGGCGGTGGGTCACGACGATCATGGTGCGGTCGCGCACCCAGTCGGCAAGCGCGTGCAGGACTTGTTGTTCGGTATTCTGGTCAAGGCCGCTGGTCGGTTCGTCGAGCAGGACGACGCGCGGGTTACGCAAGGTGAGGCGGGCGAGGTTGACGATTTGTTGTTGTCCGCCGGAGAGGCCAGCGCCGTTTTCGCCGAGCTGCATGTCCAGGCCATGCGGATGCGACTGGATGAGGCGTTCGAGGCCGAAGCGTTTCAGGGCGTTCAAAAGGATTTCGTCGCTGTAAAAGCTGTCGGCGCGGGCGAGGTCAAGGTTGTCGCGCAGGCTGCCGAGAAAGAGGCGCGGCGATTGGGCCAGGAAGGCGATGGTATTGCGCAGGTAGTAGGGATCGATTTGCCGCTCGTCCACGTCGTCCAGCGCGACCAAGCCTTTCTGTGGTTCGTACAGGCCGGAGGCGAGTTTGAGCAGGGTGGATTTGCCGCTACCGATGCGGCCGAGGATGGCGACTTTTTCACCGGGACGGATATGGACGGTGAGGTTGTCGAGTACGCGCTTGCCTTCTTTGCCGTAGGCGAAGTTGACGTTTTCGAAGGTGATTTTGCCTTGCGGGTGGTCGAGGGTGATGTATTGGCGGTCAGCGTGGCGCTCTATCGGGCGGTTGGTGATGTTGTTCACGCCTTGTAAGGCGAGACGTGCCTGCTGGAAGCGCACGGCCAGCCCGGCAATTTGGGCAACGGGGCCGAGGGCACGGCCGGAAAGGATAACGCAGGCGATGAGGGCACCCATGGTGATGCGGTCGTGCGGGTTGTCGGCATGGATGAGATAGGTACCGTAAACGACGAGGATGACGGTATTAAGTTGCTGCACAGCGGCGGAGAAGCTGGTGACGAAGTTGCTGATGTCGCGGGTTTTGATGCTTGATGCCGAGGTTTTGGCAGTGTAGGCGTCCCAGCGGCGCTGCGCCCAACTGAAAGCGTTGTTGGCTTTCAGCGTTTCGATGCCTTCTATGGCTTCAACCGCCAGCCCCTGCCGCTGCGAGGATTCACGCATGGATTCGTTGATGGAACGCGACAGCGGCACTTGCGCAATCACGCCGGCAAGGATGACCACCGGGATGATGGTGAGCGGTACGATGGCAAGTCGTCCGGCTACCATGTGCATCACCGAGATGAAGAGCAGGAAGAACGGCATGTCTACGAAGGCAAGCAGGCTGGCGCTGGTCATGAAGTCGCGCACGGATTCGAAATCGCGCAGGTTGTTGGCGTAGGAACCGGAGGAGGCGGGCTTGTCCGCCATGCGTAGCTGCATGACGCGACGGAAAAGCGCGGAAGAGATGATGAGGTCGGCTTTTTTGCCGGCGATGTCGGTCAGGTGCCCGCGGATGAGTTTGGCGATAAATTCGAAGGTGATAGCGAGTGTCACGCCGATACTCAGCACCCACAGGGTTTCCATGGATTTGTTCGGGATGACGCGGTCGTACACGTTCATGACGTACAGTGAGCTAACCAGCGCCAGGAAGTTGATGATGAAGGTGGCAACAATGACTTGGTAGTAGTAGCGGCGGAAACGCCAGATGACGCGCCAGAACCAGCCTTTCGGCAGTTCGTATTCGGGTAGTTCGGAGCGCACGTCTTTTTCGGCTTTGGGCTTGATGAACCAGGTGTAGCCGAGGTATTGGCTTTGCAGGTCAGCAAGGGCGATGCGTCGCTCGCCCATACCAGCAAATTCCACTAGTGCTTCGTCCCCCTCGATTTTTTTCAGCACGGCAGCTTCGTTGTCGCGCAGCATGATGACGGCGGGCAGAGCCAGGTTGGGGATTTTGCGCAGCGGACGCTCCTGCAGATAGTTGTCAAAGCCCTGGTATTTCAACACTTCGGACAGTTCGCGGAAATCAAAATCGCCGACTTGGTCGCGCGGGGTCAGGGTCGCCAATGTCACGCTGGCCAACGGGGTTCCCATGAGGCGGGTGAGCAGGCTGATATGTTCGAGCAGGGCTTGCATGGAATGCCTTTTCCTTTTGGTTATTTGTGGTTAGCGGCGTCGCCGTGGGTTAGTCATGGTCTTGCTTTTCTTGTCGGCTTTTTTGCCATTGTCCGCGGCCAGTGTGGTGCTTTTGCTCTTTTTCTTCGGCGCGGGTTTGGCATTCTGGGCAACGGCTTTGCCAGATGCTCTAGTTGCCGGCTGCGGTTTGGCTTTTGTCCGGATATCGAGGTTACCGGTTTCCATGATGAGCTCGCCGGAGTCGCTGACGTGGACAAAGACTTGTTCCGGACCGGTATAGGGTTCACCTTCGTCTTCGTCGTCGTTATAGGATTCGAGATCAAGAGGGGCGGCGGCATCAGTCTCACCATCCAGCGAGGTCAGTTTTAGCGGCTGTTCAGCTTTATCTTTGCTGCCTTTTTTCTTGTCTTTATCGTTTTCTTGTTCTGCCTCTGGGTCTCCCGCTTTGCTGACGTCCGGAATTTTTGCCCATTGCGCCAAATTACCGGTGGCAGAGAGGTAGTCAAGTTTGGCTTTCATCAGATCGTATTGCGCTTGCACACGCAATTGTTTGACGCTGGCCAGTTCGCTATACGCGTTCACCACATCCAGCAGGGTGCGGGTAGCTATCTTGAATTGGTCTTCGTAGTCCACCACGACTTGTTCCAGCGCGCGCGCCTGCGATTCGCTGATTTCGATACGCGATTGGTCTTCACGCATTTGCAGCGCGGCGACTTCGGCGCGTTGCACCAAGCTGTCGTGGATTTGATCCAGTTTGGCCTGCGCTGCTTGTGCCTGATGGCGTTGTAGTTCGATGGTCGGTGTCGTCGCCTTGTTGAAGACGTCTACCGACATGGTGAGGTACACGGAGGAATCGTTGGTATTGGCTTCGCCTTTCAGACCAACCGCTGGATAACGCGAGCGTTCCGCCGCTTTCAATGCCGCCTGGATACTTTCCAGTTCACGTGCCTGCGCGCGGTAGCTGGGGTGCGCCAACGCATCTTCTTCGCTGACTTTGTATTTATTGAGGATGTCGGTAATCGGCATTTCAGCAAATGGGTCAGCCAGCTCGCCTTCAGTCACGGGCGGATCAACGTAACGCGCCAGGCGGCGCAGCGCCAGCCCCAAGGAGCGTTCATAACTGATGATGGTTTCTTGTACTTGTATTTGCCGTGCTTCGGCTTGGGTAAATTCGGAGCGACGGCCTGGGTCGTATTCAAGGATGATGCGCAGCTGCTTGACGATATGATCGTGCCGTGCCAGGTTTTCTTTGGCGACACGTAGCGATTCGCGCGCTTGTAAGGCCTCGAGGTAATCAGATGCAATTTGAAAGGCGAGTTCTTCTGCGGTCTCGCTGGTTTTGTGTTTGTAGTATTGGGTTTTGACGCGGTCACGCTCAATACCCGCTCGGGTAGCACCGAAATCGTAAAGACGCCATTCGGCTTCAACGCCGGGGGTGAATTTGTATTTGCCGCCGCTATTAAGTACAGGCTGGTTCACGCCAGCCCGTACTTTGGGCCACAGTTCGGCTTCCGTTTGTTCCAGGGTGCTTTGCGCCACGCGCTGATTGGCCTGCGCTTCGACGATTTGTGGGTCTTTGGTCACCGCCGCACGCAGGATCTGCGGCAGGTTTCTGCCGCTCGCCCAAAATGAACAAGCTACCGCCACAAAAGCAGTGACGGTAGCAATCCGGATAAGCCGTTTCATGTCATCCTGTTATAGCAAGGTTCGCTTCATATCGCCGAGGATTTGTGCGAGTAATGTTGTCATTCTCGCCCCCAACGCTCCATCTATTACACGATGATCATATGACAGGGACATGGGCAGCATCAAGCGCGGGGTGAAATCTTTGCCGTTCCACACCGGCTGCATAGCCGAGCGGGAGACGCCGAGGATCGCAACTTCAGGTGAATTGACGATCGGGGTAAAGAACGTTCCACCGATACCGCCCAAGCTGGAGATGGTCATGGATGCGCCGGACATGTCTTTCGGGGTCAGCTTGCCATCGCGCGCTTTTTTGCTGATGGCAGCGAGATCGCTGGACAGTTCGAAGATGCCTTTTTTATCCACATCGCGGATGACCGGCACGACCAAGCCATTCGGTGTGTCAACGGCAATACCGATGTTGTAATACTTCTTCAGAATCAGTGTCTTGCTATCAGGCGACAACGAGGAGTTGAAGCGCGGCAGTTCTTTCAGCGCGCTGACCAGGGCTTTCATCAGGAAGGCCAGCATGGTGACACGCACACCGCGTTTTTCCGCTTCAGCTTTGAGCGAGACGCGGAAGGCTTCCAGTTCGGTGATGTCGGCATAATCGTGCTGGGTGACATGCGGGATGTTCAACCAGCAGCGGATCATCGCGGCACCAGTCAGCACGTTGATGCGCGACAGTGCCTGTTCTTCGATTTCGCCAAATTGCGAGAAATCCACGGCAGGTACCGGCGGGATGCCGCTCCCTCCGCTGACAGCGGCGGCAACGGGGGCACCATCAACCAAAAGACCTTTGACGTAAGCCTTGATGTCGCTTTCGAGGATGCGGCCACGCGGTCCCGTACCCTGGACTTTGCCGAGATCCACGTTCATTTCGCGGGCGAATTTACGCATGGAGGGGCTGGCGTGAGCGGTGGCGAAGGCGGCTTCGTCAATTTTGGCATTGGCAGCAGCCGGAGCAACAACAGCCGGGGCTGGCGCAGGAGCGGGCGCCGGTTTGGACGCTTCTACCGGGGCAGCAGGTGCTGCTTGTGGTGCTTCTGCCGCAGGTGCTGCGACTGACGCAGCAGCGGCACCGCCGCTAATGGTGGCGACCAGATCGCCCTGTTTGACTTTATCGCCGACTCTGATGGCAACGCGGTCCACTTTACCGGCGATTTCCGTTGGTACTTCCATGGAGGCTTTGTCGGATTCCAGTACCAGCACGGATTGGCCGACTTCGACGGTATCACCGGCTTTGATCAATACTTCGATGACATCAACGGCGTCAAAATCGCCAATGTCGGGGATGCGAATTTCATTGCTCATTTCAATATCCTGTTTCTATTCTGGAATTAACGGTACAAGGGGTATTTGTCTTCGGTGTCGATGCCGTATTTGTCGATCGCTTTCTTCACGTCGGCAGCAGTCGCCTTGCCTTGATCGGCCAGTGATTTCAATGCAGCCACGACAACATGGTAGCGGTTCACTTCAAAGTGGCGGCGCAGGGCTTCGCGGGTATCGGAACGGCCGTAGCCATCGGTGCCAAGTACCAGCATGTCGCGGCCTTTCGGCAAGTAAGCGCGGATTTGATCCGGATAGGCGCGGATGTAGTCAGTCGAGACGATAATCGGACCTTCTTTGCCATGCATCACTTCGTTCAGATAGGCGGTGCGTGGTTTGCTCTCCGGATGCAGGCGGTTGTAGCGCTCAACATCGGCGGCCTCGCGCGCGAGCAGGGTGAAGGAGGTGGCGCTCCATACGTCGGAACCAATGCCCCATTCATCTGCCAGCAATTTGGCACCTTCCAGCACTTCCATCAGGATCGAACCGGAACCCATCAGCTGTACATGTCCCTTGCTGCCTTTGTGGGCGGCGACGGGATGCAGGCCTTTGAGGATGCCTTCCGTGCTGCCTTGCGGCATTTCCGGATGCGGGTAGTTTTCGTTGAGCAGGGTCAGGTAGTAGTACACGTCTTCGTGTTCGGTGTACATGCGGCGGATGCCGTCACGCACGATAACGGCGACTTCATAGGCAAAAGTCGGGTCATAAGGGATACAGTTCGGAATCAGCGCCGCATGCATATGGCTGTGACCGTCTTCGTGTTGCAGACCTTCACCGTTCAGGGTGGTGCGGCCAGCAGTACCACCAAGCAGGAAGCCACGCGCACGCTGGTCGCCCGCTGCCCAGGCGAAGTCGCCGAAGCGCTGAAAGCCGAACATCGAGTAATAGACAAGGAACGGAATCATCGGCACACCGTGCACGCTGTATGCGGTACCAGCCGCGATCCAGTCACACATCGCACCGCCTTCGTTAATCCCTTCTTGCAGGATTTGCCCGTTGGCAGATTCCTTGTAGTACATCAACTGGTCGGCATCGGACGGCGTATATTGCTGACCGAGCGGGTTCCAGATGCCGTATTGGCGGAACATGCCTTCCATACCAAAGGTGCGGAATTCGTCCGGCACAATCGGCACGATGTGCTTGCCCAGTGCCTTGTCTTTCATCAGCGCCCCCAGCACGCGGACAAATGCCATCGTGGTGGAAATCTCACGCCCTTCCTTGGTCGCGGCGGTGATGGAAGAGAATAGATCCATCGCCGGCACGGGCAGGGACGGTGCACGGTCATTGCGTGACGGCACAAAGCCTTCCAACGCGCGACGACGGGCGAGCAGATATTCCTGCTCCGGCGAGCCGTCAGCAAATTTCAAGTACTCAACCTTTTCGACTTGCTCATCAGTCAGCGGCAGGTGGAAGCGATCGCGGAAAGCGAGCAGCTGTTGCAGATCCATCTTCTTGGATTGGTGCGCGACGTTTTGCGATTCGGCTGAACCGCCCATCGCCCAACCCTTGACGGTGTGCATCAGAATCAGCGTCGGTTTACCGCTTTCCTGCGCTGCCTTGTACGCCGCATAGACTTTGAGCGGATCATGACCGCCGCGTTGCAGCGCCCAAATTTCATCGTCAGTCATGTCGGATACCAGCGCCTTCAATTCGAGCGAATTGAAGAAATGCTCGCGGACATAGGCACCGTTTTTGGATTTGTACGTCTGATAATCGCCGTCGACGACTTCCATCATGCGCTTGCGCAATACGCCGTCCACATCACGGGCGAGGATTTTGTCCCAGTTGCTGTCCCACAGCACCTTGATGACATCCCAGCCGGCGCCACGGAATTCACCTTCCAACTCTTGCACGATTTTGCCGTTACCGCGTACCGGGCCGTCCAGGCGCTGCAAGTTACAGTTGACGACGAAGACCAGATTGTTGAGCTTTTCGCGTGCAGCGAGACCGATTTGCCCGCGTGATTCCGGTTCGTCCATTTCGCCGTCGCCAAGGAAAGCCCAGACTTTGCGGCCTTTCGCCTCAATCAGGTTGCGGCTTTCCAGATAACGCATGAAACGCGCCTGATACAGCGCCATCATTGGGCCCAAGCCCATGGAAACTGTCGGGAACTGCCAGAAATGCGGCATCAACCACGGGTGCGGATACGAAGAAAGACCGTTACCGCCGACTTCCTGCCGATAATTGTCGAGTTGCTCTTCCGTCAGGCGGCCTTCAAGGAAAGCACGGGCGTACATTCCCGGCGCACAGTGACCCTGGAAGAAAACCAGATCGCCGCCCTGATCGCCATCCTGACCATGCCAAAAGTGGTTTTGCCCGACCTCATACATCACGGCTGAAGACGAAAAACTGGCGATGTGACCGCCGACATTCGTGTGCTTGCCGGCGCGGATGACCATCGCCAACGCGTTCCAGCGCACGAAGGCCTCGATGCGTTTTTCCAGCGCGAGATCGCCCGGATAGGCGGGCTGGCGCTCGGCCGGAATCGTATTGTAATAAGGGGTGGTAAAGCCGCTGGTGAAGCCCAGGCCATCGCGTGAAGCCTGCTCCAGCAACGTCTCAATAATGAAGTGGGCGCGCTCTTCGCCCTCTTCGCGCAATACGCTGGCAAGCGATGCCAGCCATTCCCTGGTCTCTTGGGGGTCAATGTCTTTTTTCATCTTGGTGTTTACTCCGAAAAAATACGCAAATAGTCGTGCTCCGGCGCACTAGCCGCTTGGATTGTAGCACGGCTGCATGTTTGTCGCACGGCAGTGTGGATTGCTGTTGAAAAAAGACAATAATAAACAGGCGATTATCTTGTAAGCCAACGCGATAATAAGTGATAGCGATATATGGCCGTCGCAATTTTATGGATAGTTGTCT
>ERZ773068.1467-NODE-1467-length-11622-cov-20.450419_pt1 | contig 11622 bp, 8 predicted proteins | sample MGYA00580620_ERZ773068 | MGnify/ENA primary metagenome ERZ773068 (study PRJEB29015, sample SAMEA2737983) | human oral metagenome | biome: human oral; feature: human-associated habitat; material: dental | place: China | collected 2101 ... | reverse complement strand
ATATAACAACTCCCTCCTAAGGAGTAGTTGCTGGTTCGATTCCGGCAGGGGACATGGATATGAAAAACTACGTTGTCAAACGTAGTTTTTTCTATGTTTAAATAAAAAATCTATAAAATAAATTGTTTTTTAGGAAATAGGAGTACAATACGGTTAGTATAGAAAATAAAAAAGCACCGAATCGGTGCGCACTTTTTCAAGTTGAATACGGACTGAGCTTAAAAACCACTGCCTTATTTTAACTTGCTGTGTTGTTTCGAATAGTTCCAACAAAGTAATTATATAATATTTTTCTTTAAATGTAAACGTTTTTGTGTTAAAATATTGACATAAAAAACAAATTTATAAAAGGGGAGTTTTTATGAAGAAATCATATTCAATAGGACTTGATATAGGAACAAATAGCGTTGGATGGGCTGTAGTAAATGATGATTATAAAGTTCCTGCCAAGAAAATGAGAGTTTTTGGAGATACAGATAGAAGTCATATTAAGAAAAATTTATTAGGCACGTTATTATTTGACGATGGAAATACTGCAGAGAGTAGACGTCTGAAACGAACAGCTCGTCGTCGCTATACTCGTCGACGTAACCGTATTCTTTATCTCCAAGAAATTTTTATAGAATCAATGAATGAAATAGATGAAAGCTTCTTCCATCGTTTAGATGACTCCTTTTTAGTTCCTGAGGATAAGAGGGGAAGTAAATACCCTATTTTCGCTACCTTGGAAGAAGAAAAAGAATATCATAAGAAATTCCCGACTATCTATCATTTGAGAAAACACCTGGCGGACTCAAAAGAAAAAACTGACTTGCGCTTAATCTATTTGGCATTAGCTCATATGATTAAATACCGCGGACATTTTTTATATGAAGAATCTTTCGATATTAAAAACAATGATATCCAAAAGATTTTTAATGAATTTATAAGCATTTACGACAACACCTTTGAAGGAAGTTCACTTAGTGGACAAAACGCACAAGTAGAAGCAATTTTTACTGATAAAATTAGTAAATCTGCAAAGAGAGAACGCGTTCTAAAACTCTTTTCTGATGAAAAATCCACTGGTCTCTTTTCAGAATTTCTCAAGTTAATTGTAGGAAATCAGGCTGATTTTAAAAAACATTTTGACTTAGACGAAAAAGCTCCACTACAATTCTCTAAAGATACCTATGATGAGGATTTGGAAAACTTACTCGGACAAATTGGAGATGGTTTTGCAGACCTTTTCCTAGTTGCTAAAAAACTTTATGACGCCATTCTTCTATCAGGAATCTTAACTGTCACAGATCCTTCAACCAAGGCTCCACTATCAGCATCTATGATTGAGCGCTATGAAAACCACCAAGAAGATTTAGCAGCTTTAAAACAATTCATCAAAAATAATCTTTCAGAAAAATATGCTGAAGTTTTTTCTGACCAATCTAAAGATGGATATGCTGGGTTTATCGATGGCAAGACCACTCAAGAAGCATTTTACAAATATATCAAAAATCTTCTCTCTAAATTAGAAGGAGCAGATTATTTCCTTAATAAAATTGAACGCGAAGATTTTTTGAGAAAACAACGCACCTTTGATAATGGTTCTATTCCTCACCAAATTCATCTTCAAGAGATGAATGCCATTCTCCGTCGTCAAGGAGAACATTATCTATTTCTGAAGGAAAACAGAGAAAAGATTGAGAAAATCTTGACCTTCCGTATTCCTTACTACGTTGGCCCGTTGGCTCGTGGCAATCGTGATTTTGCTTGGCTAACTCGAAATTCTGACCAAGCAATCCGACCTTGGAATTTTGAAGAAGTTGTTGATAAAGCAAGCTCTGCAGAAGACTTCATCAATAAGATGACTAACTATGACTTGTATCTCCCAGAAGAAAAAGTTTTGCCCAAGCATAGTCTGTTGTATGAAACATTTGCTGTCTATAATGAATTAACAAAAGTAAAATTTATTGCAGAAGGATTGAGAGACTATCAATTCCTTGATAGTGGGCAGAAGAAGCAAATTGTCAATCAATTATTCAAAGAAAAAAGAAAAGTAACTGGAAAAGACATCATCCATTATCTACATAATGTTGATGGCTACGATGGAATTGAACTAAAAGGAATTGAAAAACAATTTAACGCAAGTCTTTCTACTTATCATGATTTGCTCAAGATTATCAAGGATAAAGAGTTTATGGATGACCCTAAAAATGAAGAAATTCTTGAAAATATAGTCCATACTCTCACAATCTTTGAAGATCGTGAGATGATTAAGCAACGCCTTGCTCAATATGACACTCTCTTTGATGAGAAAGTAATCAAGGCATTGACTCGTCGACATTATACTGGTTGGGGCAAACTTTCTGCCAAATTGATTAACGGTATCTGTGATAAACAAACAGGGGATACGATTCTTGACTTCTTGATTGATGATGATAAAATCAATCGTAACTTTATGCAGTTAATCAACGATGACGGACTTTCCTTCAAAGAAATTATCCAAAAAGCACAAGTAGTTGGCAAGACAGATGATGTGAAGCAAGTTGTCCAAGAACTCCCAGGTAGTCCTGCTATCAAAAAAGGAATTTTACAAAGTATCAAGATTGTTGATGAACTTGTCAAAATTATGGGCCATGCCCCTGAGTCCATCGTGATTGAAATGGCGCGTGAAAATCAAACTACTGCCAGAGGGAAAAAGAATTCCCAACAAAGATATAAACGCATTGAAGATGCACTAAAAAATCTAGCACCTGGACTTGATTCAAATATTTTAAAAGAAAATCCTACAGATAATATTCAATTGCAAAATGACCGTCTCTTCCTCTACTATCTCCAAAATGGGAAGGATATGTACACTGGAAAAGCCCTTGACATCAAACAACTAAGCAACTATGACATTGACCACATCATTCCACAGGCTTTTATAAAGGACGATTCTCTCGATAACCGTGTCCTAACCAGCTCCAAAGATAATCGAGGTAAATCAGATAATGTTCCAAGTATAGAAGTTGTTCAAAAAAGAAAAGCTTTTTGGCAACAATTATTGGATTCCAAATTGATTTCAGAGCGTAAATTTAACAATTTAACTAAGGCTGAACGTGGTGGATTAGATAAGCGTGATAAAGTTGGATTTATCAAACGTCAGTTGGTTGAAACACGGCAAATCACAAAACATGTCGCTCAGCTTTTGGATGCCCGCTTCAATACAGAAGTGAATGAGGAGAACCAGAAAATTCGTACTGTCAAAATTATTACTTTGAAATCCAACCTTGTTTCAAACTTCCGTAAAGAATTTGGTTTATACAAAGTGCGGGAAATCAACGACTATCACCACGCTCACGATGCCTACTTGAATGCAGTGGTTGCAAAGGCTATCCTTAAAAAATATCCTAAACTTGAGCCTGAATTTGTCTATGGTGACTATCAGAAATATGATCTTAAAAGATACATCTCAAAATCAAAAGTTTCTAATACTATTGATAAAGCAACTGAAAAATATTTTTTCTACTCAAACTTGTTGAATTTCTTCAAAGAAAAGGTGCGCTACGCTGACGGAACGATTAAAAAAAGAGAGAATATTGAGTATTCTAATGACACAGGAGAAATCGCTTGGAATAAAGAAAAAGACTTTGCCACAATCAAAAAAGTTCTTTCACTTCCGCAGGTGAATATTGTGAAGAAGCGAGAGGTGAAAACAGGTGGATTCTCTAAAGAGTCCATTCTTCCTAAAGGAAATTCTGATAAGCTAATCCCTCGAAAAACAAAGGATATTCTTTGGGACACTACTAAATATGGGGGAGTTGATAGCCCTGTTATCGCCTACTCAATCTTGCTCATTGCCGATATCGAAAAAGGAAAAGCGAAAAAACTGAAGACTGTCAAAACTCTAGTTGGTATCACGATCATGGAAAAAGCCGCTTTTGAGGAGAATCCAATAACTTTCCTTGAAAATAAAGGCTATCATAATGTCCGTAAAGAAAACATCCTCTGCCTACCTAAGTATAGTTTGTTTGAACTGGAAAATGGTCGCAGACGCATGCTTGCCAGTGCGAAAGAACTTCAAAAAGGTAATGAAATAGTGCTTCCAGTATATTTAACAACCTTGCTCTACCATTCTAAAAATGCCCATAAACTAGACGAACCAGGACATTTGGAATACATTCAGAAACACCGAAATGAATTTAAGGATTTGTTAAATCTTGTATCTGAGTTCTCTCAAAAATATGTCCTCGCTGAAGCGAATCTGGAAAAAATCAAGAACTTATATGCAGACAATGAGCAAGCAGATATAGAAATTCTAGCAAATTCATTTATCAATTTGTTGACCTTTACTGCTTTGGGTGCTCCTGCTGCCTTTAAATTTTTTGGCAAAGATGTTGATCGAAAACGATACACAACTGTATCCGAAATCCTCAACGCTACCCTCATCCACCAGTCCATCACTGGTCTTTATGAGACTCGGATTGACTTGAGTAAACTAGGAGAAGACTAATGGGATGGAGAACCATTGTTGTCAATACACACTCTAAGCTCTCCTACAAGAACAATTACTTGATTTTTAAAGATGCCTCTCGGACAGAATTGATTCACCTGTCCGAGGTAGATATCTTACTTTTGGAGACAACAGATATCGTTCTCTCCACTATGCTGATTAAACGCTTGGTTGATGAAAATATTCTAGTCATCTTTTGTGATGATAAACGCTTGCCAACTGCATACTTAATGCCTTACTATGGTCGGCACGATTCCAGTTTGCAACTCTCTCGGCAAATCACTTGGAGTGAGGAGGTTAAAGCACAAGTTTGGACCACCATTATCGCACAAAAAATTCTCAATCAGGCTTTTTATCTGGGGAGTTGTGGTTTTCTAGAAAAATCTCAGTCCGTCATCGATCTCTATCATGGGTTGAATTTATTTGATCCTAGTAACCGTGAGGGGCATGCAGCTCGAATTTATTTTAATACCTTGTTTGGGAATGATTTTAGTCGTGAGCAGGATAATGATGTCAATGCTGCCTTGGACTACGGCTACACTTTGATTTTGAGTATGTTTGCGCGTGAGATTGTTTTGTCTGGCTGTATGACCCAGTTCGGCTTGAAACATGCCAATCAGTTTAATCAATTCAACCTAGCTAGTGATATTATGGAGCCTTTCCGTCCGATTATTGATAGAATTGTCTATGAAAATCGAAACAGTTCTTTTGTCAAAATCAAGCGAGAACTTTTCACTATTTTCTCAGATACCTTCCACTATAATGGTAAGGACATGTACTTGTCCAATATCGTCAGTGACTATACTAAGAAAGTCATTCAAGTTCTCAATCAACCCGAGAAAGGAGTTCCTGAGTTTAGGATATGAGTTATCGATATATGCGTATGATTTTAATGTTTGATATGCCTGTTGATACTGCAGAGGAACGCAAGGCTTATCGGAAATTTCGAAAGTTCCTCATAGATGAAGGATTTATCATGCACCAATTCTCCATCTATAGCAAGCTCTTGCTCAACAACTCTGCCAACAGTGCTATGATTGAACGCCTTAAGACGCACAATCCTAAAAAGGGAAACATTACTCTCTTAACTGTCACGGAAAAGCAATTTTCTCGCATGATTTACTTAAATGGTGAGCGAAATACCAGCGTAGCAAACTCGGATACACGCTTGGTCTTTCTAGGAGAGGAGCCTGGATATGAAGATTAATTTCCCGCTATTGGATGACCCATTAGCTATTGAAAATGCAACCTTTTTAGTGCTTGAAGACCAGTTTACCTTTTCAACTATAGTCAAGCAGTTCTACCAATATACTGATGATGGGGAGTTGAAGTTGTTTGATAGAAATCTAAAAGCACTGAAAGAGGCTGAGTTATTAGTGATAACGGATGTCTTAGGATACAATCTCAACTCACCTGCCATGCTCAAGCTGATACATGCTGATTTAGAAAATCAACTCAATGACAAGCCCGAAGTAAAGTCCATGATTGAAAAGTTGGTTGCTACGATTACAGAATTGCTGGCATTTGAGTGTTTGGAAAACGAGTTGGACCTAGAGTATGATGAAATCACCATTCTAGAGTTAATCGATGCACTTGGTGTCAAAGTCGAAACCCTGAGCGACACGCCTTTTGAAAAAATTTTAGAAATAATTCAAGTCTTTAAATATCTCTCAAAAAAGAAACTGCTAGTCTTCATTAATGTGGTAGCTTATCTATCAAAAGGAGAGTTGGATAGATTAATTGAGTACATCCAGTTAAGTCAACAGGATATTTTATTTGTCGAACCTCGAAAAGTCTATGATTTTCCGCAGTATGTGCTTGATCAAGACTATTTCTTGAACCCTGAAAATATGGTATAATAAGAGTAACAATTGGAACCTGACGATCTGAAGTCTGGCTGAGACGAATGGCGCGATTACGAAATTTCGTGAGAAAAATTTTTCTACGAGGTTTTAGAGCTGTGTTGTTTCGAATGGTTCCAAAACGCCAGCTTGGGTTACTGGTGGCGATAGAGTGTTTTAGAGCTGTGTTGTTTCGAATGGTTCCAAAACATGATTAACTCTTTTATTGATTGCTCTACCGTTTTAGAGCTGTGTTGTTTCGAATGGTTCCAAAACCGCAATCATTGTTGCAATAGTTGCCAACTGGTTTTAGAGCTGTGTTGTTTCGAATGGTTCCAAAACTTTTAAAAATTTATTTTATGTCTTATAAGCGTTTTAGAGCTGTGTTGTTTCGAATGGTTCCAAAACATTTCCTTGCTAATCAGCGGCGCGATGATTGTTTTAGAGCTGTGTTGTTTCGAATGGTTCCAAAACATTAGCTATGACTTGATCTCTATATTGACTGTTTTAGAGCTGTGTTGTTTCGAATGGTTCCAAAACAAAAAGGCTGATGATGATTATTTAAAGAATGTTTTAGAGCTGTGTTGTTTCGAATGGTTCCAAAACTTTTTATTTAAGATTTTTATGCTTGAAGTTGTTTTAGAGCTGTGTTGTTTCGAATGGTTCCAAAACTGCTAGTCACCTTCATAAATGGGCTGAAGTGTTTTAGAGCTGTGTTGTTTCGAATGGTTCCAAAACCGGCGAGGAAGAATTATCCTGCTGTGTTCGGTTTTAGAGCTGTGTTGTTTCGAATGGTTCCAAAACGTATCAAGATTAACAAAGCCGCGAAAGGCAGTTTTAGAGCTGTGTTGTTTCGAATGGTTCCAAAACTATGCCGCGAAAGCTCCTTTATAGCAAGCTGTTTTAGAGCTGTGTTGTTTCGAATGGTTCCAAAACGTTTCAACTTCGAGGTCGTAAAGCTAGAGGAGTTTTAGAGCTGTGTTGTTTCGAATGGTTCCAAAACTTTAGCCCTGCTTACTGTTCAGGAGTGTAGGTTTTAGAGCTGTGTTGTTTCGAATGGTTCCAAAACTGTCACTATTTCGGACAAGATTGCTATGAAGTTTTAGAGCTGTGTTGTTTCGAATGGTTCCAAAACTTTCGAAAATGACGCAAAAGAGCGTGTTTCGTTTTAGAGCTGTGTTGTTTCGAATGGTTCCAAAACAATTTGCATAAGCGTATCTCGCAACTCCTTGTTTTAGAGCTGTGTTGTTTCGAATGGTTCCAAAACATGTTACAACAAGGACATATATTAGGGATAGTTTTAGAGCTGTGTTGTTTCGAATGGTTCCAAAACAGTAATTGAAAGGAGATTTGACATGGTCGAGTTTTAGAGCTGTGTTGTTTCGAATGGTTCCAAAACTAAGTAATTTAATAAGTGGTTGTTGGGGTCGTTTTAGAGCTGTGTTGTTTCGAATGGTTCCAAAACACGCAAGTCGGCCAAGATACACGTTGCGCTGTTTTAGAGCTGTGTTGTTTCGAATGGTTCCAAAACTTGTTTGACAAAACAATAATACCCCACCATGTTTTAGAGCTGTGTTGTTTCGAATGGTTCCAAAACCAAAGCGATTTGTTGTGTTGCTTGACCGACGTTTTAGAGCTGTGTTGTTTCGAATGGTTCCAAAACTAGTTAATTGTTTTAGTAAGCGCCTAATCTGTTTTAGAGCTGTGTTGTTTCGAATGGTTCCAAAACTAAAGATTTTGTTATAAGTCATGGTACAAGGTTTTAGAGCTGTGTTGTTTCGAATGGTTCCAAAACAACATCGACGGACAAAGTTACAACTGGCAAGTTTTAGAGCTGTGTTGTTTCGAATGGTTCCAAAACAGATTAAGTCCAGATAGCTTGTCTGCTTGCGTTTTAGAGCTGTGTTGTTTCGAATGGTTCCAAAACGATATAAGGGAAATAGTCAGATACAGTGGCGTTTTAGAGCTGTGTTGTTTCGAATGGTTCTAAAATTTAAATCAAGTTGCACGTACAAGGCCAATAGTTTTAGAGCTGTGTTGTTTCGTTTTTAGTTATCATAAAAAGGACTGTTTTGTCAAGCCCCAGATAAACTGGACAGTAAAAAAGTACATTATTGATGAAGGTATGACTCCCTGAATTCCACAGGGGTCATACCTTTTAATTTTTCTTGCGGTCTATCAAAGTTATACCACTGAATGCGGTCTATCAAAGTTATACCACTGAATATAGTAGCTAATTTGTTGGATTAACTCATCTCTAGTTTCTGGTTTGTGAAGGCTAAGTGACTCACTCTTTAAATGGGAGAAGAAATTCTCACAACAAGCATTGTCATAACAGTTTCCTCTTCCTGAGTGAGAGATTGTTACGTCGTAGGCATCTAATTTTCTTAAGTATTGGACGTTTGTATATTGAAAGCCTTGATCTGAATGGAGAATACACGATTAGGTCGTATCCCATGTTTCATTAAAGAGCAAATCTAAATTATCAAAAACAAGACGATTATCATTGAAATCGGAAAGCTGATAGGCTAGAATAGAGTTGTCATATAAGTCTTTTATGACACTTAGAAACATCCGTCCATTTTTGTAATAGACATAACTAACGTCTGTCACGAGTTTTTGGTTGGGACGAGATGCTTCAAACCTGCGGGCAAGCATGTTTGTAGTGGACGTGTCTTGCCTTTTCGTTTATCTCACGTTTGTGTACAAGAGTCATATTTTTTCTTGCGAATAGGGGATTTGAGCCCTAAGATTCTCATATAACGATGAATGGTTTTCGGATTATGATAGATATTTTTTGGCGTTGGAGTTGCCGCCAATGATAGCGATAGCCCTTAGGCTGCTCTTTGAAAGATGCTGTAATGTGTTCAGCTAAATTCCAATCAAACGCTTTATAATCTGGTTTGCCATTTTTTAGCAATAGATAATAAGACGAGCGAGGAAATCCAAAATAAGCACACATAGCCACTACTGAATAACGATCTTTTAATTTCTGAACCACTCGATACTGGGCACTTCTCACTTCTTGAGGAGTGCCCTTAAAGTTTTTAAAATATCATTTTCCATCCTAAGATATTTATTTTGTTCCTCTAGTGTCATGTCTTCTAGTTTGACAGACTTTGGACGACTGGTAGATGATTTTCCTCGTAAATCTTGTTTCAGAAGATTTAGATTTTTGCGATACTTTTTTAACCCAGTTCTCTACCTGGCTTTTGGATTTTAAGCCATATTTTCGTGCAATTAAATTCAGACCGCCACTTTTTCCACTTAAGTAATCTTCTACTACTTGGAGTTTAAAATCTGGATGGTATGTAGTGAATTGACTTCCTTTTTTTGCCATAAGAAAAGAACCTCCTTATCAGAACAGTATAGTGTACTTTTTTATACTGTCCATTATAAGCGGTTCTGTTCAGTTTATTCAGTCCTCTTATTCTCTATTTCCCTAAGCAAAATTGGCTGAAGAGTTGGGTGATAAGCTCGTCTTGTGCGGCGTCACCAGTGATTTCGCCAAGTATCTCCCAAGTGCGAGTCATATCGACTTGGAGAAGATCTACCGGCATACCCATTTCCAAGCCTTGGTTGACGGCTTGCAGACTTTCCAGAGCTTTTTCGATCAAGGAAATGTGACGGGCGTTGGACAGGTAGGTAGCGTCTTGCTCGACGATACCAGCATTTTCAAAGAAGAGCTGATTGATGCGTTCTTCAATTTTATCGATATTTTGATTGTGGAGGACAGAAATTTTGATAGCATCTGCTGGCAGCTGATCCAACTCAATCTTTTCTTCAAGGTCAGTCTTGTTAAGCAGGATGATGCGATTGCTGTCTTGACTGATTTCGAGCAACTGGCGGTCTTGGTCTGTCAGAGGTTCGCTGGCATTTAAAACTAATAGAACCAAGTCAGCTTCCTGCAGGGCTTTTTTAGAGCGCTCAACTCCAATTTGCTCAACAAGGTCGTCGGTTTCCCGAATGCCTGCGGTATCAATGAGTTTGAGCGGCACGCCCTTGATATTAACATACTCCTCGATCACATCACGAGTCGTACCTTCGATATCAGTCACAATGGCCTTGTCCTCGCGCAGGAGATTGTTGAGCAGGCTGGACTTGCCAACATTAGGCCGGCCGATGATAGCAGTGGAAATACCTTCGCGTAAAATCTTACCTCGTCGCGCAGTATTGAGAAGGTTGCTCAGCAGTGCCTCGAATTCAGCTGTTTTTTCTCGCATAAGCTGGGTCGTCATCTCTTCCACGTCGTCGTACTCAGGATAGTCGATATTGACCTCGACCTGCGCCAGTGTGTTGAGGATTTCCTGACGGGTATTGTTGATAAGGTTGGATAGAGAACCATCCAGTTGCTTGACAGCATTGTTCATGGCTTTATCGGTCTTGGCGCGGATGATATCCATGACAGCCTCTGCCTGAGTCAAATCTACGCGCCCATTGAGAAAGGCCCGCTTAGTAAATTCACCAGGCTCAGCCATTCTAGCGCCCTCGCGGATAGCCAGCTGCAGGATTTCATTCGTGACCGCAATCCCACCATGGGTATTTATCTCGATGATATCCTCGCGCGTGAAGGTTTTGGGAGAGCGCATAGCACCAAGCATAACCTCATCCAGAATTTCCTGATTTTGAGGGTCGACGATATGGCCGTAGTTGAGCGTGTGGCTTTCCACTTTGCTTAGATTCTTCCCTTTGAAGATTTTTTGGGCAATAGCAAAGCTGTCAGTCCCACTCAGTCTGACAATGCCGATAGCCCCTTCGCCAAGAGGCGTAGAAATCGCAGCGATTGTATCAAATTCTCTGGTAATCATACTGTATTTTTCCTTGTGTTTTAAAATCAATTACCCTAATTGTAACGCAAAAATCAAGGAGGAGCAAGGCTTTCGATTATTAAGCGGAAGGAATGCAATTTAAGTCTGGCAAAGAAAACACTTTCATGTTAGTGAGAATCATGATATAATAAAAGTAGTGTGATTCGAGGAGGTGCTATGGAAAATCTAAAGAAACTGGCAGGAATCAAGGCTGCTGAATTTGTCCAAAGCGGGATGATAGTTGGTCTCGGGACGGGTTCGACCGCTTATTATTTTGTCGAAGAGATTGGTCGGCGAATTAAGGAAGAAGGATTGAAGATTACAGCTGTTACGACTTCCAGTGTCACTAGCAAACAGGCGGAAGGATTAGGTATACCGCTCAAATCCATTGATGAAGTTGACTTTGTTGATGTGACAGTTGATGGAGCTGATGAGTTTGACGCCGCTTTTAACGGTATCAAGGGTGGTGGTGGCGCGCTTCTCATGGAGAAAGTCGTAG
>ERZ773068.1462-NODE-1462-length-11636-cov-10.832743_pt1 | contig 11636 bp, 9 predicted proteins | sample MGYA00580620_ERZ773068 | MGnify/ENA primary metagenome ERZ773068 (study PRJEB29015, sample SAMEA2737983) | human oral metagenome | biome: human oral; feature: human-associated habitat; material: dental | place: China | collected 2101 ... | reverse complement strand
ACCATGAACTCATGGACGCCAAGGAGTCCGCTCGTCAGCAGCTGCGCGACGAGGCCGCCGAGGGGATCTGGGTGGATGCTGCCAGTCACCGCGATGACGGGGACGATGCATGAGGGCGACGGGCTTCCGGCCGGTGCGGCTGGCCGATGGGGCGCGGATCGTGCTCAAGGTCGGCTCGTCGTCGCTGACCCGCCCCGACGGCGGTCTTGATCTCAACCGTATCGATATTGTCGCCGGTCTTGTCGCCGGGTTGCGCGAGCGCGGCCATGACGTGGTCCTGGTGTCCTCGGGGGCGGTGGCCGCGGGGCTGGTTCCCCTTGGTATGACGGAGCGCCCCGGTGAGCTGCGCCTGCTGCAGGCGGCGGCCTCCGTGGGCCAGGGCCACCTGGTTTCTCGATGGCAGACCGCCATGAGCGCCTATGGGGTGGTGACCGCTCAGGTGCTGCTCACTGCACAGGACGTCGCCGTACGCACTCACTACCGGACCGTGCGCGCCACTTTCGATGCTCTGCTCTCAATGGGGGCCGTGCCCATCGTCAACGAGAACGATGCTGTCGCCACGACCGAGTTCACCTTGGGGGACAACGACCGCCTGGCTGCTCTCGTTGCTCATCTGGTCACCGCTGATGCTCTCGTGCTGCTCACCGACGTCGATGGCATGTGGACGGCCAAGCCGGGCACGCCCGGCGCTCGGCCCGTGCGCTATGTCGACGCGCCGGAGGAACTCGGCGCGGTGGATGTGTCGGGGCGTGGCGGCTCGCTCGGCACGGGTGGAATGCGCACCAAGCTTCAGGCCGCGACGATCGCCTGCGCGTCGGGAACCGCCACGATCATCGCCGCGGCTGATGACGCTCCGCGTCTCCTGGGGCAGCGGGAAGTGCCCGCCGAACTGGGTACCTGGTTCGCGCCGACTGGTCCGCACCGTCCCAGCCGGCGACTGTGGATGGCCCACGCCTCCATTCCCGAGGGGCGCGTGACGATCGATGCCGGTGCTCAGCGGGCCATCACCGTCGGCAAGAAGTCTCTTCTCCTGCCCGGTGTCATCGGTGTCAGCGGGGACTTCGAGTCCGGGGCGGTGGTGGAGGTCGCGGGACCCGCAGGGACCGTGGCCCGGGGCATCTGCCGCTACTGCGCCACCGAGCTCGAGGAGGTCCTCCAGGCACGCAGGCAGGGGGCCGCCGACGCACTCGATCATGTCGCCCCCGTGGTGCACCGCGACGACCTCGCCGAGCTCCCTCACACCGCGGGCGCGTGAAGATCCGCCTGCCGTCTGTGCGCCGTCGATTCGCGGGGAGATCAGACCTCAGGCGATGCGGCGAGGAGCCGACTGCGCATTGATCTCAGCCTCATGACCGTACGGCGAAGGCTGGGGCTGCATTCTTGCGCCTTGGCGATATCCCAGTGCTCACGGGCGATAAAGCGCAAGTCCCGCGTTATTGAGGAAAACCTGGGCCATACCGGTGTCGGAATCTCCCTCGACGGCGACCTCAACGTAAGGGTCTCCAGTCATCGACGACTCCGCGCGGCCTTGAACAGCCCCGTGAGATCGTCAGGAGCAATGAGATCGTCGACAACGTCCGAGATGGTCAGCCCCAGGTCGAGGTCGCTCGCATCCGGCAATGAGGAGAGGAGCTCCGCGCGCGAGCCGTCGTCCGTGACGCGAAGGAGGAGAACCTCATCCGGGCTGATGCCTTCGTCATTGAGGATCTCGGGGGCATGAGTGGACAGAATGATCTGAAGATCTGAAGAACGCCGTGCCTGTGCGAGTACCGAAGGCAGGATCTTCACAATTGCGCTGTTGAGAGAGAGTTCGGGCTCCTCCAGCAGCAGTACCCCCGGATTCGCCGGCATCTTGATGATGGCCCACAGGAGTCCGATAAGCCGGAGCGTGCCGTCTGAGAAGTCCGTCTCGTTCTGTTTCGACGGCGTCGGGCGCCAGTTCTTGTAACCCGCGATCAGGTGCGGCTTGCCAGCGGGGTCGAGCTCAATGGAGAGTGACTCGAAGCCGGGGACCGCCGCGCGCAGGGCCTCCTGCATGCGTCTGAGCCATGCGTCGCGGGTTCGGGGTGTGGTTGCGTTCATCTGGGCGATGAAGTTGCTCCCGAAGGGATCGTCACCGGAGGTGACGGCACGCGAGGGGTCGCGGATGATCTGCAGAACGAGGTGGAAGTACTGAACCCGTCCGGGGTAGTCGGCGATGGGACGGAAAGCCTGGTTGGAGGCGACCTGCTCGAGGTGCGTCTGGGTCAGGAGCATCTCGTCCTTTCGGTCCCGATCATCGGCGCGCCTGAGAATTTCCCTATCGTTCTTGGTCACTAGTTCTTCATCGACGACAGGCCGGTTCTGCCCCCCCCTCTCTGGCCCTTGACGGAGAGTCTGTATCGCCATGTGTCCTCGCCGTCCCGCAGCTTCACGTCAACGACAAGGCGTCCCCTGGCATTATTCCGGGAGAACAGACTGCGGACTCTTTTCAGCCCGCCACGGCGTTGGATCGCGAAGGCGAGCCCGCCTCCTTGACCGGCGATGTCGGATAGGAAACGGAATATATCCAAGAGGTTGGACTTGCCGGCTGCGTTGGGCCCTACGATGAAGAGGCGTTCTCCGACACTGAAATCTATCTTCTTGAAGTTCCGCCAGTTGCTCGCTGCCAGGTGCGTGATCCTCATGGACGGTACTCGCTTCTCGCTCGCTCTTCGGTCGGGAGAATCCGATGGCGAATTCTGTACTGCTTCTGCAACTGCTTCGGTACTGCGCGTGATCCTGGGACAGACCTGGAGAGGCTTAGAGAGACTTACAGTGCGGCAGACCATACGCGCAGATGTGGGAGGGGCGAGGGCACTCAACCGCGGGTGGTGGTGGTGTCGACCCACGGCGAGCGATGCGGGTGCTCAAGCCATGGGCGGAACGGTCAAGCGCCCTCGCCTGAGGCATCTTAGCGCGTCTTCCCACGGCGTGGTAGCCGGGTCCGGTCATCATCAGTCGTCGCTCTCAGGATGAGGATGCGATTCGCGTTCCATATGCGCCAAGCACGCTCCCGCGATGCGGGTCCGGCGCCGTATGGTGCTGCCATGAGCTCTCATTCCAGCAGTTCCTATCAGCAGGACGCGACCGAACTGGTCGCCCGCACGGCCCGAGCCGCTCGAAGCGCGCAGCGATCCGTGGCTGCGGCGCGCCGTGAGCTCAAGGACGCCGGATTGCATGCCATGGCTGATGGCCTTCTGGAGGCGACCGAGGAGATCCTGGCCGCCAACAGGGACGATGTCGAGCGCGCCCGTGCTGAGGGCATGACCGAAGGGCTGATCGACCGCCTGAGCCTGACCCCCGACCGCATCGCCGCCATCGCCGCTTCTCTGCGTGAGATCGCCGGCCTGCCCGATCCGATCGGCGAGGTCGTCGATGGTCAGACCCTTCCCAACGGTCTTCGGGTGCGCCGTGTGCGCGTTCCCATGGGCGTGGTCGGCATGATCTACGAGGCCCGTCCCAATGTCACTGTCGATGTTGCCGCCCTGACGCTGAAGTCCGGCAATGCCGTCGTGCTGCGCGGCGGCAGTGCCGCCGCGCATACCAACTCGGCGATTGTGAATGTTCTGCGCGCCGCCCTGGTCTCCACCGGCCTGCCCGCTGACCTGGTCGCAACCATTGATTCCGCCGGAAGAGCCGGGGCTGCAGCGCTTATGCAGGCTCGCGGGCTCATCGATGTGCTCGTGCCGCGCGGTGGGGCGGGGCTCATCAAGGCCGTCGTCGAGCAGTCCGCAGTGCCCGTCATCGAGACCGGCAGTGGAAACTGCCATATCTACGCGGATTCCTGCGTCGACCTCGAGGCCGCGGTGCCGCTCATCGTCAACGCGAAGACTCAGCGCGTAGGTGTGTGCAACGCCGCCGAGACTCTTCTGGTCCACCATGACGTCGCCGACCGCCTCCTGCCGACCGTGGCGGCGGCGCTGTGGGACGAAGGCGTCACCCTCCACGCGGATGAGGCGGCCGAGACCGCGTTGCGCGGGCCGGCCGCGCGGGCCGGCTGCGAGGCCCTCCTGGTGCCCGCCACTGAGGAGGACTGGGCCACCGAGTACGGCAGTCTCGATCTGGCGCTGCGAGTGGTATCCGACCTGGAAGAGGCCGTCGCCCACATCTCGCAGTGGTCCACCGGGCACACGGAGGCAATCCTCACCCAGGACATCGCCGCCATGAACCGCTTCACCGGAGCTGTCGATTCCGCCGTCGTCATGGTCAATGCCTCCACCCGTTTCACCGATGGCGGCCAGCTGGGTCTGGGGGCTGAGCTCGGCATCTCCACTCAGAAGCTTCACGCTCGTGGGCCCATGGGATTGGCGGCCCTGACGACGACGCAATGGATTGTCGAAGGAGACGGTCATGTGCGGCCGTGAGTGCGCAGGAGTGCCGGAAGTGTCAGAAGTCCAGGATTGCTCTGTAGGACGTGATCAGCCTCTTGATGCCTGTTAGCGCGATACCGATCACGCTTGCGCGTGCGGGCGTGGCACGAGGCTTACTACGTCTTGTCCGTGGCAGGATGGGCGCGTCTGCGTGCACACCGCTCGCAGTGACCGTAAGGAGCAGCAGTGCCGAAGAGCAATAGAGGCGGCGCCGATGAGTGACGCCTCGCGCCAGTTGCGTATCGGCATTATGGGTGGCACCTTCGATCCGATTCATCATGGGCATCTTGTAGCGGCCTCAGAGGTGCAGTACGCCTTCGGACTTGATGAGGTCCTCTTCACGCCGACTTGGAATCAGCCTTTCAAGAAGAACCGTCGTGTCACACCGGCGGAGCACCGCTACCTCATGACGGTCATCGCCACCGCTTCGAATCCGCATTTCACCGTCTCGCGGGTGGATATTGATCGCGGTGGTACGACATACACAGTCGATACTCTCCACGATGTTATCGCCGAGTATCCCGGCGCCGAGCTCTACTTCATCACCGGAGCCGACGCCTTGGCGCAGATCTTGACGTGGAAGGATAATGCGAAGATATTCGACCTGGCTCACCTGGTCGGTGTCACACGCCCCGGGCATGTCTTAACGGATACCGGCCTGCCTGAGGATACTGTGTCTTTGGTGGAAGTGCCCGCGATGACGATCTCATCCACGGACTGCCGCAGTCGGGTCGCCCGAGGCATTCCCGTCTGGTATCTCGTACCCGACGGCGTCGTCCAGTACATCCGCAAGTACGGTCTTTATCGCACGGTTGAGCGTTCGGCATCGACGACGTCGATGACCGCTCGCGTCGCACGGGAGCAGTCCCTGAGGAAGGAGAACGACGGTGAGTGATCCCACCGACGTCAACCAGAGCCAGTCCGATGCCGCAGATGATGACACCGGCACTCGTCGCAGTCGACGGGCGATGCGGCAGGCTGAACGCGCTGCTGAGCGCGAGGCCATCTTGACCGGGCAGCAGCCTCTTCTGACCCGGCGAGAGCTCAAGCGTCTGCGTCAGGAGGCTGCGGCACTGCGCGCGGCCGTCGCCTCGGGGGAGATCACTCCCGAGCAGGCCAAGGCGCTGCAGGACCCGCTGGCCGAGCAGCCTGCGATCGCGTCTCCCAGTCTGGAGGCCACAGGCAGCCACGCGGCTTCATCCGGCTCGCGGGCGGTGGAGGTCAACGAGCTTGTCGTGTCGGCTGCATCTGCCTCTTCCGCGCCTCGCGCGGAGAGTCCACTCGATGCTGCACCGGGGCGGCGCGCCTTGGGCAGCCCGGCCTCTGCACCGTCATTCGACGAGGCGGAAGCGGCACGTGCTCTGCAGTCTCCCGAGCGGCCTCAGGCGACTGGCATCTCCGAAGCGGGAGCGTGGACGCCGCCTGTGCGCGATGGCGAGGCGGCACCGGGGGGCCTGGAAGGCGGCGCATCCGCTTACCCTGGTCCTGGGAATCGACTTGCGGACGAGCCCGCGGTCCCGTCCGCACAGAGCGCTCCGACGAGTCCGACGCTGCCCCGCGAAGCCGAGAGTGCAGACGATTCATGGCGGTCACGCCCCTATGCGCCCGAGTCTCCCATGCAGACGGCGTCACCATCAGCCCCCGGTCCTGCAACGGGATCCGTGTTCGGGCGGGAGGTGCCTTCGGGCGATCAGGGCGGCTCGGCCGCGCCCTTCACCCCTGTCGCCCCTGGTGGGACCGGGGCGGCTCCCGATGACTCTTTCGCCGATCCGGTGCCGCAGGTCGCCAACACCTCTCTGTCCGACGACGATATCGAGGACATCTCTTCTCAGCCGACCGGTGTGATGAGACCGGTTGACGTGTCGTCGCCCTCTTCTCATCCATCGGCCCCGCCCATGGGCGAACCGGCCGTTTTGCCTGAAAGGCGCTCTCTTTTCAACCGCGATGTACCACCGGCTGACGCCACTGATGCGGGAACGCAGTCCACCGCCGGTGATGGGTACGGGGCGGGCGGCCCCGCTCAGGTTCCCCAGGTCAGCGACGGATTCAGTGATGGAGTCAGCGAAGGAGCCGGCGAAGGATTCGGACCGGGTGGGCCCAGTCCGGCTTCTCCGGGCGGTGATGGGTACGAGTCGGGCGGCCCCGGCCAGGTCGCTGCAGGCGGTGACGGGTACGCGATGCCCGATAGTGCGCCTGACAGTCCGGGTGCCGGCAGCCTGCCCGATTGGGCGACGGATACGACTGTTGGCGGGCCGGCTCGTCGGCCCACCGTGCGGATTCCCAACGCGGCTCAGGGAGTGCGCACAGTCGATAGCAATACTGGAGAGCTCAGCGAAGTTCGTCCGGTTGATGACGAGTTCGACGGCATCGACAACCCGCAGTGGCGTATTCTGCGGCCGGAGGCCGGCCGGCCCGGCGCTGCTCCCGCTCTTACTGAGTCGGAAGCGTCTGCAGCCGCTGCTGAAGAGACCACATCATCCGTACCGGCCTTCACCCCATATGAGCCGATGCCCGAGCCGGCTCCTGAACCGCAGTTCTCCGAACCTGTGATGCAGGCGCCCCCCAGTCCGGAAGCGGGATGGAGCAATCCCGCCCCGATGGGCTCTCCGGTCAACCCCGCCAATGTCGCTGAGCCGCCGAAGACATCGAAGATGGGCAAGATACTGCTGATGATGTTGATCGCCATCGTCGTTGTGCTCGTGGTCATCACCGTGGTGTGGTTCGTCCTCAATCGCGGGGGCAGCAGCTCCGCAGAGGGTCTTCTCGGGGCCATCCCCACATGGACCTCGTTGCTGGGCTGACGAGTCGGGTCCCGTTGGCTGTTTACCGCAAGGAGTCTTGTGCCCGCTACTGACCATGCTGTCGCCCTGACCCGCACCGCTGCTCGTGCCGCCGCAGAGAAGAAGGCTGGTGACATTGTCGCGATCGACGTCTCCGAGCGGCTTGTCCTGACCGATGTCTTCCTCATTCTCTCGGGTGACAACGATCGTCAGGTCCGCGCCATCGTCGATGCGATCGATGAGGCCATGCTCAAGGCCGGGGCCAAGCGCAGGCTGCGCGAGGGCCTTGAGGAGGCCCATTGGGTGCTCATCGACTACACCGATGTCATCATTCACGTCCAACAGAACGAGGATCGTGAATACTACGAGCTCGAGCGCTTATGGAAGGATTGCCCGCCCATCGAGCTGCCTGAGGATGTCTTGACTCCTGCTGATGCGGCCTGCTGAGAAGGCGTGCCGATGACGCTCGTCCTATGGCGGCACGGCCAGACCGACTACAACCTTGAGGGCAGGATTCAGGGGCGGGTCGACATCCCGCTCAATGACGTTGGACGTGATCAGGCCGCTTCGGCGGCTCCGGATCTCGTGGCCCTGAATCCGGCGGTGATCTTCTCCTCCCCTTTGGAGCGGGCTCGACAGACCGCCGAGGTGCTGGCCTCGGCCGTTGGCCTGGGCGTGCATGTCGATAATCGTCTTGCTGAGAGGTCCTTCGGCCGATGGGAAGGGCTGAGCCGTGCTCAGATCGAGGAGCGGTGGCCCGAGCAGTTCGACGTATGGCGGTCCGGAGGCGATCCGGAGGGGGTGGGAGTTGAGACCCGCAGCGATGCCGCTCTTCGAGTGGGAACAGCGATGCGGGAGATCGCTGCGGCGGTGGGTGGCACCGCGGTTGTCGTTGCACACGGGGCGGCCATCACTCTGGGGACGACCCATCTTCTGGGGCTTGACCCCTCCTCGTGGTTCGGGCTGCATGGTCTGGGCAACTGCCGTTATGCGGTGCTGAACAGCATGAACCGGCCTCCGGAGTGGAGGATCTCGCGGTGGAACGGCGGTGGGGAAGGAGACTCCGGCGATGTTGGCGCGCACGGCGGGCACCTGTCCTGACCGTCCGCAAGGGCCGATCGTGGTGGTGAGGTACCGCACGTGAAATGGATTTGCCCGCAGCGGTGAGGAGTTCATAGACTAATCCCCGTCGCCCAGGGCGGCGATCATAAATGGGGCTATGGCGCAGTTGGTAGCGCGCTTCCATGGCATGGAAGAGGTCGGGGGTTCGAATCCCCCTAGCTCCACGGTATGCATTTCGATATCGGTCGTGATGCGTGTGCGGATGGGGCTATGGCGCAGTTGGTAGCGCGCTCCCACTATTGTGGGGGAGGCGGGGGTTCGATTCCTTCTAGCTCCACGAATAAATGAAGCCTTGTTCCGTGTTTACGGAGCAAGGCTTTTCTGTTATCCGGCATGCTGCTGCCTGAAGATCTTCCTCGGATCACGGGGGCTAATGCCCGGCCGCGCTGCTCACCGGGCATCCTGTGCGGTAGAAAGGCCTGCATTTCTTTACGGAATTCTCCCATCGAGGCGTATTGTGATCTGTGGGCGCCCACCGATCCCCATTGATCCCCACTGCGGTGCCCCTATGTTGTAGGAGTGCTATGTCCAGCAATACTGTTCCCGCTGCACCAGGTGCACGTGAGCTCACGGTGCGAGGCGTCATCATCGGAGGCCTCATCACCCTGGTCTTCACCGCGGCCAATGTCTACCTTGGCCTGAAGGTCGGCCTCACCTTCGCCACCTCTATCCCGGCAGCGGTCATCTCCATGGCGATTCTGCGCTATTTCCGCGATCATTCCGTGGCGGAGAACAATATCGTCCAGACCATCGCCTCGGCGGCTGGCACGCTGTCCGCCATTATCTTCGTGCTGCCCGGCCTGGTCATGATTGGCTGGTGGACCGGCTTCCCCTACTGGCAGACCGCACTCGTGACCGCCCTGGGCGGTGTTCTCGGCGTCATGTACTCGATTCCCCTGCGACGTGCGCTTGTCACCGGATCGGACCTGCCATTTCCGGAAGGCGTGGCCGCGGCAGAGGTGCTGCGCGTGGGAGACAGCGCCGAGGGCGTGCAGGAGAACAAGCGCGGTCTGCTCGTCATCGTCGTGGGCGGCCTGACGTCTGCCGGCCTCGCCCTGCTGGCGGCGATGAAGGTCGTGGCCGGCAGCATTGAGAGGACCTTTCGCGTCGGTTCCGGCGGAAGCATGATCAGCGCCAGTCTCTCGCTGGCTCTAATCGGTGTGGGCCACCTCGTCGGCATGACCGTCGGCATCGCTATGATCGTCGGACTGGTGATCTCCTTCGGCGTCATGCTGCCGTTGCGCACTGCCGGTCAGATTCCCGCAGGCGGCGACCTCGGCGAGATCGTGTCGGGTATCTTCAGCTCCGATGTGCGCTTCGTGGGGGCCGGGGCCATGGCGATCGCCGCGATCTGGACCCTCGCCAAGATCGCTCTGCCCATCGTCCGAGGGGTCAAGGAGGCTCTGGCGGCCACCCGCGCACGTCACGATGGGACGGAGGTGCCCGTCTCCGAGCGCGATCTGTCCATGCGCGTGGTCGCCTGGGTGACCCTGGCCTCCATGCTCCCCATCGGGCTGCTGCTGTGGTTGTTCGTGCGGCACACGCCCATCGCCCATCACGCGACCGGCATGGTCGTCGTCAGCATCCTCTTCGTGCTGCTGATCGGCCTGGCCGTTGCCGGCGTCTGCGGCTATATGGCGGGTCTGATCGGCGCCTCCAACAGTCCTATCTCCGGGGTCGGCATTCTCATTGTGATCACCGCCGCTCTGCTCATCAAGGTCGTGCACGGTGCACAGTCGTCTGATCAGGGTGATGCGCTGATCGCCTATACCCTGTTCACCGCCGCGGTCGTCTTCGGGGTGGCCACCATTTCGAACGACAACCTCCAGGATCTCAAGACCGGACAGCTCGTCAGCGCCACCCCGTGGAAGCAGCAGGTGGCCCTGATCATCGGCGTTCTCTTCGGCTCGGTGGTTATTCCGCCGGTTCTGCAACTGCTCAATAACAGCTTCGGTTTCGCCGGTGCGCCCGGCGCGACTGACAATGCCCTGGCGGCGCCTCAGGCAGCGCTTCTGTCCTCGCTGGCCAAGGGGGTCTTCGGCGGCGATCTCGACTGGGGGCTCCTGGGCCTGGGCGTTGTGATCGGAGCGGTCGTGGTCATTATCGACGAGCTGCTCGGACGCGCTTCGAGCAACAGGCTGCGCCTGCCGCCGCTGGCCGTGGGCATGGGCATGTACCTGCCGATGGGCCTGACCCTCATCATTCCCATCGGCGCTCTGGCGGGTCTGGTCTACGATCGCTGGGCGGCGAGGGCCGCGGATCCGGAGAGCACGAAGAGGCTGGGCACCCTGGCGGCGACCGGGCTGATCGTGGGTGAGAGCCTGTTCGGCGTGGCCTTGGCCGGCATCGTTGCCGCCACTGGGAAAGACGAGCCTCTCGCTGTCGTCGGCGCCGGCTTCACGACCGTCTCCGAGATCATCGGCGTGCTGCTCTTCGCTGGTATGACGCTAGGGCTGTATCTGTGGGCCAAGAGGCTCTCGGGCGCGGCGATGTCCCGCACCGGGGCTTGACCCGCAGCGGAGCCGATGACGGGGGCGGTGGCAAAGGTCGGCATCGGACCCGGTCGTAGTCGACGGCCGGGTCCGAGTGCAACCCCGCCGGTGCCCAACCTCCGTGCATCATGATTGCCCCGGAATCCGAAGACAATCGGTCCCTGGGCAACCGCTTTCTCTTATATTCTCAGCCCGTACTGGTCAGAAGATTCTCAGGAGGCTGTCATGAGCCAGGTGACCCGGGTGGCGTGCGGGATCGATATCGGCGGATCAGGCATCAAGGGAGCCCTCGTCGATCTGGAGACCGGCGAGTTCGCGGGCGAGCGCGTCCGCATCGACACCCCGCAGCATTCCACTCCCGAGGCGGTGGCCGAGGTGTGCGGGCAGATCATCGAAAAGCTGGGCGTCGAGCCCGACGTGCCCGTCGGAATCACCTTTCCGGCTCCCATCGTGCACGGGACCGTCCGGTTCATGGCCAATCTCGATAAGTCCTGGGTGGGGCTGAATGTCAATGAGCTCATGACGCAGGCACTCGGTCGACGCTCTTATGCGCTCAACGACGCCGATGCCGCGGGCCTGGCCGAGGTCGCCTACGGCGCTGCCAAGGGGGTGGGCGGCACCGTCATCGTCACCACGCTGGGAACAGGTATCGGCTCGGCGGTCATCGTGGACGGCACCCTGGTGCCCAACACCGAGCTCGGCCACTTGGAGATCGATGGCCACGACGCCGAGACCCGTGCCTCCTCGGGGCAGAAGACTCTCCAGGATCTGTCATGGAAGAAATGGGCCAAACGACTGCAGCGCTACTACTCCCACGTCGAAATGCTCTTCTCCCCGGATCTGTTCGTCGT
>ERZ773068.1461-NODE-1461-length-11637-cov-19.314885_pt1 | contig 11637 bp, 11 predicted proteins | sample MGYA00580620_ERZ773068 | MGnify/ENA primary metagenome ERZ773068 (study PRJEB29015, sample SAMEA2737983) | human oral metagenome | biome: human oral; feature: human-associated habitat; material: dental | place: China | collected 2101 ... | reverse complement strand
ACCACAGCCATGGTTGCCACCACTTAAGGAGCGCATCGCGCTAGAGGAGCTGGAAGAAGTGCAGCCAGCAGTAGCCTGGGCTCAAGAGAAACTACTCTCTGTACTACTCGGAATGGCAGATATCCCGCAGGCTCAGAAGCAGGAAGCCATCTCTATCAATCTCTCTAAGGATGGGCATGTCCTTCTTTACGGAAGTCCGGGAACAGGAAAGACTACCTTCCTTCAGACAGCTGGTATGGACTTGGCGAGAAAGCACAGTCCCAAGGCTCTTACCCTGTACTTGATGGACTTTGGGACCAATGGTTTGGCGCCCTTGTCCAAGCTTCCGCAGGTGGCAGACACGATGCTTTTGGATCAGGCAGAGAAGATTTCTAAGTTTGTGCGGATCATGGAGCGCGAGCTCAACCGTCGTAAGAAACTCCTTGCGGACTATGGTGTAGGGACTTTAGAGCTTTACCGAGAGGCTAGTGGCCAGCAAGAGCCCTCTATCGTTATTCTCTTAGACAGCTATGAGGTCATCAAGGAGGAGGCTTACGAGGCAGAACTCTTTAAGCTCTTGGTGCGCATCTCTCGTGAAGGTCTCAGTATCGGAGTGCATCTCTTGATGACAGCGGGTCGACAGTCCAATCTTCGGGCTCAGCTCTACTCGAACTTCAAGCACCAGTTGAGCCTTCCACAGAATGATGTGAGCGAGGTGCGGGCAATCGTGGGCTCTACGCCCCTTGCCATGACCATGGAGGACATCAAGGGCCGTGCACTCATGAAACGTGAAGAGGTGGATGTTATCCAGTTAGCTCTCCCAGTCTCTGGATCTAATGACACTCAAGTCCTCAACAATCTGCGCCAGGAAGTGGCTTCCCTCCAAGAAGCTTGGACTGGACAGCGCCCAAGTGCTATTCCGATGGTGCCGGAGGAGTTGATGATGGAAGAATTTTTGAATTTGCCTAGTGTACAAGAAGCTATTGAGAATGGTCAGATTCCTATCGGTTTGGAACTAGAAATGGTTGGAAGTGTCAATATCTCTCTTAGCAAATTTAAACACATGGCTTATGTATCAAATGCAGAGGATGCTTTTGATAATATAACTCATCATTTAATAAAAACTATTCTTAGAATGCCTAACGTCCATACGATGTTGATTGATGCTTTCCAAGAATATGAAGCATATAGTAAGCAGGTGAAAACCTATGTTGGAAGTAAAAAGGAACTATCTGACATAGGAAATCAGCTAATCTATGAAATAGAGCGCCGTCTTGAAAAAGGAATCTCATCTGAGTGGATTGTTTTTATACCAAATATGAGAGCACTTGTATCCGAAAGCGATCTAAATGAACAACAGCTTCAATTTATGTTTGAGAATGGGTATCGAGTAGGGATGAGGTTTATTATTGGTACTGATTATACTTATATTGGGACAAGTATTGACCCAATTCCTAGATACCTCAAAACAAATGTCCAATGGGTCATCTTTGGTATGCGCCTAATGGATCAAACCTTCTTAGATAAAGGAATGTATAGCAGAGATGTGGCTCCAGATCCTGATCAGATTTATTTGCATTCTCGGAAAGAAGTCATCAAACTCAAAATTAGTAAGAATAAGTAACAATATTATTTGATATTTAAGATTCAACCCTGTTTCTTGACAATTTGATAGTAGAAAGGATAATTGAAAAGGTTATTGAACATGGGACAAGTAAAAAGTGAAAAAGGCAAGGCAAGCACTATTGCAACTGGAATTGTATCAGCAAGCAATAGCATTACAACTGCCGGTACAGTTACGAGAGATAAGACAAGCTATTATACCGCTAATACGGTAGGAAGAAGATTGATCATAAATGAGGCCTCTATGGCTGAAAATGTTCAATCGAAAATAAGTGAATTCGTAAAACTAATTCATGGTGTCGCAAATGAATTCGAAGTAGTAGATGAGAAGATAAGTACATTGTGGCAAAATAATTTGCCGTCGAGTCAAAATAAGGGGACAACTGGTCTACCTTCTCTGTATTCAAATCCATCATTTGTTCCTCAAAATAATTTGTTTAAGGAGTGAGGATGGAAAAAACTAGAAAATTAGAAGATATTCAATGTAGTGTTCAACAGATTCAAACGAAATTATCAAAGCTAGAAGAAGAAAGAAATCAGTTTTCTTACGTTGCGACGGAGATCATAGATCTTTGTCAAACAAACTTCATCCCATATAGAGAATTAGGATATTATCCGTTATCAGTTAAAGATGAGATGGATCGTCTTGAAGATATAGAGATGTTAAAAAGTAATGAACAGCTACTTGATGATTTTATCTCCAAGAAGAAAGAAGAACTAAAAAAGGCGGTGACCATGCTAGAGGACGAAAAAGAGGAACTTCTTTTTCAACAACGCCGTCTTGAATCACAAAATGAGGAGAAGGAGGAGAAGAATGGGGATTAAAGTAGACATAGGCTCAGCAGATTCGCAGGGCAGTACAGCAACTAGCGTATTAAGCAGCCGTGTGAATTATTATAACGATGTCATTACTGCCTTTAATAATTTGATTACAGAGGGGGAGTTGAAAGGGAAAGCCTATGATAGCACTAAGTCCTATGCGGAAAATATAATGGTTCCCCTACTTAGAGGAGTTATCCTCTTTTCAGAGAGTCTAGGAGGAAAAGCCAGTGAATTACCGACTCTTTACCGTTCACAAGTCGGTGGAGAAAGTCTAGATGAGGAGATACTTCAAAAGCAAATTGAAGCGAAGAATACAACCATTTCGACTCATGAAGCTATTTTGTATAGTTTATCCAATCTAAAGGACATCGATCCTATATATAAAAGTAATGTTCGAGGAATTATCTCAAATGCAACGAGTAAGCGAGATGAGTTACAAAGGAAATTAGAAAAATTGCAGTCGTTTGCGAGCTCGACTAGTGGTCATTTTTCGGATTCAGAAAGCTTACAGACTTTAGTTTTTCAAGGTTTCGAACAAGTCACGGGTGACTTTGGAAAGTTTGATGGAACTTTTAAAGTAGAAGGACAATCTCCTTGGGCTAATAATATTAATAGTGAGTGGAAGAATCGTTCTGAGGTAATTCAAAATTATCAAAATATTTTAGATAAAATTAAAAATAAAACAGAATTGGATGAGAATGATATAGCAGCGATTGCAGAGTATGGGAAACGTTATCCGACAGAATTGGCAAAGCCAGAACTATTAAGGTTAATTAATGACTCTCCATATAGCAAAGTTAGCGAATTATATAATAAAACTACAACCGTTTTAGATGTTGCTAATGTTTTGTATTTGGGATCTCGAATTTCAAAAGACAATGAAGGAAATTTAATATTTCATCATGGTACAACACCTATTGGGCAAAAGCTAGATAAATTATTAGGCTATGATAAATTTTACAGTCGAAATAGTATAAACCGAGGTCACAATTACAGTAAAATTACTACAAATAAGGGGACAAATATTCGAGGTCAGTACGAGGATATGATGTCTCCTTTCCGTCCTAGTATCATAAAGGCTGGAAAAGACGGAGCGCTTTCGTCAGCAACAGCTGGTTTGTCAAACATATTTTCAATACATCCTACTGAGGGGATTAAGATATCAGATAGCTTTAAGAATATGGGCAAATTTGGTAAAGGTATGGCGATTGCGAATGTGGTATTTTCTGCTGTGGATATTGTAGACGGAATGGGAGAAACACATGATATTGCTGTTAGCAAAAATATGACAGTTGGAAGTGAAAAGTATATAGCTACTCAATTTGGAGGTGTTACGATTGACACTGTTAAGAATGTAGGAATAAGCGCTACATCTAGTATCGGAGGTGTTGTAACAGCTACAGGGATAGCCACATTAGTGGCAGCAACGACTCCTTTTACATTACCAGTTGCTGTAGTAGCTGGTAGTGCACTTCTTATAGGCGGAGGTATTAGTTGGGGGTTAAATGAACTAGATAAACATACCGGATTTTCTAAAGGTCTGAAAAAATGGTGGGCAGGAATTGTAGGAGGATAAGATGAAAGAAAGATATTATGAGTTTTTGAATATACTGATGACTCGTCATATACCAGTGAGAAATTTACATTTCTATCTTGCATTTTTAATCGAATTTCTATTTACTTCAGTAGTACTGATTGTTTCTATATTTACTAAGAATCAAATGCATAATCTTAGTATATTTTTGATTCATGTTACTATTGTCCACATGGTAATAGTACTACTTGCATTTCTGTTGTTTCAAAAATTTTCCGCTTCAAAATTATTACAATCAGTTCCGACGACTTCGTATCTTTTTCTTCATTTTGAAATTCTTTTTTTGAGCTCTATATTCTTTGGGGAACAGTATTTATCGATATTCTTTCTTTTTATTGGATTGAGCTTTGCTTTTCAAGTGGTAAACTTTTTTTATCAAATATCAATTGTTTCAAAAGTGAAACAATTGCCAGATAATGAGCATAAGAAGAATTTGTTACACTTACCAGCCCTTATTGTAATAATAACGTCAGCAGCAATAGTAGTAATAACACGATTGTTTATGTTGTCTGGAATATATATCATCATCGGTTTAGTAGGGATGAGTATTTCATGGAACTCGTTCTTTATTCTCGGCTATACTCAAGTATTCACAGGTTGGAAAAAGAAAAGCACTAATAACATTATTTTTAGAGGAAAAATAAAATGAAATTAGATAGAATGGTTAGTAGTAGCATAGCTCATGCTAGGAGGATAAGATGAAAGAAAAGTATATTGAGTTTTTGAATATGGCAGTTGTGGATACTAGACCTATAAAAAACTCTGACTTTTTAAGGGCTTCTACAATTGAAGTAGTATTTGCTTTATTGATATTTATAGTGTCTTTTTTTATAGAAGGTGAGATACATGATGTGAGTATGATTAACCTTTATATCACTATCTATCATATATTGGTTTCATTGTTCATGTTTTTGCTATTCCAAAAGTTTTCCAAATCAAAATTATTGCAATTGATTCCAGCTAGTTCCATTCTAATTTCTCATGTTGAGCTTCTCTTCTGGGGATCTCTATTTTTGGGTAAGAACTACTGGTCTGTATTCACGATTTTAATTGGCCTAAGCTTTATTTTTCAGTTACTAACCTTTGTTTACCAGTTATTAATTGTCCCTAAAGCTAAGAAATTACCACATGGTGAGTATAGGAAGAATCTTTTATTTCTTCCTTCTGTTATTTGCATATTGATTTCAGCAATTGTAGTAGTTATAGCACGTTTATTTATGTTGTCAGGAATATATATAGTTACTTCCCTTGTTGCAGGGAGTATAGCCTGCCTTCCCTTCTATTGGTTGGAGTATGCACGAGTATTCACCGGTTGGAAAAAGAAAAGCACTAATAACTTTATTTATAGAGGAGAAATAAAATGAAATTAATAAGAATAGATATCAGTAATATTGCTTATACAGAGAAAAAAGTAGCAATGGATTCTTTTCTAGATTTGATTGAAGGTTGTGAAAAATTATTATTTGAAACAGGGGTCTATAAAAATGGTCCGACAACGATTGAAACATGTTTGAGCACTTTTGGAAAGCCAGGAGAAGCCTCGTTTAAGGTCTATATTCCGACAAATATTCCAATTGAAGGAAATGATGAATTTCAATATTTAGAACATTTTACAATTAAGCAGTGTGTCTCTGAAGTAATTCCATTTGATGAACATTTCCTTCCAAAAATTGAAGAAATAAAGCAGTATATTCATGATGAGGGATTAGAAATGCTGGGAGATACAGTTTTTCTGTCTATTTTGCCAATATTTGGGCAACACTTTGTTGAAATTAATATCCCAATTAAGGAGATTTCAGATGCTATTTAAAAACGTGGGAGAATACCAAGATATACAGTATAGAAATGTTATCTCAAGGTATTACACAGTATCTCCAGAAGAGATGCCAGACACCTATAACGCTTTTTTAGACGAGGTAAGAGAAGCAGGATATACGCTTCAAGGTCCATTCTTTTATACAATCAATTCCAAGTTAGAAGAAAATCAAGATGTGTTGATGGAACTGTTTATCCCAGTAGAAGAAGAGTGTATTGAGAATGCTTTGCCGAAAGACTTTTTGTATCATAGTCTGTTTCAAGTTTTAAATACTGTTTCAACTAGAATTTTAGAACCAGATGATGAGTCAGTGAAAGAGGGGATAAGCTTCTTAGCTGGTTATATCTATTATCAGGGACATTGTGAGTTGACCCCTCCCTTCTTTTTCACCACAACAATTGATGGGAAATTTTATATGGATATAAAAGTGGGAGTATTGAAGGAGTAAGTGGAATTTTATCTGATAATATATTGTTCCCGAAAAAATAGGTTTGTTTGAAAATTTTGGGGCTTTTCTATCTATTTTGGTTCGTGATATAAAGCCAATACTAAAGATTATAGATACAGGTAATATTGAAACAATATTACCATACTTTATAGAAATCAAAAACGAGGAGCTACTTTATCATGAAAGTAACTTCTCGTTTTTTGTCTGTTCTATGTCGTAAGATGAATTAGCGTGGCTATAAGCCTAAATTCATGATGCAAAAATACAGCTTTGTTCCTATGGGAAGAGGGCTATTTTGATATTGTGGTATAATAGAACAAGAGCATTTTCTTTCTAGTGCCTTGAAAATTCTATATTTTTCGCTTGTTTATCCGCTCTGCTATTTACAAAAAATACATCTTGTCCCTCGCTGTCAACTCCCACCCTCATGATGTGGCTTTCTTGTTGATTGACTACAAGGGTAGGGGAAGCTAGAATAGCCTCCTACGATCAAGCAATTTCTGCATTATCAGCATTTGATAATGCAGGAGATTTGCAAGGTGCAGCCTATGATAGTGGTAAACAATATGGTATGAATGTAATCACTCCCTTGCTCAAGGGAGCTATCATGTATACAGAATTGGTGAGCGAAGCTGTTCCAAAGCTACCATCAAAATATCGTTCAGAAGTTGGCGATGAGGATCTTGATTCAGAGGTACTTGAAAGTGAGATTCGTAGTCTTGAAGCTAGTCTTCACAGTATTAGAGGGATGTACAATGCAATGGTTGGAGACGAATCTACAAGTGCAAGTACTTTAAGTAGTCTTTCAAATCGCATGGATGATCTCCTAAAACAAAGAAATGAAAAAATGGATAAGCTCCGCAAGTTAAATATGTTTGCTGGAAGTTCTAATGAAGTTTTTTCTGTAGGTGAAGGTAGTAGCTTAGTTGATAACTTAGCTCAAAATCTCCAAACGGGTTTAAGTCAAATCCAAACAGAATTTGCAAGTTTTAGCGGTACTTTTCCCAAGCACTCTGTGCATACTCTGGGATGGGCACAGAATATCGAGGGTGAGTGGGAAAATAAGGTTAAGATTGACGGAGATTATAAGAATGTCCTCAAAAAAATTGAGGATGGTAAGGGACTGACAGAGAAGGATATGGAGGTAATTCAATCCTATAAAAAACGTCATCCAAGTAAAGAGTTACCAGATATGTTAGTTAATGCTATTGAGCAACACATCTATGAAAAGACATTAGCTGAAGCACTTGGTGATGATGGTGTTAAGTATAATACAATGAGTTTGTATGATGCAATTACGGCAATCTCAGATAATGACTGGTTTAAGAGAGGAGCCCAAATACTTGGACTAACACCGAAAAGCTTGACTAAGGCTTTTCTACAATCGGACGGCGTCATAGGATTGCTGGGATCAGTTGATAAAGGAACAAAAGGTAGAAAATTTGTAAGTGGTGTAATGAGTACCATGGCTTGGTATGAATCGTTAGGTAATAAGGGAGGGGCATTACAAAAGATTTTCGATGGTATTTCTGATTTCGCAAACCCTGTAGAAACTATTGTTAAAAAAGGATTGGAAAAAGTTACAGGAATAGAGAGCTTGGGTAAATATATAACTGAGGGAGGAGAAGTAACTGGATTATTTGGTAAAGGAATAAAATATGTTGCAAAAGGAGGGAAGCTATTTGGAAAATTAGGAACAGTTTTTACATATGCAGATTTAGGAATTACAGCTGTATCAAGTGGAGTCAATGAATTCGTTGAAACGAAGAATATAGGTAAAGCTGTAGTAGGAGGAACATTAGAAGGAGTCAAAAAAGTAGGAGTTTTAGAAGGAGCTACAATTGGAGGAAGTATAGGTGGAGCAATTGGAACGGCGATTCCAGTTCCTGTCTTAGGAACTTTATCAGGTGCTGCTGTAGGAGCGCTTGCAGGAGCTGCAATCGGTGGTATTAATCAGCTTGCTCAATTTTTTAATCCGCACTTATATGATGATGTTAAGGATTTTGCTTATAAAGGAATTGATGCGGTTGGAAAGGGAATAGAAAATATATCGAATACCGTTTCTAGTACAATAGGCGGTATAGGAAAAATGATAGGATTTGGGTGAAAAGTATGAAGAAATCAATTTTTAAAGCAAGTTTTGAAGAGAGTTTAAATTTATTAGACGATGGCGTCTCAGGGAAATTTGCTCGGGACAATTACCAAGATGCTTTAAAAAAAGAGCAATTTAGAGGAACAAAAAAATCATATGTTTGGCTGGTAATTCTGACTTTCCTATTTATAATTGGTCCCAATTGGTTGATTGTAGCTTTAAATGATTATTTATTTTACCATTCTGAACCTAGAGATTTAACAGTCCCTTTACCCGACATTAATTTTCTTCCGTACTGGGTATTTTGGATAGCACTTGCAATATGGCTTTTATTGATTATACTAGGGAAGCGATACAATCAGCAGTTTATTTTGATTTATAGGGGCCAATTCCATTTTATGGTTACCTTTATTATCTGGCTATTTGTTGAACTCAATCTTTTTTCTCTAAACTTAATTTATGCAGTAGCTGGATTTTGGGGAATGTTCACTTTTGTAGGATTGATATTATTAATAATTATTTCAATGATTCTTTCTAAGTGTGAGTCATTAGGAAAATTGTTATATGGGACAACTCTAAAGAAAAGTTTTAGTGATAGATTCTTCGGCAGGATGTTTAGCATAATTGCCAAGTATGGTGGTTTGGTTGTAGCAATTTGGCTAGTCATTCGTATTTTTTTCTCAAGTTTGATGGAGAATAGGAATAATCTGATTGGAGGACTCGGTATTTTGGTTTCAATACTGATTCTTAATATTTTAGTTGCTGCTTTTGAAATTTATTTCATGTTTCCCTATATGCTACAAGGCTACTACAAATGGAAATATCCTGAAGAATACCGCGAGTGGGAGGGCAAATCTGCGGAAGAGTGGTATGGAAAGAGCTACTTGAAAAAGCACGCGGAATTATTAGAAAAGAAGATTGGGAATTAAACTGATGACAAAAAAGTCACTATTTAAAGCAAGTTTTGAAGAGAGTTTGAATCTATTAGATGATGGGTTTTTACAGTATCAGAAAAAAGATTATTATAATAAACTTGGGAAAGCCTTTAAGAAAGGGAAACCCTCTTTTTGGTTTGGTATTAAAACTTTTATTCTTAGTCTGTTGTTTCCGATAGGTGCAAATTTCATGCTCCTTGCTGTTACCCTATCATTACAAAATTCTGATCCTAAAGATTTAAGGTTACCAGTTTCTCAGTATCCTTTGCTAACAGTCGAGCTTTATTTAATTTGCTTGTTAATTTGGTTGTTATTGGTATTAATGGGTAAATTCTTTAAACGGACGTTTATTCTCCCTTATCGTTATCGATTTCATATTATAACTTTTATGATATGGTTTATGTTTGAATTTAATTTGCTGGCAATAACTATCTCTTTACCTATACTATCAATATGGGGGATCTTAGTACTTTTGGGGCTTCTAGTATTGTTGACGTATGTAATGTTAAGAACAGAGGTTAGAAGTTTGAAAAAACGAATGTATGGAGAAGTTAAGTCACCTACCTTACAAGATAAAATTGCCAAAGGTATTGCTATTTATGGAGCAGGTATATTGGGCTTGGCTGTGATTGTTAATTATATTTTCAAAGCTTTTTCTATTAATTTTTCACATTCCGTAACTGTTTTAGGTCTCTTTATATTTTGGATTCTGTTAAATATTGCTTTAATCGCTATGATTGTATTTATGGAGTTTCCTTTCTTTTTAGAAGGCTACTACAAATGGAAATACGCTGAAGAATACCGCGAGTGGGAGGGGAAAACTTTAGAAGAGTGGTATGGAAAAAAATATTTAAAAAAACACAAGGAGTTATTAAAAAATGAATAATAAAAACGAAAATAAAAATAAAGAATTATTACCGTTGGGGAGTATTGTCTATCTTCAAGAAGGAACGCAGAAATTAATGATTATTGGTCGTGGAGTTATCTTTGACGACGAGGAAACTGGAGAAAAAGCATTTGCTGATTATATGGGTGTTTTGTACCCAATGGGCTTTCAAACGGAATCGACGCTTTTCTTTCAACATGAAAATATTGACAAAGTCGTTTTTGTAGGCTATTCAGATGAGGAAGAGGAGCGTTTTTTAGAAGTTTATGAGAAGTGGACGAAAACACTCACGATTCCTAAGAAAGAGATAAAATAGAATTACAATGGAGTAACTATCATAGATTCTCTATATTGGATGTAGTAATGTTAATTCTGTCTTTTTGCTGAAAGCTTTAAAACCATTAAAAGTGTAACAAAATTCGAATAAGCTATATTTTTAGGGATTGTCGAAAAGATCACTATGCTTTAAATAAAAATAAAAAACGAGGAGCTGCTTTATTATTAAAGCAACTTCTCGTTTTTTGTCTGTTCTATGTCGTAAGATGAATTAGCGTGGCTATAAGCCTAAATTCATGATGCAAAAATACAGCTTTGTTCCTATGGGAAGAGGGCTATTTTGATATTGTGGCATAATAGAACAAGAAATTCCTCTAGTACCCCAGCCATGGTTGCCTCCGCTCAAAGAGCGCATCGCGCTAGAGGAGCTGGAAGAGGTGCAGTATCAAAAGATCTTTTTATACATTAACGATTTTTCCATGCTTGGTAGCGGGTGTCAATCAAGAGTTGGGTTAGGCGTCCCATGGTTTCTCTTTCTTCGGGAGTGAGGGATTGAGCTTGGACAAAGAGATGGTGAATGTGTTCAATGACCTTGAAGGAAGAAAGATCGTTGATAGAGGAGATGCCTGCATCAAGAATAATTCCAAAAAAGAGGTCAAAGTAGAGCTGCAGTTCTTCGTCAGGAACTGTTTCAACCCATTCCTTGAAAGTAGTATCGACTTGCTGACTGTCACTATTGGTCTCATCCAGTTGGACAAAGTGTTTGTTTTCAACTTGCCAACTAAAGGTGTCATGCTGGGCGATACCACCTAGGGCAGTGCTTCGAACAACGATTTTTTTATCAGGGCTTTCCAGCATCATCCCGATGATAGAACCTTGTGGGACAAATACTTTTGTTCTTTCCATCATGTTTTGATAGCCAGCTGTTTCGGTCAGTTCCTTGTGAAGTCCAGGGGCATCAAAAGTATAGACGGCGGCAATGTTTTTTTGTAAAAGTGGATCGAGTTGACTAGCAGCATAGACGGCTAGATTGCCCCCTTTTGAGTGCCCTGCTAGGACAACCTTTTGGTTAGGATGTTGAGCAAAAAAGTCCTGTAAATACTGGAGGGCGTGTTTTTGAGCTGGGATTTCCTTCATATAGGTCATATGGAAATCTTCTTTCCAAC
>ERZ773068.1459-NODE-1459-length-11641-cov-2.716296_pt1 | contig 11641 bp, 11 predicted proteins | sample MGYA00580620_ERZ773068 | MGnify/ENA primary metagenome ERZ773068 (study PRJEB29015, sample SAMEA2737983) | human oral metagenome | biome: human oral; feature: human-associated habitat; material: dental | place: China | collected 2101 ... | reverse complement strand
GTAATCGTCTGCCCTTCATCCTCTCTCCTCCAATCATGAAAGCCTTCTCTATTCAAGATTATTATAGCATAGGTGGGAAAGGATCCCTCTAAAGATAGCGAGGAACTTTTGCCATATATTCTTTGTAAGAATCCCCAAATTTTTCTATACACCACCGTTCTTCCGAAAGAATAATCCAATGAGCTGAAATTTGAAAAAATACCAATATTACAAATAAGATACCCGATTGCGTCAATAAACAAGTGCCAAGAAAATAAACAAAATAAGCGATGTACATCGGATTGCGCGAAAAATGATAAAGACCATTAGTATTCAATCCTTCAGCATTAGGAAATGCAAAATTCATCGTAGCAATCAAACACAAAACAATGCCTATACAATAACAAATAATCCCTGCATAGAAGTAAATGGAAAAATCTGCTTCTATTTTAGTACCAAATAAATATAAAAATAAAACGACATTGGAGACTTGATAAATATAAAAAGGAAGAACCTCTCCTGCTTGAACAGGAGCATAATATCCTGCCCGCTGAACTGCTTGTTTATTCAAGATGGATAACCATCCAAATCGAATGATTAATAAAGGTATCACTAAACAAAAACCATTCATCCTCTCTCCTCCAATCATGAAAGCCTTCTCTATTCATGTTTATTATAGCATAGCGGTCGATAAAAACTGTTAGATTTATCAATAACTTAGCACTGTAGCGTTATACTTAATGTAATCATCAGCTAGGTCATCTCTTCCTATGAAAGAAGGTAAATAAATGAACTCAAATCAAAATACTGAACACGAATTGTTTCATGAATACTACAATCGCTGGATTCATATTTATAAGGAAGGCGCGATTCGAAATGTAACAATGGAAAAATATAAAATGACACAATTATGGTTAAAACGATTAATTCCAACTCTTGAAATTTGTGAACTCACACGTACTACTTATCAGCAACTCTTAAACGATTATGCAGAAGTCCATGAAAAACAAACAACTATGGACTTCCATCATCAATTGAAAGCAGCAATATTAGATGCCATTGATGAAGGGTGGATTGAACGTGATCCAACTAGGAAAGCAATCATAAAAGGAAAAAACGCTCGAAATAAGAAACAAAAATTTCTGAATCAATTTGAAGTTCATAAATTGCTTTCTGATCTAACACTAGGCCCTACACTTGATTGGGACTGGCTAATTTATCTAATTGCTAAAACTGGAATGAGATTTTCCGAGGCACTAGGATTAACACCAAAAGACTTTGATTTTATGCATCAATCTATAACTATCAACAAAACATGGGACTATAAAAACAATACGGGTTTCCTTCCTACTAAAAATTTTACTTCAAACCGAAAAATCCAAATCGACTGGCAAACGGTCATTAAGTTTACTGAATTACTCCGCGGTCTCCCAGAAAACGAACCTATATTTGTACACGGGAAAGTATGGAATTCCACTCCAAATAAACGCCTAGAAAGACATTGTATCCATTGTGGCATTCCCATTATTACCATCCACGGGCTTCGACATACTCACGCCTCTCTTTTATTATTCTCAGGTGTTTCAATCGCAAGTGTTGCAAGGAGGTTAGGACACGCAAGCATGACTACAACTCAAAAAACTTATCTGCACATCATTGCAGAATTAGAGAATAAAGACATCGATCTTGTAATGAGGTCTTTAGCAGAACTAAGTAGCTGAAAATCCAATGATTCTCGATGACCTACGCTGATGAAGAGTAATGAGGTTGTCAATTTGCTGAAAATATCTTCCAATTTCATTTTGTTCTTCCTCAGAAGTAAGCATAACGTCATATTCATCCTTAAAAGTCTTAATAACATGAGGAATATTAGGAGTTCTATACTTATCGTAAATTGTTTGTTGATTCTTTTTCAATTGTTGAAATATAAATAATCCCATGCACTTTGTTTTGTATGCCTTAAATGTAGAGCCCAACGCGCCCGAAAAGCCATGATAAACAGTTCCAGCTTGTGAACCATCCCATAAAACAATCACATCATCAGTATCAACATTATTTTCAGAATCCACAAATAAGCATTCTCCGCCGTTTAAATAATTCGTTTCTAGATAAGGAGTATCTCCTCCTATCATCTCGGCCTTTGCACTTCCTTTTATTTCTGAAAGCACAATTTCTCCTAACTTCCGCTGTTCCCAAGTGTATGCTTTATTTATACTAATAAGCAAAAAAGTAGAGGCTCTTACCTCTACTTTTCGTCATTATTTACTACCAAATAACTTTCTAAATTCTTCTAACTCAGATTGCGCTTCAGGAGTAGTACCTACTAAATCATCCAACATACTCATCAATGATTTTGTGGTTTCATCGATATTTGTTTGAATTTCATTTAACTCTTTAGCAATATCAGTTAACGGAACGACTTTTTCTTCTTCAAACGTATCTACATAACGAGGAATGTTTAAGTTGTAATCATTCTCTTTGATTTCTTCAATCGTTGCTACGTGCGCGTACTTATCAACATCTTCGCGATTATGATAAGTTTCAACAATCTTGTTGATATTTTCTTCAGATAGTGTATTTTTATTTTTGCCTTTTTCAAATTCCTTCGAAGCATCGATAAATAAGACATCTTTTCTCTCTCCACGTGCTTCACGACCTTTGAATACTAAAACAACTGTTGGGATGCTTGTACCATAGAATAAGTTCGCTGGCAACCCAATTACTGCATCTAATAAATTTTCTTTCAAAATATTCTCACGGATTTTCCCTTCAGAAGCTCCACGGAATAAGACACCATGTGGCAATACAATAGCCATCGTTCCCTTTTCATCCAAATGATGTAATCCATGTAACACAAATGCATAGTCTGCTTTAGAAGCCGGCGCAACACCAAATCCTTTGAAACGGACATCTTTTTCGCGGTCAATGTTCTTAATATCCCAATTTTGTGAATATGGCGGATTTGCTACTACCGCATCAAATTTCTTTGGAATTTCAATTCCGTTGTGAGTATCAAACGGCCAGTCAGCATCTAAGGTATCTGCTCTTTTTAGATTCATGTTGGCATACGAAACTCCATGCATCATCAAATTCATACGAGCAAGGTTATAAGTCGTTGTATTAAGCTCTTGTCCATAAAATTCTACTTTTGAAATGTCGCTTCCAGAGAATACTCTTTGTACCGTTAATAATAACGACCCCGACCCCATTGTTGGGTCATATACTCGGAATTGGTTTCCTTGTTTAGCAACATGATCCGTCACTAAACGAGCTAAAATTTGGCTCACTTCATGAGGAGTATAGAATTCTCCACCTTTTTTCCCTGCATTAGCCGCGAATTGACCAATCAAGTATTCGTAAACATCTCCAAGGATGTCATGCCCTGATTCATCTTTAAAATCGAATTCGTTAATCATCAGTACAATATCGTTCAATGCTTTTGCACGTTCATTTGTCCCAGAACCTAGTCGCGTATCTCCTAAGTTCACGTCAAAGAAAACATTGGCAAATTCTTGTTCTGAATCTGTATTTCTTTTTGCATGTTTATGAAAAGCCTCAAACATATCTTGGAAATCACTTGCTTTGATTTTGTGATTTTCAATACTGTCAACAATGGCAGGCCACGTAAATTGAGGTTCAATCACATACCCAAGGCTTTTAGCAATATCTTCATAATACTCTTCGATATCTTTTGGATTTTGGTAAAAATCTTCTAATCCATTGTCACGGAGATACTCATCTTGATGCTCAGATAAATAACGATAGAACATAAATGGAAGAATATAGTTTTTATACTCACTTGCATCCATTGTTCCACGTAATTTGTTGGCCATCTCCCAAAGTTTCGATGTAATTTCGGTTGTTTTCGTCATTTTATTCTCTCCTTTTTTATACAAACATCTGTTGTAGTAGTGTTTTCTTCATATTCTTTAACTCATAAAGCTTACGCTGATGAAGAGTAATGAGATTATCCAAAGAAATAAAGAAGTCACCTAATTTGTCTGCTTCTTTTTTCTGAGTATATGAAATACTAAACAATTTCATATCTGAAGCTAATATATGTTTGATTGTGTTACCAGTAGTTATGCTATCAATCTTATTTCTCACGCTTTCTGTTTGAAATTGAAAATTAATAAAATACGGGTTAGTTTCGATTTTATACTCCTGAAACATTATTAAAGCATGAGCTGCAGAATTATTTAAGTATTCTGGTATTACCGCACTATGTCCGACATGACCAGACTGGACCATTACAATATCACCAGTTTTCAACCACTTATCTTTTTGATTTTGATAAAACTCCTCATTTATAAACACTTCTGTATCATGGTTTATTTTTCCATGTTTAACATTGTTCGATTCAATGTAAAAATGTCCCCCTTGATTTTTCTCAACATAATATGGTGTTGAAGTACCTACAAAAGCATTTCTAATCTTTAAAAAGATTTCTTCAAGCCTACGCTGTTCCCAAGCGTCAGTATATCCTTTAAAACGAATTTCCGGAACAACTTCACCATTTTTTGGAAACATTTTTGAAAGTAGTATTTTTTTCATCGATTTTAAAGAATCATACTTACGCTGATGAAGAGTAATGCGGTTATCTATCATTTTAAAATACTTACCAATTAATTTTTGTTCTTCTTTTTTTGAAGGGAGTACTAAGTCCAGGTTTTTAATTATAGCTCCTGACAAATTCCCTTGTCCTCCCTGTAAGTAAGTGGCAATAATATTATCTTTTTCTTTTTTCAGCCACTGAACAATAGTATAGGAATCAAAATCATCATATGGTCTTATTGCTAAAATAGCCTGATTGATTGCTCCATTAATCTTTGATATTTCTACCTCTCCACTAGTTGCTCCATACAAAGCATATAAAATATCTCCTTGGTTTACTAAGCTAGCAGATGAATTATTTAACCCCTCTAAGGAAAGAGTTAATTCCGTTCTATAACTTCCAATTTCTCCAGAACGTATAAAAGGAATATCTCCACCATAGAAACTGCTTTCTCCAACCTTTGGTGTACCTCCCGAGAAACTTATAGCAATTTCCCCTAACTTCCGCTGTTCCCAAGCGTCTTCATACCCTTTAAATCTTAACTTAGGTACATTTTTTTGTTCTTCTCCCACTCTATTCACCTCTCTTAATGTCATCTGCAAGTTTGTAGATTGCTTTTCTGAATTCATTTCGATATTTAATCCATGACAATTCAGCAACTTCAGGTTCTGCCAATTCTTGGTAATCCGCACGTGCTGAGTTTAAGATTGCTGAAATTTCCCCTTGCTTATCCAAGTCATCTTGACCAATCGAATGTTTCTCGATTAGGGCTAATAAATCTTTTACAAGAGTACTGTTATCAAGTCCCCATTTGCGTACGAACTCTGCTACTTCACGTGTGTTTGATTTTGTTACTGCTCGTTCTCTCGCACGATCCATTGCTTCCACAGTTCTTGGTGCAGGATAACTATCAAATACAAAGTCTCCACTATAAATAGCTTCCACAAATCGACGCATTTTTTCTTTTTCTTCTTCGTTGTCAGACTTAGCAATTTCGACATTGATCTCGATTCTTGTAGCCTCAGCCTCTTTATTTTGATGAGCATGAATTTCATCTGCCATTTTCGCAATCAAGTCTACTAAGTAATCATAATTGATTCTCACTTCATTAATTTGCACCATTGATAATTCAATATGAGAAATGTCAACTTTTTCTTGTTTGGCCTTAAGTCGTTTTAACTCATCTGCAATCACAACCGTTAATTTAATTTCATCCTCTGGAGTCATTCCAATACGGTCGTAAAATTCTTCCGGTGCATCATACGCAGATACGCGATTTCCCTCTTCATCTATAGTATATTGTTTTAATTGAGTCATTAATCTATTATAATTTTTCAACTTCTCAAATAATTCATTCTGGTCTTCTTCGCTAGGTGGAATTCTATCAAAATTATCTGTTAAATCTCTTAACTCATCGACTAATTCTTTCATATCATTTACTGCAGCACTAAATGGTTTAGAGATAATTTTATCTTTTATATTTCCATCAATCAGTTCGTCTAAGTCCACTTGCTCATCAGCAGAGTGTCTATCAGAATAAACTGCAAAAGCCTTATTCATTTCATATTCATTTTGTTTTGGCCAACGATAATTTACAATATTCCCCCAAGTCTTATATTCACTGTTATGAATACGGTTTGTTCGAGAGTAGGCTTGAATCAGATTACCGCCCTTCAACGTTCTATCCACATATAAAGTATTCAACTCCGGTGCATCAAACCCTGTTAATAGTTGGTCAACAACAATCACTAAATCCAAATAGTTTCTATCATCAGCAGTTTTATTTAATCGTCTAGCTAAATCTTCAGAGTAAGCTTTAAGTGTTGTACGATCAAAGGCGGTGCCAAACATTTGATTATATGAGAGAAGTGCACGATCAAGACTCTCATTCGTTTGCAACTGACTATCACTATTTGACGTATCAGCCGAGAAGATAACCGCAATCTTCAATGGTCTTTCTTCTAACTTTTGATTTTCCTCCATAAACTTATCGAAGTATTCCATCGCACGTGGGATTGAAGGTTTATTGCCACCTACGTGTACTGTAAACAATGCATTATATTTATAATTAATTGATTTTTCTTTCCAATTGTACAACACATCTTGAACGACTAATTCCACGTGTACAGGATCCGTATCATACACGCTAGCTCGAATCATATCATCGATATCTTCCTCTGAAGGATTTTCCATTGGTTCAATCGTTTCTTTGAATTCAACGTTAAATCCTAGAACATTATGGTCGGCAATCGCATGCTTAATCGTATATGCATGAAGCAGACTTCCAAAGACTTCTTTTGTCTTCTGTCCTTCAAAACGAGGAGTTCCTGTATATCCTACCCAGGCTGCATTTGGAATAGCCTTACGAATACTTTGTAGCATCCCTTCTGTGTCCGAACCATCTCCTGTTGAACGGTGAGCTTCGTCAACAATAAATAGAATATTATGGTTTAAAGGTTTGAATGTATCTCTTGCTACAAAACGTGCCATCTTCTGAATACTAGTCACGATAATGTTCTTATCGCTTTTTCTCGTTAATTTTGTTTTCAAATCAGAAACGTTGGCTGTATCATTGACAACGCCTGATTCCCCTTCTCCTCTAGAGAGTGGATCATAGGCTTGATAAGCATCAACCGTTTGTCTAGTTAAAGCGATTCGGTCCACTAAAAAAACTACCTTATGAACGTGTGGAAGGCGGCTGGCTAACCATGCAGTTTTAAAGCTTGTGATTGTTTTGCCCGAGCCAGTTGTGTGCCATACATACCCAAGTCTGCCATTATCATATTTAAAGTCATATTGAGCCACTTTTTCAAGCACCCTTTTCGTTGCATAAACTTGGTAAGGACGCATCACTTTAATGCTTTCCTTGTTCTTCGTTCCATCTAAAACCATGTAACGAGTAGATAAATCATGCGCCATCGGAATCGACAATACCTTATCTGCAAATTCCATCCAGTTATTGATTGGTTTTGTACTTTCCTCATCTTGCCACTTGAACGCAAAATCCTTGTTAAATTTGTCTCTAGTTGTATTGGCCATATATCTAATTTCATTTGGCGTCATGGCAATTAAGATTTGTAACGTTGAGAAAATGCCGCTATACTGGCGCTCCGCAATATATTGTTCCATCTGATTTAGCGCATCATTTGCAGGGCGCATCGCACTCTTCAATTCGATTTGAATAATTGGTAATCCATTGATCAATAGTGTTACATCAAAACGTCTATTGGGTTTCCCTGGAATCACCTTTTCACGTTCGATTTGGTTCACCACTTGATAAACCGTATTTCCTCCACCTACTTGTGCTTGGTCAAAAATTGTTAAGAAGACATGTTCCCCATTATCTAAGTCCACTTCAACTTGACTAACACCATTGACCCCATACAGAAATTGTCCCGCTTTATACGGCGTATCTAATTGGTTAATAACCCTTTTCACCTGATTAAATTCAGCAATCGAAAGTTCCTTGTCTAATCGACCTCTATTATTTTGTTCAAGAATACGTTTAAAGTTATTCCATAAAGCTTCTGTATTTTTAATGTCAGGACGATATTCCCATTGTTTTGTCCCACCGATTTTTGTAAGATAATCGATTACTTTATTTTCAAAGATTAATTCGCTTTTATTTAATTCATCCACCATCATCTAATCCCCTTGTAATGTTTTTTCTAAAATTTGTGTTGAAAACTGCTCTAATAGAGTTGAATACCTAATTAATTCTCCTTGTAGTTTTAAAGTTTTACTATATGCCTCCCCAATTTTCTTTTGCTTTTCCAAAGGAATTACGGGAATTTTCAAATCACCTAAGGCTTTGGTCGAAAGCTTTTGAAGTACATCTCCCTGTTGCTCCCTCTCTTTTTGTCGTTGTATAGATTTATTACTATTAAATAAATACAAAAAGTAATTCTTATCGAGCGTCTGCTTTTTGAATTCTACTTTTGTAAAATTCAACGAAATCACCTTACCAGCATTACTCTTCCCAATCATCACGGCCTTTTGCTGATTATTGCTGATAACAATATCCCCTTCTTTTAGCGTATGTTTCCCAAAGTCAGATGGATTTTCTTCAATCTCATATCCATCCAGATGATTAAAATCATTATTAAAATCACTCTGCTCGTAATAGACAATTACATCGTCTATTTGTTTATTAGCACGCGTCGGATTAACGCCAGATACAAACGTTACATAATCTGAAAGCATTCTTCTATCCATTTAGGTTCCTCACTTTCTTTTCTTCTAAACTTCTCCTCATATACTCTAATACAGATGTTTTTTTCTTTTTAAATTTCCCTTTTAAAAAACTGACTATGAGAGTATAAAAAAGAATGATGATTCCTAAGATTATAGTATTGATCAAAAATAAGTCCGCAAATTCATTAGGGATATTAGTTCTAGTTACCCAATTATAAGCATTAAGAATCATACTTTTTAGCCCATCCTTGATCTCACTTGGCAACAAATGCTTAATCACAAATATCACATTCCCAGAAAATGTTATCAGATACGCAAACGCTAAGAATCTAGTCTTGTTTGCTTTCATGTATCTTTTGATTGTAATCATGTCATATTCAGAATAATGATTTTTTAAATAATCAAGAAAGTTATCTGATAGTATAAATTGAGAAACAAAGAGTATACCCACAGAACCGAATAGCAAATTAATAAAATGCATATTATTTAAGAACGCTATAAATCCGATACTCAACAATATATGTAAATATCTGGTTTTTCGTTTAAAATACACCATTATGAGGCATGCAAAAGTTTCTAATGCAAGAATGCCCATCAATATAACAACAATATAGCCCATATATACTGCTACCTTCTGTAGATTAAAGGCATCAATCGCTATAATCATAGCAAATTCTAGCAACATAAGAGTAATGCCCTTCATGCCCCATTTACATACAATTTCTTCATATGAATCTGATTTATAATAATCAAATGACGCTTTATTCTTGTATATATTAACAATATAGATAATAGCTACTAGAAAAATGTAATAGATACTTGCTATTACTAAAAATCTATCAACTATTTTGTGAGTTCTAAGGCAACTATATAGAATTATTGCTAATATCCCCATAATTGGTAAAAGATTATCTTTCAGACTTCGTGCCAACCAGCGCATATATGACCTCCTTTTTGGAAATAGTAATTATTTATTATTACCACAAAATCATAATAACGCATCAAAAAGAATAAGTCAACGATTTTTTGTAATAATTTATTATTATTTGTTTAAGCTTCGTTAATCTACTCTTTTGCTTTGAATTTTTACAAAAATAAGGTTGTCGCCTCTAGATTAACTCTAGAAACGACAATCCTTAATTTTGAATATAAATAACTACCATTCTAATTTTAATTCTCATCATAGCCGAACACATCTACTCTACACATCTTATAATAAGCATCTTTTTTAGTTGTATATAATAGTACACCTTCGTTTTCAAAGAGGTTAGATTCACTAATTTTATCCATTGCTGCTTCAGCGACAATTTTCTTTAATTCATCTTGAGGTCGTTCAATAGTAAGGCGTTTTGTTTCTCCATTATCCCCTTTGAAAACTAAATGTAGTTTTTTCTCAACAATTGTTTCATGTCCCATATTTTTCTTCCTCACTTATTTTGGTAGTCTTTTTATCTCTACACTAATAAGAATAAATTTAGAGGTTAAATAGCTATGTAGTTTAAAAATTTTTTCTTAAATTATTTTTTCGACTCTTTTTAACTTTAATTTCTAACTTATATCCACATCTTTCAGCAATATCCAATAATGTGAGTATCGTTGGGTTGTGTTCTCCACTTTGCAGTCTTGAAATGTGAGAATTCGGCAGTTCAACTTCTCTCGCAAAGTCTTCTAAAACTAATCCACTATCATTTTGAAGCTTTACCATCTGCAGCGCTACTCTTTGCAAAAACATAGTCTTTTTAAGATCTTTATCAAAATTCGGGTATTCCGATACGAACTTTTTTAGTTTGGAAGTTAGATACGTACTCATCGTCTGTCTCCTCCTTTTTCTTCTTGCATATTACAACCTCTAAATAACTTTTCCCTTTATAATGTACTCCCCATTTTTGAATCATTTCATCAGTTACACCATCTTCTTCTAGCATTTTTAGTACCGCAGCTAATTTCACCATCTCATCATAATCGTAACTATTTAACTGATCCACCAATTCTTTTGATGCTATGAACTTTCGCTTCATATGCTCCACCTCCTTATTCTAAAATTAACATATATGTTAATTTTGCTTTTTTCTATTACTGTTTTGCTGTTTTATTATCAACAAAAAAACACCTTCGCTTAAAACGAAGGCATTTTGGCAATTAACGTTATCTTCTAAAACGGTCGCTTCTTATTACTTTTATAACTCTTATCCTGGATACTTTTTCTATACTTTAATTATTTATCTTCTTAGCTTTTAAAATATTTACTAACTAAACTAATTTACTCAATTTGTAGAATTGTTATCTTTACAATAAATATTCCATATTTTGAATTTCTTCCTTTTGCACAACATCGTCTAATTCATCTATTTTATCTAGATTAATAAATGTATTTAAATCCACACGATATTCTTCTTTCAACCAGACTTCATTAAAAATCATTTCATTTGTTTGGCTTTTTTCTATGATGTCATTTACCGCTCTAACCAAAACATCTGTGCTTTGGTTTTTATATTTTTCATTAATGCCTGCATTATTGTCTTTTATAAACTTAACGATTATACGTTGCAACCATATTTCAAGGTACGAATTATTTTCATTTTTCGTCAACTTCTTTATCAGAGCATTAACTACATTTATTTTATGTTGTTTGTCATCTAATTCATCATTATTTATATTCCTATTTTCAAATGATTTTAGTAGTTCATCAATTTTAACTTCATAGTCTATTTTTTCTATCAATATAGATAACAAAATTACTATACTGTCTGTCATCTTAGGATTTTTCTTTAGAATATCAATCAACATTGCAATAAGAACGGTAATGTTTGTACCATTATTTTCAAAATCATCGTATTTTAAGCCAGCAATTCTATCAGCAAATTCAGTTAACGCTCGAATTAGTTGTCCATTATTTGGATATTTTTCGGCAAA
>ERZ773068.1453-NODE-1453-length-11666-cov-2.876841_pt1 | contig 11666 bp, 11 predicted proteins | sample MGYA00580620_ERZ773068 | MGnify/ENA primary metagenome ERZ773068 (study PRJEB29015, sample SAMEA2737983) | human oral metagenome | biome: human oral; feature: human-associated habitat; material: dental | place: China | collected 2101 ... | reverse complement strand
AGGACGGCAATGTGAACCTCTCGGCGGCGCTGCCCCGCACGGTTGAAGAGATTGAAGCGTGGATGGCGAAGCTCGCCCAGTAGTCTCTTACTTTCACAGACGGAAAGTCCCCGCGATCAGTACAGTACTGGCTGCGGGGACTTTTTCGTTGTGTCAGATGCCTCTGTGGCGTTGGAAACTAGTCTTCCTTGACGCCTTTAGGCTTGGGGGTCTCACGAGTTGGGGCCTGCCGGATAGTTTTGGCATATTCTTCCGGATCGTCAATGCGCAGGCCGAACCGCTGTGCTGCTGGTGCCTGAGGCTTGCGTTCGCGGGCATCGGCGGCGGGCGAAGACTGCTCAGAAGAGTCGTCGGGCTGGGTTTGCGGCGCGGCAGTTTGTGATGCAGCGTCTTGTGACGCCTGGGAATCCCCACCGGCTGGGCTTTGCCACGGAATCTCCTGTGCCGCTGTACCCTGTTGTCCGCCCGCATCCGCTTGCTCGGGATTCGGGTTCTTGGCAGCGCTATCGCGGTTTTCGGTGTAGCCACCTTGCTGATCCGTCACAGTCGACGGGGTGCTCGGAGCCTGCGAAGATTCACCGGCAGATGTTGGTGTATAAGAGACATAGGGGCTGGCGGTATGGGGCAACCCGGTACCTGCACTCGGTGTCCCAGAGGATACCGAAGCTACCGCTTTCTGGAACAGCGGGTTTGCCGAGAGGATGCGCCGCGCCTCCGAGGAATAATCACTCAGGGCGTAGACTATGGTACGTTCCGGGACTGCCTCACCGCGCATCGGGTAGCGACCGGAGCCGCCGCGGCGAAGCTCAAAAATTTTCCAGACCACGAAGACCGCAACAGCGATCGGCACGGCTGACGAGGCGGCAGCCCAGAAGTTCGTGCCCGCGGTGGAAACCAACGCTGAGTAGAACAGACCCGCAAGAATACCCTGAATAAGAGCGACCAGAAGCGGACGGCCGTACCCCTGCTGGGTGGGGTATTCGACCTGTTTGAGTCCTTCGTTCACCAGGTAGAGCGCTGTGACGGGGTAGTTCGCGGCGGCAAGCACATCAAAAGCAGCGAAGGCTTCTTCACGGCGGCTAAAGGCTGCCACGGGTTCGCCCTGAGGCATAAGCTGTCCGTTAGCCTGCGCTAGGCGAGACGCTAAATAAGAAGATGGGGGCATATTGGGAGGCATCTGAGTCATGCCTTATATTTTACCGGCAGAGAACCCGCAGGCGGCGGGATATTTGCGATGGGCTTAGTTCCCTACGCATAGAAAAATTTTGCGCATCGGTTAGGGTCTGCGACCCCACACCGGTCATGACTCGTAGCGTGCCTAAAGCACTGGTGAAGTGCGTATTCGGGGTTCACAGCGTACCCTAGATAGAGTGAGCAATACTAAATTCAGCGCCCCCAGCAAAATTTATATCGCCCGCCTGCTCGGTCTTGATGTCTTCGACCCCTTCGGTGATCGCCTCGGTCGCCTGCGTGATGTGGTCGTACTCAAGCGCGGTTTTGGCGCGGCGCTGGCGGCTGGTGCTCACCTGCGCAAAGGCAGCGAGCCTGTGGTTGTAGGCATCATTATTGAGGTGCTCGGCAAGAAGCGTGTCTTCATGCCAATGACTCGTGTGCGCAGCATCGACGCCTCCCAGATTATTTCGACCGGGCTCGTGAATTTGCGCCGCTTTGAACAGCGCAACTCCGAGACTCTGGTGGTGGGCGAACTTTTCGACCGCCGTGTACGCCTGCTCGACGGCAGCGGGGATGCCGTGATCGAAGACGTCGCCATTGAACAGCGCCGCAACGGCGATTGGGGCGTTACCGAACTTTTCGTATCCCGTGTGAGCAGTTCCAGCGGGTGGCGCCGCCGCTCCAAAGAAACCCTGGTGGTGGACTGGGATCAGGCAATGCTCTCCACCGAGCTGGAGCCGCAGGCTGCGACCGCGTTCGTGGCGAACCACGAAAATTCTAAACCCGCAGACCTTGCCGATGCGATCCATGAGATGAACGATAAACGCATGGTCGAAATCGCGGCGGAGCTGCAGGATGAGCGCCTGGCGGACGTGCTTCAAGAGCTACCTGAAGAGGACCAGGTACAAATTCTTTCCTACTTAGCAGACGAACGTGCTGCTCAGGTTCTTGAAGAGATGGAACCGGATGACGCCGCCGACCTGCTGATTGAGCTCGACGACGTGCAGCGTGAAAAGCTGCTGGAACTCATGGAACCGGATGAGGCAGACGATGTGCGCCGCCTGCTCGAATATGACGAGGGCACCGCCGGTTCGCTCATGAACCCGGTACCGATTATCCTCTCCCCCGAAGCCACAGTTGCCGAGGCGCTGGCGCATATTCGTGCCGAAGAAATCTCGCCCGCGATGGCCGCCGCGGTTTTGGTGGCCCGACCGCCCCTCGAAACGCCGACCGGCAAATATTTGGGGCTGGTGCATATGCAGCAGCTTTTGCGGGTGCCACCGAGCGAATCGATTGGCCACATTCTAGACACAGACACCGAGCCGGTCTCTGACCAGGCAAGTCTTGCGGAATTAGCGCGCGTACTCGCCGCCTACGACTTGACCATTATCCCCATCGTGAACGAATCTCACCGACTGGTCGGTGCGGTCACGATTGACGACGTACTCGATGCGCTCTTGCCCGAAGACTGGCGCACATTCGACGACGGAACCCCCGTACGAAAGGTAGGGCGACGCTTTGTCTGATCAGAACCGCCGCAACGAAAACCTGAAGCACGAGGAAAATCCGAGGATCGATAAAGCGCGCATCCTCAAAGACCGTCTCGAAAAGAAATACGCCGAACGCAGCCGCGACACCCGGGAAACCAGCAGGAGCGGTAACCGCGCTGAGTCTCAACTGAGCACCCCGGCAGAGCGCAAGAACAAGCTTTTTGCGTACAACCCGAACCCGGACGCTTTCGGACGTATGACTGAGGCGTTCGCCCGGTACATGGGTACGCCTCAATTTTTGCTGTGGATGACCGTCTTCTGTGGCGTGTGGCTGGGCTGGAATACGCTCGCCCCCGAAGAGCTGCAGTTCGACCCGCGAAGCCTCAACTTCACTCTGCTCACCCTGATGCTCTCATTGCAGGCATCCTACGCCGCTCCCCTGCTGCTGTTGGCGCAGAACCGGCAGGATGACCGCGACCGCGTGGTTGCCTCCGAGGACCGCAAACGCGATCAGCAAAACCTTGAAGAGACACAGTATTTGACGCGCGAGATCGCTTCGCTGCGCATCGCCCTGCGCGAGGTTGCCACCCGCGACTTCGTACGCAGCGAGCTTCGGGATATTTTGGAAGAGCTGAAATCTATTCAAGAGGAGCAGGAACGCCAAGCCGAACAGCTGCAGGATATTGGCGACGATATCGAAGAGCTTGAAGACTTAGACGGGGAAGAAAACACCGAGGCTGGAAGTCACACTGCTAATACTGAAAATTCTCCTGACGCCAAGGCACCAACGGCGCATAAAGGCGAACGACCCACATCCTAAAGCGTGTTCTGCAACCCGGTTAAGTTCTTAAGCTCGCAGAACACCAGCCTAGACAAATAATGCGCAAACGCGCATGATAGTAGCACCGCAGCCAACCATCTAAGCGGCGGTGTTTTTATCGCCCGGTGCGGCATCGTTACCGCGACGATATATACCCTCATATGAACGCGCTGAGGAGATACCATGAGTAGCCCTAACGCCACACCGCACGGTCGTTCCCGCGAAAACGAACCGGCGCCCGATAGTCCTCTGGAGGATGCGCTCTGGGCAGCGCTCGCACGCGTGGAAGACCCCGAGCTGCGCCGTCCTATCACCGAACTTGGCATGGTGGAATATGCCCGGGTTCTCGCCGAAGAAGACGACCCGCAGCGGCATTATGCCCAGGTGAAAGTTCTGCTGACCATTGAGGGATGCCCGCTCAAGAACACAATCGACGCCCAAGTGCGCGAGGCGGCTGCCGCCGTCACCGGCATCGATCGCGTGCAGCTTGAGCTTGGTGCTATGAACTCCGAACAGCGCGGCGCCCTCAAATCCCGGCTCAAGCCCGAACGCACCAATCCTTTTACCGCACCCGGCTCGCTCACCCGCATCTTCGGGGTGGTTTCCGGTAAGGGAGGCGTAGGAAAATCCTCTATGACTGCCAATCTCGCGGCGGCGTTTGCCTCGCGGGGTCTTGCCGTCGGCATTATCGACGCGGATGTGCACGGCTTCTCAATCCCGGGGCTCATGGGCATTACGGAAGCCCCCACTCGACTGGATGACCTCATTATTCCCCCGACCGTAGACGTTCCTGCCTCGGCACGGGGTAACGACGATGGGGGCGGGCACGAGTCGGCGACTGGCGCATCCGGCGGTTTTGTGAAAGTTATTTCAATTGGCATGTTTCTCAAGGATAATCAGCCCGTCGCCTGGCGCGGGCCGATGCTGCACCGGGCGCTTGAACAGTTCATTCTTGACGTTCACTTTGGCGCGCTCGATGTTCTGCTGCTTGATCTTCCCCCGGGTACCGGCGATATTGCGATCTCAATGGCACAGCTGCTTCCTAACGCCGAGTTGATTCTGGTCTCCACCCCGCAGCATGCGGCGGTGGATGTTGCCGAACGTGCCGGTACCCTCAGCCTGCAGACACAGCAAAAGGTGGTGGGCGTGATCGAGAATATGGCGGCGATGACTCTACCCGACGGCACTGTGTTAGAGATGTTCGGTTCAGGCGGCGGCGAGCATCTGGCAAAACGTCTGACCGAGGCGCTGGACTATCCGGTGCCGCTGCTCGGTTCGGTTCCTCTTGATGTTGCCCTGCGTACCGGCGGTGATGAGGGTATGCCCGTGGTGTGGGGCTACCCGGAGTCAGCAACTTCTGTAGAAATTAAGAATATTGCTGCACAGCTTTTGCACCGCAAGGATTCCCTGGCGGGCAAGCCGCTGTCGCTAATCGTATAGAGTTTCTCGGATAGCTCGCAGAAGAGCTCACAAGAATATAAGTATGCTGGGCATCGAGATTCGTATTCTCGATGCCCAGCATACTTATGCGCAACCGAACGCCTCAGGGTTTAGGACAAGAGCATCCCGGGGACCACCCACCCAAACACTCAAAGGGCACAATCATTAGGGTATATTCAAGTCCCCCGGACCGTGACTATGCCACAGCCAACCTACCCATATCAGCTGTAAAACAAGCCCGAAGAACACCAAAAGCCAGCGGTACGCCCTTGAGTCTTTTCCGTAGCTCATGAGCACGAGCGCAAGTGGGAAAAGAGGCAGCAGAATACGGAATGTTGAGGTTTGCGGAAGCCAGAAGACACCCAGATAAACCATATAGGCAGCACACCAGATCAGCATGACGGGATGCAGCAGAAAGCGGGTGCTACGCGAAAAAATCCAGCAGAAATAGGCGAAGAAGCCTACGGCAACCAGCAGGGCAACAGCCCACATGTTCCACTGCGGCAGGTAGATATTCAGGTTGGTAACCCATTGCACCACATAGTGCTGCCCATCATCGACGGTACGCCCGCTCCAGCCTATTTCAGTGGCAAGATAAGCGTCTATTCGCCCAGTCGCAATTGCTGCGTGAAGCGCATGCCCCAGCGCGAAGAAACACACGATCAAGGCGCTGATAAGGTGCAGGGATCGTGCCGCGAACGCACTCATCAAGGCTTGCCCGGTGCTGAGGGCCGAAGGCCCATCAGTCGCGCGGCGAACACGGTATTCAGAGGTCACACAATACAGCCACCATATACCCGCGAGCGCGCCGAGGGGAACGCCGACAGGCCGGGACTGCGTGGCGAGAAACGCCACCGGTATAGCCCAAAGGTACCGGTCGTATGCCAAAAGTAGGATAAATAGGGAGATCGCGAAAATGGTCAGAGACTCCGCATACCCGGTTCCAAAAATAACCGCTGGCCCGCAAAAACCATAGGCGGCAACCGACCATAGTGCCAGGGAACGATGCGGTGATTCCTGGCTCGCACGAATCTCGAATACTCCGTGCTCACGCCAGTTGAGACATCCCACGAAGAGCAGATAGATGACCCATGCGAGGGCAAAGCTCACCACTACGCTGAGCATCACGGTGCTGAGGGCAAAAGGAATACCCGTGGTATCGGCTATGAACCCTGCAATGGTAGGTTGTGCAGGAAGGAAAGCCCACGTATTATGCCCAACAACTCCGTTATCGTATACGGGTAGTTGGATGGGGTATCCGTTCTTATAAATCCGTTCGTACCATTCGGCGTCCCACCACCCTAAATATTCAAGAAGGGTGGGCACATGGCCGTCGCCCATTTTCTGCTGACCGGCAACCTGCTGCATACCGACGATCCAGAAAACGATAACCCCCCATAGGCGGCTGGGTGCCCAAATACTCAGCACCTGAGCCCAGGCCGGTAACGCAGCAAAACGATGTGCCACCCGGTGCAGAGCAGCAGTCGCGGAAGTACCGAGGGAGTCGAAAAAGAAGAAGCCGCCGGTATGTAAGGTAAAACGAGTGGGATTAAAACGTTCTGCCCTGCGCGGGTTTAGCGGCGAAATGGGGTCCCGTGGTTTTTCCGCCTCACCATACGTGGGGCTATCAAGGCTTTCGCTCATCGGCGTATTCTCCTGGGCGGTGCGGTGTCTCGGAAGTTAGGTGATGTTTTTGCTGAAGTTTTATGTTTCTCAAGGCTCTATCTATGTGACTGTCGCTAGAGCTTCGCACATAGTAAATCCCCTGCCGTAGGGCTAGGGGATCTTCCATAGAATCTAAGCCTTGTTTAGGTCGCTTCCGTATCGTAGGGAGCGTAGGCACCGCGCGGCAGCCGGTTTAGATTTGATGCTGCGGGCTTGTTCGCTTCGGAACGTTCTTTAGCTTCACGTGCCCGTTCTGCATCGTCTTCCGCGAAGGCTTCGCGCACAATAACGCGGGGGTCATACTGACGAGGGTCATATTGGCGCCAGTTGATTTCGTTGAGTGTTGCATCCCCCAGCGTATCTTTAAACTCGTCTCGGGCGTCGAAGGCCATTCGACGAACTGTTTTGATGAGTTCCTTGATTTGGCGCACGTATTCGGGCATGCGTTCGGGGCCGATCACGAAGAACGTGAGAACGGCTAAGACGACGAACTCAGTGCCACTAATACCAAACACAAGATATAGAGTACCAGCATCTTGAGTGCGACGGGAATTGCCACGAAGGCTTTTATGAGGTGTTTCGCACTGAGCTACACGGTTTTATCGTCTATATGTGATGCGCATCCCGCCGTAAGTTCTCGCCGGGATGCGCCTGGGTATACCGTTCGGTTTAGGGCGGGTAGTCCCCGCCGCCCGGTAGTTGCTTCCAATGCCACAGCCAGCCCACCCAGACAAGCTGCAGAAGAGCCCCGGAACCAATCAGCAGCCATCGGTAGGCGCGCGAAGAGGATATCGCCACGATGGGAAGCATGAGTGGAAAGAGGGGCAGAAGCAGCCGGAAAGTTGAAGACTGTGGGTTGAGGAAAATCAGTAGATAGGCGCCATAGCATGCGCACCAGAGGATGATGGGACTTGCGAGAACCCGTTTCACGAGCGGGCTTGCCAGAAAGGCTGCATACCCCACGATCAGGAGCGGGAACAGGAGGATCGTAAAGTACCCGAAGTATGCTATACCCTGAGAAATCCAGGGTGCCACGGGTGCAAGATCGCCCTGGCGCCAGGCGGTTTCGGTGGCGGTGTAAGCATCAATACGACCGGTTATTTGCCAGGCATAGATTGGCCAAATGAGCGCGCAGAAGCAGATGAAAAGGGCACTGCCGAGCTGCGGCAGGCTGCGTAAGAAAACGCTCTCGAACCTTTCTTGGTCTTCGCCGCGCTGACGGCGTTGCTGCTGTGCCTTAGCCTCTGTAATCAGGCAGGCGAACCACCATAGCCCGGCGGTGGCACCCAAGGGCACCCCAACCGGGCGGGACAGGCATGCCAGGAGCGCGACGGGCATCATGAGCAGATACTGCTTGCGCATCATCAGCAGCAGAGCCCAAACGAGGAATGCAAGGTTTAAGGATTCGGCATAGGGCACTTGCAGCACCGGGGCAACCGGCAGAAATGCTACCGCCGCAACCGCCCAGAGCGCCAGATTGTGCCGTGAGGTTTTTACATCCTTCTGGTCTTCGGTGCTCGACGCTGCCTCAGATACCTTTTCGCCATGCGATTGGTCTCGGTAACCCACAATATTCAGGCTCGTGGTGAAGAGCAGGTAGATAACCCATGCGGCAGCGAACCCAGCCAAGAGCGCCACTGTAGCCGCTACCGGATAGTAACCGATCCCTGTGATCCGGTTAATACCGCCAGCGATCAGGGGGAATAGCGGGTAAAATGCCCAGGGATTTTGCGCCACCGCTCCGGTGGAATCATAGGGCAGCTTACTCGGGTACCCGGATTGCGCAATCTGCCCGTACCAGCTGGAATCCCAGGTGCTAATGAAGGGAAGGTACCCCAGATGCTGGCCCCAGGGACCGAGCAGCTGTTGGTTGCCAACCACAGAAAAAATAATGAATCCCCAGACGCGGCTGAAAGCGTAAACGAGCATGACTTGCAGCCAAGCGGGAAGTCTTAGAAAGGCATCGCCCATACGGCGCAAACGCTCTCCCGATGCTATATACAACCATGTGATATCGGCATTGAGGGTAGAGGTTTTTGAGGGGTTTTTATCCTCATCTCGGCTGGATGCGCTGGCAGGCTTAGTCTGTGACGCCAGTTTGTTCGCTGAGCTCCAGGGAATAGAGGGCACGGTGGTGTGCTGCTGGGGAGTTTTATCAGAGGGATTGTTCATCGGGAATGTTGGGGTAGAACCGGTGATGAGGTCAAGGTGCTTTCGTCGCTTACGGACTCCCGAGGTGCCGTTTTATCCGCGAACACATCTAGTCCATCCCGAGCGATATAGGCCGCTAACTTCTTGCCGGGGTATAGTCGCTGGCTGGTGAGGCCAAAAGTTCCCAGCAGGGTGAGGATCAGAACCACCACCGCCAGAAGCGTGATCAGGATGTTCATCGGATACCTTTTCGGTTCAGGTTCGGTTCACGGGTCCTATGAGCCCTCAGATACGCCTGCCCTAGGAAACACGACGTTTCTTACGGCGTACCCAAAGTAGCTGCTGATCGCCGTTGCCTGCGTACAATAACGCATCCAGCGGGTAAGCGGGCGCATCGCGGCTCATAGATTTACTCTATCTGTTCAGTCTAGCCTACCTGCCCGGCTGGCACAGATATTAAAATGTGTGTATTTGCATTGGTGCGGGGTTTATCGGCTAGTCTTCGTCGACTTCGGTATGCAGCCAAAAAAGCAGATCGGTATAGCAGCGGGTAAGCGCGCTGAAGCTCACGTGCTCGTTGTCGCTGTGAGCGAGGAGCGCATCGCCGGGACCAAAATTCACCGCGGGAATACCGATCTCGCTGAGTCGTGCCACGTCTGTCCACCCGTATTTGGGTTTGGGTTCCTGCCCGACAGCCGCGATAAGTGATGCCGCCAGCGGGGTATCTAATCCGGGTCGCGCCGCCGGAGAAAGATCTACGAAGTCAAGCTCATAGCCGTCGAAAAGCTCAGTGACGTGCGCTTTTGCCTCATCCAGGGTCTTATTCGGGGCAAACCGGTAGTTAACGTGCAGGGCGGCAGCATCGGGAATAACGTTCCCGGCGACTCCCCCGGAAACCTGCACGGCATTGAGTCCTTCACGATACGCAAGCCCCTCAACCTCGTAGGTTTGCGGTTCGTATTCCTCCAGAACGCGCAGCGCCCCAGCGAGCTTGTGGATCGCGTTTTCACCCTTCCAGGCACGCCCGGAGTGCGCCGCGAGCCCGGCGGTGCGCAGGTAGAAGCGCATCGTACCGTTGCATCCGCCCTCAATAGTGCCGTCGGTGGGTTCCAAGAGCACACCAAAATCAGCGTCGGTCAGAAGCTCACCGTGGTTGCGAATGAGCCGCGCCATGCCGGAAAGTTCGCTGGCGACTTCCTCATGATCGTAGAACACGTAGGTGAGGTTGTAGTCGGTATCGTGCTCGCCCAGTTCTGCCGCCAATTTGAGCTGCACCGCAACGCCGCCCTTCATATCGGTGGCACCGCGCCCGTAGAGAATCCAGTCCCCGTTATCTTCAACGATGCTTGCGGGTACGGTTCCGAGCGATCCCGCAACCGTGGGCAGAGGTACAGTATCCAGGTGACCAGCCAGCAGAATGCGCGTGCGTTCTCCACCGTTGCGGGGGCCAAATTCGGTACGGGCTATCATGGCATCACCATCCCGGGTAAGATGCAGATGCGGATATGCACTGAGAGCCTCATAGACGACGTCTGCAATAGTTTTTTCTTCCCCGGAGACCGAATAAATATCAAGGAGCGTGCGGGTGAGTTCGGGCATCGAAACGTTCAGATCAAGCGAAGTGGTCATCAAGGGGTCTTCCGTAGTTGCGCAACAGTCTTCGTGTTCAACCCTAGCATTTCAACCCGTGGGAGGCCGCGCGTTTTCCCTATACGGCGCCCGATAGCACATCTATAATGGTGGGCATGTCTGAAAACCTATCTTCCGAATCCCGTTATGCTTCCGGCGTCGCGCTGGTGAATGTCGTGGCCGCCGGGAATGAGGCTGGGACCGTACTCGATGCCTGGTTCCCCGCTCCCGCGCTAACCCAGACCCCTGACCTTTCTCTCGCCGATGAGCTGGATGCGCTCGTCGCCGACCACCCCGAACGTAACGCCCGTACTGAGGTGCGCACCGCATCCATCAACCTGGATGAGGCCCCCGAGGATGCGGTCGATGCCTACCTGCGCCTGCACTTACTTTCGCATACGCTGGTACGCCCGAACAGCATCAACCTGGACGGACTGTTCGGCAAACTGGCAAACGTGGCGTGGACGAATCACGGACCGGTACTCGCCAGCGAGTTTCAGAAACTTGCGCTGGGGCTTCGTAAGCTCGGGCACCTGAGCGTGAGCCATATCGATAAGTTCCCGCGCATGGTGGATTATGTGATTCCCGCCGGGGTGCGTGTGGGCGACGGCGACCGCCTACGTCTGGGCGCGCATCTGAGTCCCGGTACCACGGTCATGCACGAGGGCTTCGTAAATTTCAATGCGGGCACCTTGGGTACGTCGATGGTTGAGGGGCGTATTTCCCAGGGCGTTGTGGTGGGCGACGGCTCCGATGTGGGCGGCGGTGCCTCTACGATGGGCACGCTCTCTGGCGGTGGGACGCAGCGCGTCTCGCTTGGTGAACGTTCCCTGCTGGGTGCGGAGTCGGGTATCGGCATCGCGCTCGGCGACGACTGTGTGGTGGAAGCCGGTCTGTATGTGACCGCCGGTTCGCGCGTGAGTGTGCTTATTCCGGGCGAGGAACCGCGCGTGGTCAAGGCCGCCGAGCTTTCGGGGGTCTCAAACTTGCTGTTCCGCCGAAATTCGGTCTCGGGTGCAATCGAGGTTCTGCCGCGTGCTAAGAACACCGTGGAACTCAACGATGCGCTGCACCTGAACTAATGCCGCTCCCCTAAATTTTTCACACGAAAAGTCGCCTATTGGTCTCACATGTTCGACCGGTGGGCGACTTTTCGGCATAAAAAGTATTCCAAAAGTCACGCGGATCAGGGCTAAGTGGTACAGATGGTTTTCAAACGTGAAATACGCGAAGAACCTCCAGGTCAGCATACCGGTAAGACATACACAACACAGCCTCACAGACCACGGAAAATCCGG
>ERZ773068.1452-NODE-1452-length-11673-cov-21.186865_pt1 | contig 11673 bp, 6 predicted proteins | sample MGYA00580620_ERZ773068 | MGnify/ENA primary metagenome ERZ773068 (study PRJEB29015, sample SAMEA2737983) | human oral metagenome | biome: human oral; feature: human-associated habitat; material: dental | place: China | collected 2101 ... | reverse complement strand
TCCCTTTTACAAAACTTCTTCTTGTACGGTGTTGCATCATTGTTTCTATTACTTTGTTCATACTTTACCTCCATGGTTAAATGAATTATTTGTTGTGTTGATAGTTAAATTATAACGCGAAAATATGAGGTTGAAAAGGGAAATAGTATTTACTTTATATAATTCCACTAATCTTTTTGAAAGAATACGATATCCATTCCATCTTTAATATGCTCTATCTTGTCTATTCTTCGATAACCTAATTTCTCATATAAATAGATATTACCTTTCTCTTGTAGAATAGTATCTAATTGCCAATGACTAGAACCATATAATTTTTCCAATTCTTTTATAGCTAACTGAGCCAATCCTTTATTTCTATATGAGGGCATAATCCATAAAGGAGCGATTCTTTTCCTACTTCCATCTCCTCTATTAACAACTCTTACAACTCCAACCTTATTTCCATCTTTTACAATAAAGAAATACTTTGTTCATGGTTGATTATATTTTTTCAATATATTTTCATAACTTTCTGTTGCTGGGCTCATATCATAATCTTTATATTTTTCTAATAAATCTTTAAATGCATCAACTTACATTTTCCATATTTCTTTTATATCAGATTCAGTTGATTTTAATAATACTATGCTCATTTAATTTTCCTTTTATTCCCTAATGGTTCAATATAATATCTTTAACAATTTTTAAATTCTCTTCAATTTTCTTCACATCTTCTTTTATGTAATCAATTAATTTTTTACAAGATACATGTTCTCTTATATGTGCATAATCATAAAAATCTTTTTTATAATATGCCTTCCATTTTTTCCATGAAGATGATTTTTTTAGAATTGGATTGGTTTCTAAGTTAAAATTAAATAGACATGTTTTTTCTTTTATAATATCACATATTCTTTCCAAATCACCTAATCGCTCTTTATCTTCAATAGAAAAATTAACCTTATGCCTGTACTGATTTCCTTCTATTTGAATATCAAATGTTGAATTAGTGCCATCAATAGGAAGTACTATTCCAAAATGATGGCCTCCTCTTATTTTTCCAGAATATGTTTTATAGCCTAAATCAGTAATCTCATTTTCTAAATTCGCATAATGAATTTTCTCGATAACTGACTTTAACCTCATACCCTCTAGTACTTTATTATCAGACTCTTCTAAAAAGTATGATTCACCATAACTTATCTTTTCAATAAACTCTTCCACATTCTTCATATATTCAATATAATCTATTAAGAATAATCTAAAAGTATCATCTACTTTATCAAGTAAATCACTATAATACTTAATTAGCTCACCATAACTTCTTCTAAACCAATTATCAGGGAGTTCAAATCCAGGTTTAACTAAGCTAAGAAGTATTCCTTTAGCATTAGAATTTTTTTCAGAATAATGAATTAATTGATTTTGGTTAGGTAAAGATTTAACTTTATTTTCTATGAAAATAATATGAGTCTGACCATCCTCATCAATTACCTCAATAGTTAAATCAATTTTATTTTTTTCTCTATATACCTTCAAACCCGTATATTTTTTATTAATATCAATAATATTACTAAAAAACTTATGATTAATAAATTCAGACTTTTCCAGAATAACAGCAAACAGATTGCTGTGATATAATTCCAAATTACTTAGTGATAGTTGATAATTCAGTGTGCTTTCTATTTTATTCCTAAGAGTAAGTAACTCATTATAATTTCCCATTTAACAATTCCTTTACTTTGATAATTAATATAATCTACTTGTTCTCATTATATCATAAAATAAATTAATCAGTTTATCGAAAATTTAATTTAAATACAAAGAAGACAAATACACATTAAGCAGTGTATTCATCTCCTCATTATAAACTATTCAACAACTTCGAATTTAGGTAAACTATTCACTAAATCTACTGTCTGAAGTGAAACATTAATAATTCGTAATAGTAGATTAAAAATATATTTCTCATCATCACTATAATCATTTGGATCATCTGTTATACCCGATTTACTATCAGTTTTTATTTGATATTGATCTATGATCCATTCAATTGCTGATCGACCATTTACAATATATTCGTATGCATTTTCTGGAATATTGCTAATTGTAATATCATTATTGAAAATTATTGTAGATAAATCATTTACTAATTTTCCATTTTCATCTCGTTTCTTAGCAAACTTCATCTTTATAACCTTATATGATGGATTTTTAAGAATATTTACATCAACTTCCTCATAAAGTGGAACTTCTTCATAGTTAAGATGAAGATCTATTAATTCTTTACCAATTTCAACATATTTCTCTATATTTTTAACAATTGGAATTCTTGCTAAATCTTTTTTCAAATCATTAGCGTATTTATTTTGATATTCACGTGAATTAAGTAATCCATATACATATGAAAAAGTATCATCAAACGATAAACCTAATTTATCTGCAAATTCTTGATTCATATTATCCTTAGAGACTTCTAAAAGAGAATAGTTTTCTTCATTATCATACCTCATAAACCCTTGAGATCCTCCAGACATGGAATTCATATCCGGAACAATATCACTTACTAGAACCGAAAAATCTTTTGTTGCTCCTCGCCCACTAGTAATGATTGTAAGATTATTCTCTCCAAATTTTGAATAATACAACCTAACTCTTTCCACAACAGATTCCTCATAATACATCCATTTTTTTGTAAATGGTCTATATAAAACAGGTGTCATGAATTTTTCATTATATTCTAACCTTATATTACGTCTTATTAGTTCTTCTAACCTAAATGACCATTTTAAAAATCTCTCATCACGATTTAGTTGGTTTTTACGTTCTTTTGGTATTACACTAGATAATCTTGTTAACTCACAATTATAATTTTCAATAAGTTTAATGGCATTAAAAGAAGTCTTTTGTTTGTTAAAACCAATAATCCATGTATCTCTATTAGTAACAACCCCAAGCGAATTATTTTTAAATGGACTATTTATATCTCCAGATATTTCTGAATAAATTTTATATTTTGGATCTCTTTGATTCAACCAATCATTATTATCATCAGGTGTAATATTATTCCAGCTAATTGATGAAATATCTCCAAATTTCTCTATAATATTTAACTTTTCTTTTTGAGATAAATAATCACCAATATCATAATAATGTAATTCATGATTATCCGAACCATCTTTTACTAAAATAGAAATTGCTACTGGTGTTCTACTTCCAGAACCAAATATCTTTCCACCTTCTCTTCGCGATTGTTCACCTAGTGTTCTCTGATCACCTCGGAGATTAAAGATATAAAGATGATTAAATTCTTCATATAATCCCGCTCGTAATCCATCTGCCGAATTAGTATTAAGATAGTTACCATTAGTCACAAATCCAATTACTCCTTGATCAGTAAGCCTATCTGACGCCCAACGAAATGCCTTTACATAGGAATCATATAAACCTTTTGTTAACCCTGCATTAGATTTAGCTACATATGTCTCCGCCAAACGCTTATCTAATTTTGGGTATGAAGTATTTTGATTATTATCATTTTGACTAGTTTGACCAATTGAATATGGCGGATTTCCTATTATCGCAGTAATAGGCTTTTCCTGTTGTCTCTTCAAACGTTTATCGTTTGTTCCAAAGAATGTATCATCTAATGTTTCTTGATGCTCTGTTGATTCAAATGTATCCGTCAATACTATACCTTCAAATGGGACATATGGATCATCTCCATTTATCTCATCAAAAACAGCTTCAATATTAATAGCTGCTATGTAGTAACTTAGTAATACTATCTCATTAGCATGTAATTCTCTAGTGTACTTTCTAATAATATCTGCATATGTTATTTCCCCATTATCCATAAGTTGTTTTAAATAATAGAGTGTACGTGTGATAAATGTTCCTGTCCCCGTAAATGGATCTAAAATATGGACATTTTCACTAGCAAGAGTTTTATTGAAATGTTTTCTCAAAACTACATCAACCGATTTAACAATAAAATCAACCACTTCTACAGGAGTAAAGACTATTCCTAATCTTTCAGTAGTATCTTTGAATCCAGTAGAAAAGAATTTATCATATAGTGTAATAATCATTTTTTGCTTTGCTTGGGCATTATCTAATCCTTCTGCTCGTAATCTAACAGACTCATAAAAGGGTTGTAATTCTCTTTGTTCTTTTTCAAATCCATATTGTGATAATTCATCTACTATTTTCTCCATAGCTGAACTAACTGGATTATTTTTAACAAAACTATATTCGCCAAATAGAGTATCAAAAATAGGTAAAGTAATTAAATGTTGCGCTAACATTTCTATGGCTTGATTTTTATTAATTGATTCATTGATATTATGCTGTAAACTTTTTACAAACTTATTAAATGCTTTATTGCTTTCTTTATTATTCTCAAGAACTATATTTATCCCTTGAATATGACGTCTAGCAATTTCTGCAACATCTTTAGACCAATCTTCTAAATATCTACGATCTCCAAGTTTTTGAACTACTTTACCATAAATAGCTCCTTCTACCGCTTCCCACTCAAGTTCTAATTGTGGTTTAATATAACCACCTTGGTGATTATCTTTATCTCTTTCCTTATCATTATTGTTGTTTTCATCTGTAGTATCTGGCGCAGATCCTACACCTATTACTTGTATATTTTTAGGTTTTTTCTTATTTAACTCTAACTTGTTGATAGTTGCTTCGAAACGCTCATCTACTGAACGTAGCGCATTTAATACTTGCCATACTACATCATAAGATTTATTATTATCTAAAATAGCTTCAGGTTCTACTCCTGATGGAACAACTATCGGTAAGATAATATAACCATATTCTTTACTTTCAAACTTACGAATAATACGTCCGACTGCTTGAACTATATCAACTTGTGATTTACGTGGTGATAAAAATACTATAGCATCTAAGTTAGGTACATCAACACCTTCTGTTAAGAATCTTACATTTGATAATATACGAGCAGAATCCTCAGGAATATCATCACTAGCTAACCAATCCAATGCTTCATTCTTTTCCAAAGCATTCATATTTCCATCTACATGTCTAACATCAACATAATAACCATTTTCATTATCTAAATAATCATTCACAACATTTTCAAATTGTTCAGAAAGACGTTTACTGTCTTTGATAGTTCTTGAAAAAGCAATGGCTCTCTTCATTGGTTCTCCACTTACTTTATTGGTAAAACCTTCTCTTTTAATCATACCATTCCAAACACCAATAATACGACCTACATCATCAATATTAAGACCATTTTCTGGATCTGATAATGATTTTTGCATATCTTTTTGAACTACTGATTCATCTACAGCAAGAACCATTAATTTATAATCCGTAAGTATTCCATTAACTATGGCATCTCCAAATCCTAAACGGAAGAATTCTTTACCATATAAACTCTCATCATCCATACTAGAGATAACAATAGAATTTGTTTCTGCTTTTTTCTTTGCTTCAGGGCCATATAATTTTGGTGTTGCCGTTTGATATAATCTTTTCTTCCCTTTGACATTGTCATCACTGTGTACTTTAGTAAATACTGAGGCTTCTTCATTTAACGATTTTGCTCCAGTTGTACGGTGTGCTTCGTCAGCTATGATAATATCAAATTCAGGAAATCCTTCTTTTTGAGCAGCGCCTAGAACTTCTATTGATTGATAAGTACTAAATACTACTAACAAATCTTTTTTAGGTTGTCCAACTAAATCATTATAATTCTTAACTACTTGATCTACTGAAGTAGTAGCTGGGAATCCGATATCACTTGCTTTAAATTTTATATTTGATTCATCATCTTTTACTTTTCCTCTACTAGCATTTCTATCACTAGTAACTGCCATCGAAGAAATACTCATATATGTATCATTGTTCCATGCTCTTAGAGTCTGTGTTAATAACTGAATACTCGGGACTAGATATAATACGACATATTGTTCTTTATTGGCAATTTCAGCCATTCGTTCTGTCAATTTTAAACTTGTAAAAGTTTTTCCTGTTCCGGGTGCCATAATCAATTGACCACGATCATATTTTTTAAAGTGAGTAACTGCTGCTTGTATTGCCTGTTCTTGATAAGATCTGGTTTTCTTTTTAGCTTTAATTACTACTTCTTCAGGTTTATCAAATGAATATTTTTCCCACTCTATTCGAGAATTTTTCAAATCTGATAGTCCAATTCTAACAACATCACTTCTCGAATCTAAGGCGTTTTCTGCATTTTTTCCCCACTTATCAGTCGAAGATACAATTATACCTGAATCGTAATAATCTTTTCCTAATTCTCCTAAAAAAGAATCAATATCTTTTTTTCTAATTTCATTCTTATAAAATTTAGCTTGAACTGCTACTAATCCACCTGTCACTTTTTCAGCGACTAAATCAACTCCAATATCATACTTAGGAATTCCATATTTTTCTGGAACTTCATTTATTAACCACACATTTTTAAACTCATTTTGATATGTTGGCTCGTTTTTTAAATAAGATTTAGTTAAATGCTCAAAATACGTACCTCTATCTCTCTGATTATCTGCATTATTATTAATCTGCTCGACTAATTTTTCAAACGACATTCTATTTCTCCTTGATTTTCACACATTTCCTTATAAAAATAAACACATTATTTCTAATTATAATGTGTTTATTATACCATAAATTTTAGATATAGAGTTAGTGTTACCAATTTTTAGATTAAATAAATTATTTTTTCCAGCCTAGTAAAGTACTTAATTTATTAGAAATTTTTATCTATAATCCACTATTAAATATAATAGTAAACACAAGTTTATTTTATATCATTAGTTTCACCATTTGAAGCTCTAATTATCCCCTCCATTTCTGAATAAGAAACAATAGGAAATGATATTTCTTTATATCTTGAAACAAAAACCTTATTAACACACATATAAGGTTTAATTTTATATTCTTCAGAATTTGTAAAACCTAATTGCTCGACAATAGTTGATACATGCTTATTCATATAATCTATCCTTCTTTGAAATTTTTCATCTTCTTTTTCTTCTAAAAAGAATCTTTTTTGCTGTTTATACATATCAAAAAATGTAGTCACTTTAAGTATTACTTTACATTCTATTATCCAAACATTCTTATTTGTCTTATCAATAACAAAAACATCATAATCTCCTAGTTCTTTAGGATGCATTTTATTAATTTTCACTAAATCAAAGTTTGTTTTTACTAAATCAAACTTATTTTCATCAAATATTTTTTTCAAGTCATACACAATCTTATTTTCATATTCTTTTTTCCAATCAAGTACTGCTTTAAAAGTTTTTTCCAACTTATTCTTATAAGGCAACATGAAGTCTAACAATCCATGAATCCATTCTCTTCTAAGACTATCTATAGTTATTGGAGAAAATATAATCTTTTCACCATAACTAACAATTGGTTTCACTTCAAATCTATCTATGCGATTACTCTTGTCTCCTATAGGTAAATAATAATCATTTCTATCGTTAAGTGTTTTTAATTTACTTTTATCTATTATTAGATAATCTAAGTATCTACGAAAATCAATTACTTCATTTGGAGAATTAAGTTTGTCAATAAAATCATTTAAAATAACTTCTCTTGATGAGCTATAGATATTATCTCCTATTTTACTAATTTTATTTTCATCGAATTCTTTACTTAAATATGATAAGAAAGTTAAGAATAAATCAAAATTTAAATCTGTGTCTTCCTCAAATGATTCTTTTATTTTTTTAAAATGAAATTTGTCAATTTCTGGATCTCTTATCAAACCATCTGTGTTATAAATTCTTTCCAATAATTCCTTATTTTCTTCCTCGCTTTTAAAATCTATTGTATTAACTACAAAATCTTCAGTTACTTCAATACAAGCTTCATCCTTAGTAAAAAAGCATATATCTGCTGTATCATTTAATGTAATTAACCAATCTGCATAAGAAATTAGATATAAAAAATCATCATTCTTCTCTTTTTTATTGCTTTCTTTATTTAAAAATAAATTTGTTTCTATTAAATATAAAATTGATCTGACTTCTTGTTTGGCTTTTTCTCTATGAGTTATTATTTTATTTCGAACTTCTTCTTCTTTTTCTAAATCCAGATTTTGATATGATCCATAACGTTCTCTATCAATATATATACTATGTTGTAACACTGAATAATAATCCATCAATTTACAATGTAGATCAAGACCAGCGAACTTTAAAATTTCACTTTCAAAGTCTTCTATAAGTTTTTTTTGTATACTTCGTATTATCTTTGTAGCGCTTCTTCCCTTATAAATCCCAGGAGATATATTGTTAGAATTACATAATATTGCTATATTCTTTCTTACTCTATGAAAATGATATTTTTCAGGTGTATATGTTTTAAAATATGGATTCCATTTGTAATAGATTTCTTTGCTAAGTACACCTACTCTTTTAGGGGCTTCTGATAAGGATAATATCTTATCTTTAAATTGTGAATATAATTGCTGTTTAGATTCTAAAAATGGTGAAAGTATTTCTTCCAGAATTTTCAATTCTACACCTCTATTATGTGCTCTTTCTAAATTAAAATATATCTTTTCTAAATCCTTGACAACAAATCTTATAATATATTTCCCTTCATAATATATATAATCACTATAGCAATATTCTCTATACTTTTCAGAGCAGAAATTAAACTTTACATTTCTTGCATATTTTTCTGGCATATACATTAATATTATTCTATCCTTTTGATTATCTTTATCACCTAAAAATATATCCTTTAAAGATTTTACTCCTTCCACTATTATCTCATCTAATAAATTAATAATATCGCTATGTTCTTCTATACTTTTTCTACTTTCATAAAACATTGTATTATCCACTCGAAATATATAATTTACTTCACTCAAAGGGATAAACCTCCCTCCATATCCTACACCAAATTTTGAATATAAATTAAAACTTCCAGGTTCAAATTCATCTATTTTCCAAGCAAATGGTTCATGAAAATAAAAATCTCCTGAAATAAATGGATATACTTTTAATTCATTTTTAAAATATTCTACAACATATTCATTCTCTATGTCATACCCAACATTAATAATATCAAATTCTTTTGCCCCTTTAGAAATATAGCGTTGATTTTTTTTCCATGTCAGAAATAATGATGCATCACTACCAAATCCAAAAATTAAATTTTTTTTAAAATTTTCTCTAAATACAAGATAATCAAACAGTTCATCAATATTTTCCATAAAATTCAAATAATATAATATATCTAACGCTGTAACGATTATATTACTTCCATCTTCTTCAAAAATAATATTCATTTCATTAGGATTTGAAAAACTATTATATAACAAAAATGTTATTGGAAAATGAGTTTTTATGTGTATTTTTCTTAATTTTTTCAATTTAAATCTATCATATACTTCTCCTAATTCTAGTTTTCCTAGCTTATGTAAATCTCTAATCTTTTCAATTTCCTTTACCAAAGAATCGTTTGAATATTCATCAGTATTAAAAGCTATAATAAGCCCTTTTTCTCCTTTAGCTGCGAACGTATATATAGGTTGCTTCTCAAGTAATCTATCTTCTGAAAATAATTTCACAGGTGCAAACATACTGCAGTTATTACTTCTGTCTAGTTCAAAAAGATTAAATAACTTTGTAATAATACCATTATTAACTAAATTTATTTTGTCACTATTAGAGAGATTTCTTTCCCAAATATCGTATAAGTCCACTAGTAAAGAAGTATTAAATAATGGATATACATGTGAATTTCTTGTTATAAAATGTTTTTTTTCTATTTCATCATTTACATCAAATATATTTGAAAGATATTTATTTATATCTGAACTAATCTCATCCTTAAAAAAACTTCTTGTTCTATCAAAAAGTTCAGTCGAAGGTAATACAAATCTCGTATGTCCATCATTATCAGATTTATTATCGTTCAAAAAATACTCTATTATATTTGAAGAGTATTCTAAAACTAATATTAGATCATTTTCTTTTTTTAATATTTGTGAAATTGAAGGTAAGAAATTTAAACATGAAAATACATTATTATATCCAATTCCTAAAAGAACTCTATAAAATGAATTATTATAATTTATTCTAACCTCACCAAAATCTTCAACTATATAATCATCCATTATAGTTGGTTTACAGATATCTTGAATTTTCGAGAAAAAACATTTAAATTCTGTATAATTTTTTATTGTTTTTTTTCCTTTATTACTATGTTCAAAAAGACAAGCATTTAAAGCAATACATGATTCTATCACTGATCTATTATTTATACAAATATTAATACAATAAATTGCTTGCACTAAATCTTCAAATAAATACTCTTTTGTTATTTCGGTTAATTTATCTATTTTATCATAAATATTAACAAAATCTTTTGAAACTAATTTTTTCGACATTTGTTGTCCCCCTTTACTTTACATAAATAAATGTTAAAAAATACTACATTATTTTATTAAAATACTATTAATTAATATATAACTATTTTATTTAATACTATTTTATCATATTAGCTACTTCATCAGAAATTTACTATTACATATATATACTACTTATACATATATTTATAATTTTACAATATTTCCTGTACAATTTTTTGTACTTATTACACAAATAATATATTCTAATTAAAAATATTATTATTGCATCAAAATTCATTTTGATACGCTATTATAAAACTATTTTTAAAAATCACATCAATTTTCTTATTTCTTCTAGATTCAATAAATTTTCCTTGTCATTATTTTTGATTTCAGCTTCAAAATAGCTACTATTTCTTCTCCGTCTTTTTCATCAGTTTCCACAAAACCTACCGACTGATAAAGTTGTCGTGCTATATCATTATCACTTTCATAAGATAACCAACAATATTTTGCTATTCCACAAGGAAAAGTATTGATAAATTCCAAAGCTAACTCAATAGCTTTTTTACCAAATCCCTTCCCTTGGATTTTTTTATCTATCATAAGACGCCATATATTATAATTACCTTTCGCTATCCTAGGAGCACCTTCATCATCCGAATTCACATCAAAACCTATCTCATTAAAAAACCAATAGGTGTATCGTCTTTATAAATACCAAATGTAAATACATTATTATTCTCGGTAATTGCTATATACGCTTCTATTATACTAATATTATTTGTAGCTACAAAACTTTTCTGATTATCAAAAACTTCTAATTTAAGAATCTCTCCTACATTTTTTCTATTAATCTTTTTTAATTTAAGCATGATTTATTCCCCATTTAATTTTTTACTCTAGATTAATTGCACTCAACGAATTACTACTTCATAAACTTAACTATTTTCTCTTCTTTTTTGTATATTTCTATTTCTTTTCTAATCTATCATTTAAAAATTTTGATTTATCTAAAGCATGTTTATATAGTTCTTTTTCTGCTACTAAAAAGTCTGCTACTAAACTTTCTCTATCTAGTTTATAATATGGTTCATATCCTAACTTTTGATTTACATCTTTTGTAATAACAATCAATTCTTCTGACACTGATTCTAAACTGTATGATGCGTTAATTTTTTCTCCTCTATTTATCCTTCAAAGTATTTGTTATTAATCTATTTTATTTCTACTCATCTTATTTCCTATCTCCCCCACTCCCAATATAACTATAAAACTGATTGTGCAACTCCCTCATTTCATCTAAA
>ERZ773068.1448-NODE-1448-length-11683-cov-10.996990_pt1 | contig 11683 bp, 24 predicted proteins | sample MGYA00580620_ERZ773068 | MGnify/ENA primary metagenome ERZ773068 (study PRJEB29015, sample SAMEA2737983) | human oral metagenome | biome: human oral; feature: human-associated habitat; material: dental | place: China | collected 2101 ... | reverse complement strand
GACTAGGTGTTTTACCCCATGACAACTCAACAGAGTGGTTTTATAGGACCCGGCGATGCGGAGAGCTCGCAGGTGCTGGTAAAGTCCCTAGTCAAGGCGGCATTCCGAGGCGAGCCATTGTTCCGGTCTTCCAGGCCGGACTTCATTGAGACGCCGTTCTCGATTGCTATCCAGTCGAAGTCACAACCAATTGTTCCGGTCTTCCAGGCCGGACTTCATTGAGACCCAGCTCGTTATCAAAAGCTTCGTAAGTTCGCGACGTTATTGTTCCGGTCTTCCAGGCCGGACTTCATTGAGACTTCCAGCTGTCCACCGCAATATCGCACGCCCCCTCAGATTGTTCCGGTCTTCCAGGCCGGACTTCATTGAGACGTCAATAAGCGCGCGAGCACTCAGGCACGCAACGGTTGATTGTTCCGGTCTTCCAGGCCGGACTTCATTGAGACTCGCTGACGGGCCGGCGAGGGGCCCTTTTCAGAAAATTGTTCCGGTCTTCCAGGCCGGACTTCATTGAGACCCAGTATATTGGTACCCCCGGGCCTTTCCAGGGCCTAATTGTTCCGGTCTTCCAGGCCGGACTTCATTGAGACCAGGTGGAGGGATGCCCGGCGAGGCCGATGAGCTGAATTGTTCCGGTCTTCCAGGCCGGACTTCATTGAGACGCATTGATGCCAGCGATCGCCATGCGCGCGTCTCCGGATTGTTCCGGTCTTCCAGGCCGGACTTCATTGAGACGGGAGTTGCAGCGACACATACGGCGGTGGCGCATAGATTGTTCCGGTCTTCCAGGCCGGACTTCATTGAGACGAATATTCACCACTCCCCCACCGCTCCCCTATCGGAATTGTTCCGGTCTTCCAGGCCGGACTTCATTGAGACGCCCTGTATACAGCCATTACAACCCCGCCCTCTCAAATTGTTCCGGTCTTCCAGGCCGGACTTCATTGAGACAACTATGACATCTGGGGACCCGGCACGGAAGTCATGATTGTTCCGGTCTTCCAGGCCGGACTTCATTGAGACTCTCATCACATGCCCGCTTGAGTTTCTGTGCGACAGGATTGTTCCGGTCTTCCAGGCCGGACTTCATTGAGACACGTCCAGCAGTGGGGGCATGTCAGTTCTTGGCCGATTGTTCCGGTCTTCCAGGCCGGACTTCATTGAGACATGCATTCAGGGAGGGCCATGACGATTTTGGGGTTGAGATTGTTCCGGTCTTCCAGGCCGGACTTCATTGAGACCAACCTCAAAATGAACAATCTAGAATGTTCACTTCTTATTGTTCCGGTCTTCCAGGCCGGACTTCATTGAGACTCCCATGCCTTCTGAAGCCATGCGCCGATCTTCTCAGCAGATTGTTCCGGTCTTCCAGGCCGGACTTCATTGAGACAAGCGGCGTACGTAGTCGGCGAGAACGATGAGGTTGTGATTGTTCCGGTCTTCCAGGCCGGACTTCATTGAGACTCTGGCTGCCGCGTCCGAAGAGCCACTACCGGACGGATTGTTCCGGTCTTCCAGGCCGGACTTCATTGAGACATCAACCGTGTTGCCCAGTCCTTTCCGTTCAGCATCGGATTGTTCCGGTCTTCCAGGCCGGACTTCATTGAGACCACGCGTGAACAGGTGATTCACGGTCTTGATGTTATTGTTCCGGTCTTCCAGGCCGGACTTCATTGAGACGAGGACATGCCGCCAGCCCAGCGCCGCATACGTGCCATTGTTCCGGTCTTCCAGGCCGGACTTCATTGAGACGATGCGGTCGCGGTCAGGGTGGTGCTCGACGGCATTATTGTTCCGGTCTTCCAGGCCGGACTTCATTGAGACTACTTCATCCGCGGCGTAAGCCATATTGCGCCACAAGCATTGTTCCGGTCTTCCAGGCCGGACTTCATTGAGACACTTCACTGATGTCTTGAACATGTCTCCATACAACCATATTGTTCCGGTCTTCCAGGCCGGACTTCATTGAGACGAGAGCGCATCAACCCGTTCGTTGAATGAGCTGATAATTGTTCCGGTCTTCCAGGCCGGACTTCATTGAGACCCAGTACCGCCAAACCCCGCGAGCGATATCCTCCGGGGACATTGTTCCGGTCTTCCAGGCCGGACTTCATTGAGACAGTAAAGGGTATGGTGGAATATGGCGGCCAAAAGGCCATATTGTTCCGGTCTTCCAGGCCGGACTTCATTGAGACTGTTGTCTGTGAATACAGCCCACATTGTGCCGTTTATCATTGTTCCGGTCTTCCAGGCCGGACTTCATTGAGACCTGCCCGTCAACCTCCTCGGGAGGGTTGGGAGTACGCCACATTGTTCCGGTCTTCCAGGCCGGACTTCATTGAGACCGTACCCTCCGGCTCCGGGGTACGGAGTAAGTCCGGATTGTTCCGGTCTTCCAGGCCGGACTTCATTGAGACATCATAGATGTCGAAAATGATCCACCTGAGATTGATATTGTTCCGGTCTTCCAGGCCGGACTTCATTGAGACATTGGGAATGGTGCCCGTCTGGCTGCTCGTCAGCCACATTGTTCCGGTCTTCCAGGCCGGACTTCATTGAGACACGAGGTGCTGATACCGGGCAGGAATGCGGGCCATCATATTGTTCCGGTCTTCCAGGCCGGACTTCATTGAGACGGTCCGGGGGGGTGTTATGTGGCTGAAAGTCGGGGAAGGATTGTTCCGGTCTTCCAGGCCGGACTTCATTGAGACGCAATCCCGCGGGAAAGATTGTTGCTGATGCGGGTGATTGTTCCGGTCTTCCAGGCCGGACTTCATTGAGACTCCTCGAGGGGCTCGGCATCGGAATTGACCTTGTAGAGATTGTTCCGGTCTTCCAGGCCGGACTTCATTGAGACATGACTCCCCGTTGGGGAGTGGAAAGGAAATAGAGGAATTGTTCCGGTCTTCCAGGCCGGACTTCATTGAGACACCCCGGCCGAATACATCGGCATCCCGAAGATGCAGATTGTTCCGGTCTTCCAGGCCGGACTTCATTGAGACGAAACTCTGCCCGTCGGAACAGGCCTTGCAGTAGGCGTATTGTTCCGGTCTTCCAGGCCGGACTTCATTGAGACAATCCACGGGGTCAGGAACGCAGAGATACCCTTCCGGAATTGTTCCGGTCTTCCAGGCCGGACTTCATTGAGACATGTGTCTACGGGTCTCACCCACTTTGTAGCCATCCACACATTGTTCCGGTCTTCCAGGCCGGACTTCATTGAGACTGCTTGTCGGTCTCGAAGTAGGTGCCGAAAATGCTATTGTTCCGGTCTTCCAGGCCGGACTTCATTGAGACATCTATGCTGACACCGATTCGGTGCACGTGCTCCGCATTGTTCCGGTCTTCCAGGCCGGACTTCATTGAGACGAAAGCACCGGTGCCGCATGTTCAGCGATCAGGATCGCATTGTTCCGGTCTTCCAGGCCGGACTTCATTGAGACACCGTGATCTCCCGGATGTTGTCCCGGATACCGCGCAATTGTTCCGGTCTTCCAGGCCGGACTTCATTGAGACTGATATGATGCTCGCCATCATTTTGGCAGCGCGGCACATTGTTCCGGTCTTCCAGGCCGGACTTCATTGAGACCGGTCATGACAGTTTTCCTTTCAACAAAGTGACCGTATTGTTCCGGTCTTCCAGGCCGGACTTCATTGAGACAGCAAATACCACGAGATCCCAGATACAAGCGGCTGATCCATTGTTCCGGTCTTCCAGGCCGGACTTCATTGAGACGAGAACCCACACACAGCTACGACAATCAACTCGAGAGGATTGTTCCGGTCTTCCAGGCCGGACTTCATTGAGACCTCGCTGTCCGACCATAGGCCTCGGTCTTGGTCCCATATTGTTCCGGTCTTCCAGGCCGGACTTCATTGAGACATGATGCCAATATGATTCTACGGTCGTTGCGAGAATCTATTGTTCCGGTCTTCCAGGCCGGACTTCATTGAGACGGCAGAGTATCCACAGGGACCTCCCTCTGGGTGCTGCATTGTTCCGGTCTTCCAGGCCGGACTTCATTGAGACGTCACCGAAAGACGGCAGTTGATTACCGAATCCGGTATTGTTCCGGTCTTCCAGGCCGGACTTCATTGAGACGATAATCTCGGATTCTTCCACTTTCCGCCAGCTGAGGGATTGTTCCGGTCTTCCAGGCCGGACTTCATTGAGACTTAAAATGGGTGTCAAAGGCCGCAATTTGTCTTTTGTTGATTGTTCCGGTCTTCCAGGCCGGACTTCATTGAGACAGAGAAGGCCGCGGATGCCCCCATGTTCGCTTTCTGATTGTTCCGGTCTTCCAGGCCGGACTTCATTGAGACAAGCCCTTGAGGACGCTGAATCCGAGGAAACGGCATCCGATTGTTCCGGTCTTCCAGGCCGGACTTCATTGAGACACCGTCAAGGGCCCGAACATTGATTGGCCAAAGCCGTATTGTTCCGGTCTTCCAGGCCGGACTTCATTGAGACTCAAGCTTTATGTGCTTGCCGGGGGATTCCCGGAGGTAATTGTTCCGGTCTTCCAGGCCGGACTTCATTGAGACTTTCCTTCCGTGTGGTTGCGGTTATGTTATTCCAGTGATTGTTCCGGTCTTCCAGGCCGGACTTCATTGAGACGAGAGACAAGGAAAGCGCTGGTTCTACGGGTCCTCCATTGTTCCGGTCTTCCAGGCCGGACTTCATTGAGACAGTATAAGTGTGGCGCTGTTCCTCAGGGCACGCAATTATTGTTCCGGTCTTCCAGGCCGGACTTCATTGAGACCCAGAAAGATCCAGCTGAGCATCGAACTTCAATCCGTAAATTGTTCCGGTCTTCCAGGCCGGACTTCATTGAGACCTTCCGAAGTTCCGCATTCGACCGCTCGAGATCCTGATTGTTCCGGTCTTCCAGGCCGGACTTCATTGAGACAGGAATACGGCGAATGAATTCCCGGACCCGGGACGAGTCATTGTTCCGGTCTTCCAGGCCGGACTTCATTGAGACAATTTGGCCGCTCAGCTCCGGTGCCACGTAGTCAAGATTGTTCCGGTCTTCCAGGCCGGACTTCATTGAGACAGAGATTGCGGCACGAATACCCTCAGCCGTGCCGTGGTATTGTTCCGGTCTTCCAGGCCGGACTTCATTGAGACTCCATGAATTCCCAGAAAATGGGATCAATTTTCTCCGATTGTTCCGGTCTTCCAGGCCGGACTTCATTGAGACAAGGCCTTGACCGGACTTTCGCAGTGCTCGCGCTCTTCCATTGTTCCGGTCTTCCAGGCCGGACTTCATTGAGACCAGTCGGTTAGCGTATTGACTGGCGGGTCGGCGACGATTGTTCCGGTCTTCCAGGCCGGACTTCATTGAGACAAATCTTTGTCGCGCGTGATCATCAATCCGCCCATGGATTGTTCCGGTCTTCCAGGCCGGACTTCATTGAGACCTCCTTACTGTTGAAACAATCGGCCATCAACTTGATGTGATTGTTCCGGTCTTCCAGGCCGGACTTCATTGAGACGGCGGCCTTGAGCTTCTCGGGGGTATAATTCACCCAATTGTTCCGGTCTTCCAGGCCGGACTTCATTGAGACTCAGTGGATTCAGTTTCCACGGGCTCGGCTTCAACAAATTGTTCCGGTCTTCCAGGCCGGACTTCATTGAGACAACAAGCCACGGCAGCAGGCCGCTGAGGAGATGAAACATTGTTCCGGTCTTCCAGGCCGGACTTCATTGAGACAACTGCTGCGGCAAGCGATTCCTCGAAACTCCGCCCGATTGTTCCGGTCTTCCAGGCCGGACTTCATTGAGACGGGATATCAGGCGGCCGGCACGGACTCCATACCATTGCATTGTTCCGGTCTTCCAGGCCGGACTTCATTGAGACCATCGTGTCTGTGGATTACCGTTATCCTTTGGAGGCATTGTTCCGGTCTTCCAGGCCGGACTTCATTGAGACGCTTGCTCACTGAGGGACGTCAGGGGGGTCCCCTCATTGTTCCGGTCTTCCAGGCCGGACTTCATTGAGACTCGAAGGACAGGACTGCTTCTCGCATGTCGGCGGCGTAATTGTTCCGGTCTTCCAGGCCGGACTTCATTGAGACGTGAGTCGCACCGAGCGAAGCCGGCGGGCCATTCGGATCATTGTTCCGGTCTTCCAGGCCGGACTTCATTGAGACTTACTGGCGAGGTAATCGAGGTAGGAGTTGTTCGTGATCGATTGTTCCGGTCTTCCAGGCCGGACTTCATTGAGACATCCGTGACGCTTGGACAGTGTGGGCGAAGAAGTACCCATTGTTCCGGTCTTCCAGGCCGGACTTCATTGAGACTTGCCGCACGCGGGTTGGTGGCCCCGGACCTGGTGGCGAATTGTTCCGGTCTTCCAGGCCGGACTTCATTGAGACCATAACATCCTGCCCTGCCCTGCCACACCCTTTGCATATTGTTCCGGTCTTCCAGGCCGGACTTCATTGAGACATAGTGCGTGCGCCACAATGCACGCAGCTGACGGCCCAATTGTTCCGGTCTTCCAGGCCGGACTTCATTGAGACATTGAAATATAACCTTTCTTGATTGAAGAGAAACCCATTGTTCCGGTCTTCCAGGCCGGACTTCATTGAGACTCCTGAATCTTGAAGCCCTTGAGAATCTCTTGCATTATTGTTCCGGTCTTCCAGGCCGGACTTCATTGAGACAACTCAACGCCGTTGGCAACTGATTCCAGTAGCGCAACATTGTTCCGGTCTTCCAGGCCGGACTTCATTGAGACCTGGTCGTAGCTGTTGGCGTAGTACGCCTTGGCAGGCAAATTGTTCCGGTCTTCCAGGCCGGACTTCATTGAGACGTGCAGGACAACCCCGCGTCGGCGGAAGCCATGTACGCCGATTGTTCCGGTCTTCCAGGCCGGACTTCATTGAGACTCGAAGTCGTCGAACACCATGGACTTCATCTGCTGCGATTGTTCCGGTCTTCCAGGCCGGACTTCATTGAGACGTACTCACCAACGACCGGCTTCAACAGCTCAACCGATTGTTCCGGTCTTCCAGGCCGGACTTCATTGAGACGGCACTGCCGGCGGCTTGGATGATCACCAGTTTGATGATTGTTCCGGTCTTCCAGGCCGGACTTCATTGAGACCAAGCCGGCGCCGAGCGTGTCGGCGGCGGCTGTTTTCAATTGTTCCGGTCTTCCAGGCCGGACTTCATTGAGACAAGAAGGCAGGCCTGCCCGCCGCGGCCGCACCCGTGATTGTTCCGGTCTTCCAGGCCGGACTTCATTGAGACGCCTTCACTGAGGCGTCGCATTGCTTTCGCGAAGCGCAATTGTTCCGGTCTTCCAGGCCGGACTTCATTGAGACGCCTTCGTATACCTGGACCAGTACTTCGTGAACGACCCAATTGTTCCGGTCTTCCAGGCCGGACTTCATTGAGACATGCAGGGCGCCATCCCTCATATCCGATACGACTGATTGTTCCGGTCTTCCAGGCCGGACTTCATTGAGACTAACAGTAGTTTATGTCCATTGCGGTATTGTTCCAGATTGTTCCGGTCTTCCAGGCCGGACTTCATTGAGACATCTATCTGCGGCGATACCGGGAAGAGCGGATGGCTGCATTGTTCCGGTCTTCCAGGCCGGACTTCATTGAGACAAATTAATCAGCTGACCGATGAACAAGTCCGCATGCTATATTGTTCCGGTCTTCCAGGCCGGACTTCATTGAGACCGTTGAATTACGGCCGCCGTTTCAAGCAGGATCCGATTGTTCCGGTCTTCCAGGCCGGACTTCATTGAGACGAACTCACCACATACACCGGCTCCCCTGTGATCCTGAAATTGTTCCGGTCTTCCAGGCCGGACTTCATTGAGACCGTTGGTTTCGTTGACGGGAAGTCTGACTATTCCGGATTGTTCCGGTCTTCCAGGCCGGACTTCATTGAGACCAGTGTCGGCAGTCGGTTGTCCCCATGAGGGGGTCGGGATTGTTCCGGTCTTCCAGGCCGGACTTCATTGAGACCAGTGTCGGCAGTCGGTTGTCCCCATGAGGGGGTCGGGATTGTTCCGGTCTTCCAGGCCGGACTTCATTGAGACACTTCTTGAGCCAGTACGGCTCGCACAGAATTTCCATGATTGTTCCGGTCTTCCAGGCCGGACTTCATTGAGACGTGACGGCAGTGTGGAACAGTGTCCTGAAACCCATATTGTTCCGGTCTTCCAGGCCGGACTTCATTGAGACGTCACCGCGGTAGCAGAGCCCCTCAATGGCGTCCTCTGATTGTTCCGGTCTTCCAGGCCGGACTTCATTGAGACCACCGAAGTACGCGTGCACATGATCACGGTGCGCCTCCGATTGTTCCGGTCTTCCAGGCCGGACTTCATTGAGACCCATTCCTTGTCTGTGATGTGAACCGCAGACTTCGCCATTGTTCCGGTCTTCCAGGCCGGACTTCATTGAGACAGGACGCGCTTGCCGCAGCCGTCGGCGCGGCGCAGAAATTGTTCCGGTCTTCCAGGCCGGACTTCATTGAGACTGACCCTTGACGGTCAATTCAATAGTTTTGAACACTGATTGTTCCGGTCTTCCAGGCCGGACTTCATTGAGACAGTGGATTGTACTTCTCGGACAGGTAGACGAGTTTATTGTTCCGGTCTTCCAGGCCGGACTTCATTGAGACGTACGGGTGCTCATCCCAATACCGCCACACCCCGATATTGTTCCGGTCTTCCAGGCCGGACTTCATTGAGACATCTGCGCCAAAACGTCCAAGAACGTGTAGGCGTCATATTGTTCCGGTCTTCCAGGCCGGACTTCATTGAGACGAGTCGCTCGCTTTGATCGATCGATTGAGTGGGGTCATTGTTCCGGTCTTCCAGGCCGGACTTCATTGAGACAGCCGGTGTACATGCCTCCATCCCCTGCTGATATTGCTCATTGTTCCGGTCTTCCAGGCCGGACTTCATTGAGACGTGAGGATGCTTTGTGGTGGGAGCAGGAAGAGATCAAACATTGTTCCGGTCTTCCAGGCCGGACTTCATTGAGACCTTCTTTCTTGGCCCTCCTTCGTGGCCATGCCTCTAAGATTGTTCCGGTCTTCCAGGCCAGACTTCATTGAGACGATGTCGTCGACACCGTTCACAGCGCACCTTCCGGTGTGATTGTTCCGGTCTTCCAGGCCGGACTTCATTGAGACTTTTGAAGATACTTAGGGACCTTGTACAGGTTCCGCATAATTGTTCCGGTCTTCCAGGCCGGACTTCATTGAGACCTTCGGTTGTTTTCTGCCCCCCCGGGGGGGTACATTGTTCCGGTCTTCCAGGCCGGACTTCATTGAGACGGCGGGGAGTACGTCAATCCTGGGGCTGCCTGCGGGCATTGTTCCGGTCTTCCAGGCCGGACTTCATTGAGACATGCCACACGCACCCCGGGCAGTCCGGGCGGCTGCAGCATTGTTCCGGTCTTCCAGGCCGGACTTCATTGAGACATTGGGGCTGAGCTTGCAGTAGAACGGGAATCTCCTGATTGTTCCGGTCTTCCAGGCCGGACTTCATTGAGACCTCAAGGTACGGAGAGCGACACCGCTCGGTGGATTGCTGCCATTGTTCCGGTCTTCCAGGCCGGACTTCATTGAGACTGAAGAATGTGTTCGGCGGCTTGAACAGGCCGCCACCCATTGTTCCGGTCTTCCAGGCCGGACTTCATTGAGACCTCCGTGAGGTCACCAATGTGGAAAACTCGGTAGTGATTGTTCCGGTCTTCCAGGCCGGACTTCATTGAGACGGTTACGGTGTTCAGGAATCTGCGAACACCGCGTTGCATTGTTCCGGTCTTCCAGGCCGGACTTCATTGAGACAGATTCCCCGTTAGGGTGATGGCGGTCATGCGGCGGCATTGTTCCGGTCTTCCAGGCCGGACTTCATTGAGACCCCGTCTGCCGTGACGTGGAACGCCGCCGGCAGATAAATTGTTCCGGTCTTCCAGGCCGGACTTCATTGAGACGACCCGAGTACCGCGATCGCTGCGGCATCCGCGAAGGTATTGTTCCGGTCTTCCAGGCCGGACTTCATTGAGACGATACCCCCTCCCAGGGGGCGAAGGCAGTCCTCTCGGATTGTTCCGGTCTTCCAGGCCGGACTTCATTGAGACGATACCCCCTCCCAGGGGGCGAAGGCAGTCCTCTCGGATTGTTCCGGTCTTCCAGGCCGGACTTCATTGAGACTTGCGGCCCACGCTCACTCCTTCCTGCCGTCATCGCTATTGTTCCGGTCTTCCAGGCCGGACTTCATTGAGACATTCCTTGGGACTGTTCAATTACGATAGACCCCAATTATTGTTCCGGTCTTCCAGGCCGGACTTCATTGAGACGAGTTCCCCGTGGATGGGTACCATCCGCTGGCGTACCTGATTGTTCCGGCCTTCTAGGCCGGACTTCATTGAGACGCCAAGGTCTCGACATGAGGCCACGCCTCATCCTCGTATTGTTCCGGCCTTCTAGGCCGGACTTCATTGAGACCAGATTCGCCAGCATGGTGCGGACATCACTCCCCCTAGATTGTTCCGGCCTTCTAGGCCGGACTTCATTGAGACAAGACGATGCTGCAACACCTCGCGGACCCGTCGAAAGATTGTTCCGGCCTTCTAGGCCGGACTTCATTGAGACTCTTTGATGGCCCGCCTGTTCTCCTCCGCGAGCTCGATTGTTCCGGCCTTCTAGGCCGGACTTCATTGAGACGACCCTTGGGGTTTCGGCAGGCCAGCGACATGGAATTGATTGTTCCGGCCTTCTAGGCCGGACTTCATTGAGACTCGCGGATCGCGCGAAGCCCATTCACCACTAGCCCGATTGTTCCGGCCTTCTAGGCCGGACTTCATTGAGACCACCTGGTCGCTTAACTGGCTTCGGCTTCGGTTTGTGCATTGTTCTGGCCTTCTAGGCCGGACTTCATTGAGACACGAAGGGTTGGGAGGAAGCGCTGCCGGTCCTCGATCATTGTTCCGGCCTTCTAGGCCGGACTTCATTGAGACTCGGTGAAGTTGTAGATGGTCTTGTCAGCGTAGGTGTTATTGTTCCGGTCTTCCAGGCCGGACTTCATTGAGACGTGTATGCCGTCATCGACCCCTCCGGCGGAATTGTCATGATTGTTCCAGCCTTCTAGGTCGGACTCCATTGAGGCCATCCGGTCATGTTCAGTGCTTGTTTCCGCGCCGCGGGTTGTTTCGGCTTTCTGGGGTGGATTCCGCCGATAAGCTGAAGCGAAGCTGTCGTGGCTTCTTGGTTACCGTCAAGGTGGACATTCTTTGGGAGAGCGGTGTCGCCTACCGTTTTTGTGCACTAATCGCCGGGGAACCCAGAACGGCGGTCTTGCTCCGTTGGCGGTTTCCCCGGCGATTCTTGTGCGAAATATGAAATCTTGTTAGCGGGTGTGGATGAAAGTATTTCCCTAAGGTTTCTCCACGGGCTGCTCATCGACGGTTGACGCCCTTGGTTGGGCGGGCTTGAGGATGGGCATGAACAAATTTCGTGAAATCTCTCGCGATGGGATCGCGACCTGCTGGCCTTGTTGGCCTTACGCGTGCAGGTGTTCCTTGTGCTTTTCTGCCACCTTTTCCGACTCCAGTTGCAGGGTGCAGTGCTCGATGCGGATCTCGTGATGTTTGATCAGGCACTCCTGGATATCGGCCAGAATCTCTTGTGAATGTCCATCGGTGA
>ERZ773068.1446-NODE-1446-length-11705-cov-4.596652_pt1 | contig 11705 bp, 10 predicted proteins | sample MGYA00580620_ERZ773068 | MGnify/ENA primary metagenome ERZ773068 (study PRJEB29015, sample SAMEA2737983) | human oral metagenome | biome: human oral; feature: human-associated habitat; material: dental | place: China | collected 2101 ... | reverse complement strand
GTCCGCCGCTGCCCCCGGGCCAGCGCCGGGGTGGGCGGGCAACGCAGGGGCGTGGTCAGGGTCAGCCCCGTCCGGCCACCACGGGTGCCGGCCGCAACCATGGCGCTGCGGCACCGGCTGACGGCCGCAGCAGCCGGAGCGCCTCCCTCCAGGGTGAAGGCCGTGGCCACGGGGGCGCAACCTTTCAGGGCGAGGGCCGGGGCCGGACGGCCTCCCGGGCAGCCGAACCGGGCGCCCGTCCGGCCGGCTCTGGCAATGGCGCCCGCCGTCGCAGCCGCGGCGGCCGGGGTGGGCGTGCCGGGGGCAATCTGGGGGCAGCGCAGGACTGATCGCCGGGAGACGGGGCGTGCTGGGGCGCGCTGGGCTGCACACGCCCTGTCATGCGCAGCCCCTGCCAGATGTGCCACCTGTAAAAAGAACCCCGCATTCCCCTCCCACCGTTGGAAGGAAACGCGGGGTATTTTTGACGGCCTTCGCAAGCGCAGCCCTGACCAGATGTAGCGCCCTTAAATAGAACCCCGCATATCCTTCCGCCTGCATGGAAGGATATGCGGGGTTTTTGATGGCCAGCGCAGGCGCAGCCGTCAGGGCTCGTCCTGCAGGTCCGGATCCTGGGCCGCAATGGCACCGCGCAGGCGGGCCAGCACCCGGCGCAGGCGGGCGGCATTTTCGGGGCCGACCCGGATCATGATCTTCTGGCCGGCCGACAGGTTTTCCAGTTTGTCGGACTCGAAGCGATACAGCACCTTCGGCTGCACCAGCCGGATCGGCCCATTGACACGGGGCGCCGCCAGCATATCGTCGATGGCTGCCAGCATGCGGTCCTGGAAGCGCTCTCCCGGAAAGCCCGTGTTCTCGTAGGTGTGCTGCAGCAGCGGGTAGAACTTCGCGTACAGGCGGGCCAGTTTCGTGACGTTGAGCTTTTCCACATAGCCGATGATGGGCTCATAACGCGCGTAATTGGCCTCATCCAGCGTGATCGTGTCGCCTTCCTTCTTCACGCGCAGCAGACCGGGCACGCCGCGCGCCACCCGCATCTGCGAGGGCACGTGCTCGCGCGACAGGTTGTCGACGGTGATCACGGTACGCCGTGCCTGCTCCTGCAGGTTGAAGTACTTGCGCACCTGGGCCAGCGGGAAGCTGCGGGCAATCTCGCGGTTGATGGCCGCCTCGCTGGCATTGAGCGGTGCCCGTTTCAGGCGCGGTTTCTTCCTGCCGGCGTCCGGCTGTGCGCCGGCCTCGGTGCCCCGGCCAGCAGCGGCCTCGGCCTCCTTGCGCGCCTTTTCTTCGATGGCAGCCAGCTCGGCAGCCAGACGATCGGCTTCGGCCTTCTCGGCGGCCGCCTTCTCTTCAGCGGCTTTCTGTGCGGCTTCCTTTTCGGCGTCGGCCTGGTCTTCCGCCTCGTTCCTCTCGGCGGCAGCACGGTCTTCGGCAGCCTTGCGTTCCTGCTCCGTCCGGCGGCGGGCGTCATCGGCCTCCTGCACGGCACGGCTCGTTTCTTCCGCCCCGCCAGCACGCTTGTAGCTGTCGAACTGCGCGGGCGAGAACAGCCCCTTCACGAAGTTGCCCGCCTGGTTGAGCATGCCGGCCTGCCAGCCCCACAGCAGCAGCAGGGCCACCGCCGCGGCGGCCACGGCCAGCCAGAAGGTCAGGGCAGAGGAAGGTTTGGGAGGTCCTTTGGGAAAAGCCATATCGCACAGGGGTGCCCAAAACAGCCCCGCCCACTGCCAACCGGCAGCCGGCCAGACCCTTGCACCCACGATGAAAGTCGGAAGGAAGACAGGAACATCCGCGACAGGGCGCGGGCGTCCCACCATGCACACCCGGTCCGGCGTGCCATTTTCAGAGCCCCCCGCAAATGCCCTGCGTCACGCTGATTTCCATGTCCGGGCGACCCCGTGTGTTGTCATTTGCCGTCAATGGCCCTGCCATTGCCGGTAAATGGTGTCTTCCGGGTTCATCCCGATCCTGGGTCCAACGCACTCGCAGACTTTTGCAGAGGCCCCTCAATGGTACCCGCTGCACACGCCCCCACGACAGCCGATGCCCCTGCACGTGCAGGGAACCGCCAGTCCCGGGGATGGTCATCACGGCATGCACGACGAGCCATCCTGGAGCGTGTCATGGACTCATTCGCCCCTGCACAGGAATGCGCGAGGATCAGGCCAGGCATCCGGCTGCGACATCCAGCCAGTCGCCCCCGCACGAGGACGCACGGGTCCATGTCAGGCCATAACGCTCCTGGCACCCCGCAGGCCGACACAGGACTCAGGACTCAGGACTCAGAACTCAGGACAAAGGACAGGACAGGACAGGACAGGACAGGACAGGAAGAAGGCTGACACACCGGCACACGGATTCGGGACCAGCAACGAAGCAGGAGCAGCACATCCAGCCGGGCAGCCCACCCAAACAGGGCAGACGGCAGTACCGCATCAACAACCACGCTCCCGATACGGTTGCAGCCCGGTCTGGGCCACAATAACCCCTTTCCCGGTCTGCGTGTCCCCGCAGCGACCGGCGCATGCCCCTGCCGGCCCGTTCGCGCCGGTCGGGCACGCCTGCCGGGCTCACGCCCTTTCCTTTCACGCCCTGCCATGAAACTCGCCACCCGCAAGGACGATTCCCGTGACGGCCAGCTGGTCGTCGTCTCCCGCGACCTCAAGCACGCCGTGATGGCCGACCAGATCACCGGCACCCTGCAGCGCGCCCTCGACGACTGGGCCTTCATGGCCCCCCAGCTGCAGGACCTGTACGACGCCCTCAACCACGGCAAGGTGGCCAACAGCTTCCCCTTCGACCCGGCCGAATACATGGCACCGCTGCCGCGCGCCTTCCAGCGGGTGGAGGCGCAGGCCTGGCCCAGCCACGAGAAACGCCTGCAGAAAGCCGCCCTGACCAGCCAGACCGGGCCACTGCCCGACGACATGGTGCCCCTGCGCGTGGCGCCCTCGCACGTGCTGTTGCCCGGCCACGGCATGGTGTCGCTGCGCTTTCCGCTGGGGCAGCCCGCCACCCGGCCGGACGAGGACGAAGCCGGCGAACAGGAAGGCCGCCGCACGGCGGAGGGTGAAGCCCCATCCGGCACCAGCGCGGCCGCCAAAGGCGTCCCGGCCGGGACTGCCACGGGCACTGGCCGCACCGACGCCCCTGATGCAGCAGCACGTCAGGCCGCAGCCGCCGCCGCGGCCGCCCGGGGTGGACTGGATTTCAGTGCACAACTGGTGGCCATCTGCGGTGATCTGCCCATCGACCTGGAAGAAGACGACGCCGACCGCCACCTGCTGCTGCTCGGTCTGGCCAGCGCCTGGCGCATCCATCCCGACAGCGAACCGGTCAGCCGCGAACGCAGCCGGGACCGTGGTCTGGCACTGGCGCCGGTGCTGATCACACAGGACGAGCTGGGCGAAGACTGGCGTGATGGCCGCATCCACCGGCCGCTGCACTGCCGCCTCAACGGACGTTCCACGGGACGGATCGACTGCGGGACCGACATGCGCTTCGGATTCCGGCAGCTGCTGGCGGCGCTGGCCCGCCAGACCCCGGTGGGCGCCGGCTGCCTGCTCACCTCCGGCCCGGTCAGCAACGCCGACCCCGACAGCGGCTGGACCTCGGTGCTGGAGGCCCGCGCCCGTCGCCGTCTGGAAAACAGTACCCAGCCCGGCCCGGCCTTCCTGCAGCCCGGCGACCGCATCCGTATCGACATGGCCGATGCCCGTGGCCAGTCGCTGTTCGGCGCCATCGAGCAGCAGACCGTGGCCTGAGAGGCCTTTGCAGAATCCGGCCGGGTTCGTGCCCAGGGGCCTTGAACCCTGTGCGGGCTCCTGATCCGGGCTGACAGGACATTCATGCACAGGCAGAACTGACCTGGCCACTCATCCGCCCCGATCGCCCATTCGCCCGGAAACACGCGACCAGCCGGGGCTGCCCCCGCGACAATGAAGAATCGAAACGCAGGAAATTCGCCATGGCAGCCCTCGAGCAGGTGTTTCAGCAACCGTTCCGGTTTGCCCATGCCGCAGAACCGGCCTGGGTGGACAGTGTCGAAAGCATTGCCCTTCAGCTGAGCGCCACCCCCGTTCCCCCCCTGCCCCTCGACGCCGAGGAGCTGGGTTTCATCTACCTGCACAGTTCCCTGCATGCCCATGCGGGAGCCATTGCCCATGCCCTGCGCACCGTCACCGGTGTCAAGCGCTGGGTCGGCACGGCCTCACCCGGGGTGATTGCCGGCCACGCTGCATACGAGGATGTGCCCGGCATCGCCGTGATGCTCGGTACCTTCCCGGGCGGCAGCATCCGCTTCTTCTCCGAGGTGTCGCCCCTGCCGCGACTGGACCTGCTCGACCGGAGCACGCCCTGGTGGACGGCGCTGGTGAGCGGCCACGTGGGCCGCACCGAGGCGCGCGAGACCCTGCGCCACATCTCGGCGCTGCTGGGCAGCGGCTTCCTGTTCGGGGGCCTGACCGGACGCCCCGGCCCCGGCCGGGTGATGCCCGTATTCACCGGCCAGGAATCGAATGCCGCCGGCCTGCTGGGCGGCGTGGCCTTCCGGGTGGACAGTGGTTCCCGCGTGCACGTGCGCATGGCCACTGCCTTCCAGCCGATGGGTGAACCGCACCAGATCACCGAGACGCACGACAACGTGATCATGGAGCTGGACGGCAAGGGCGCCAAGTCCGTGCTCGACAGCGACTATCTGGTCAAGCCGGGCAACCGTCCCGCCGAGCTGCTGCAGGCACTCAACAACGCACCGGAGATGCTGGTGGACGCCGGCGTGTACGAGCCGGTCCGGGTGGCCATCAGCCAGAACAACCGGCAGCAGATGGACAATCTGGCCGACTTCGAGCTGACTTCACTGGAAGACGTGGAACCGCTCAGTGGCGCGCTCTGCCTGAAGCTGGAAGAAGGCGCCGAGCTGCCCCGTACCGGCCGGGTGCGCTTCTGCACCTACGACCCGGAACACGCCCGCGGGGAACTGGACCGCGTGCTGGGCCTGCTGTGCGAGGACATCCTGCGCGAAGGACGGAACGTGCGCGGTGCGCTGTACATCAGCAGCCGTCACCGTGTGCCGGCGATTTTCCCGAGTCTGGCAGACGAGCTGTTCCGGGTACGCCAGGCGCTGACCCCGCTGGGCGCCTTCCCGATGGTGGGCTACCAGAGCGAGGCCGAGCTGTTCCACGACTTCCATCATCACCACGCCGGCATGGTGACGCTGTTCACCGACTGAGTGTGCAGGACTCGTTCGTCCCCGCGAAACCTCCTTTGGGCGCGCAGGACAAAACGGCAGGGCCGCAGAATCCTCCACGGCTTCGGGGCACTGCCAGCACAGTCATGTGCGCCCAAAGGGGGTTCCCTCCGCACTGACCCCAGGACCGGGAGAGCCATAAGGCGCCCGGTCATGTTTCACACGGTTTCCTGGTCCGCAGCATCAGCGGGTGCCAGGCCCCGGCGCCGGTCCCGGCCGGGCATCACGCCGGTCACCCTCCTGCCCGGCGGCCGGCAGCACCTTCACCCGCCCGGCGTCGATCTGACGCTCCATGCGGCCCGGATCGGGCTGATCACCGAACAGCGGCGGCAGCACGCCCAGCAGCGACAGCATCAGAAGCACGTTGAGCAGCACCAGCGCGGGCAGCAGGTAGTGGCCCAGGGTGCGCCGGCGGGCGGGAAGAGGAGGATCTTCGAGCAGGGAGGACATGAAGGTCGGTCGCGGTAAGATCATCGCAGCTTAGCGGATCACCCCGGCCGCTTCAAGCCCGCGCCGACCGGGGGTGTGCGCATTGACGCGCCCGCGCGCCAGCGCCCGTGCAGGGCCGGGAGCACCCGGAGCGCGGCCATGAGGCCCCACATCACCCCCGCGGCCGGATGCTGACCTGCTCGGCCGTCAGCGTGGCCAGACTTTCCGCCCCGGCCCCGTCCTCATAGCGCACCTGCAGGCCGCCGGCTGCATCGATGCCCAGCGCCACCGCATCCCGGCTGCCATCGGCACGGTGCACACGCACGGGCCGCCCGGCCAGCACATCCAGCTGCTGCCAGCGTGACATGAAAGGCTCGAAACCGCCGGTGACCAGCTGTTCCACCCCGGCCAGCAGTGCCTGCCCCACGCCCAGCATCACCCGGGCCAGCAGGGCATCGTCGGAACCGGCACCCGCTCCGGTCAGCCCATGGCCGAACACCGCGCCAACCGGCTGGTCGGCATCCAGCCCACCCGGCAGCCCGAACAGGTTCAGCCCGCAGCCGATCACCAGCCGGCTGCCCGTGCTGCGACTGCGCATCTCGCACAGAATCCCGCCCACCTTGACCAGCGGTCGGGCCGGATCGTCCTGCAGCAGGCAGAGGTCGTTGGGCCACTTGATCTTCACCGACGCGCCCAGCATGCCCAGAAACTCGGCAACCACGATACCTGCCACCAGCGGCACCAGCCCGGGCGACATCAGCTGGCCAGCCGCCAGCTCGCAGCCGAACGAGGCCGTCATGGCCTGTCCGGGCTGCGAGCACCAGACCTTGCCCCGGCGCCCGCGGCCCTGCGTCTGCTCGCCGGCCATCAGCCAGACGGCCACCGGCCCCCGCGGATTGCCGGCCGCGTCCGGCGCCGTGTCGTCCCCCGGCAGCAGCACCTCGCGCTGCATCAGCGTCTGGTTGGTGGAACCGATGCTGTCTACCCACTCCACCCAAAGGTGCCCTTGCTGCCGCCCCCCCGCGTATTCATCCTGCCAGCGTGTATCCATGGCCTTCTCCTGGCTCTTCTGCCGCACCGACCTGCCGTATCAGTCCGCTGCAGCCTGTTGCACGGGCCTGACGCGCCCGCCCGCCAGACTGACCTGCCACACCCATCTGCCGCACCTGCCGTGCTCACACCTGCCGGACCCGTAACCACTTTTACTGGTCCATGCCACAGCTGCAGGACAGGCACAGTATGCCTGCACGGCCCACAGCACGTTGATGAAAGCGGTACCGGCGGGTCCGCCGCACGGCTTCCATGTTATAACCTTCCCCATGCGCCCAGACCCTACCCGGCCAGACACCCGGGCCACGGCCCACCCCGTGCTCTGGCTGATGGCCTTCGTTGCCATTCTCTACCTGTCCCTCTACCCGTTTGGCGAATGGAGCCTGCGCCGGCCGGGCACGTTCTCGTGGCTGTTTGCGTACCACCGGCTCAACTATTCGTGGGGGGATCTGATCGTCAACATCGGCGCCTATGCCGGTTTTGGCTATCTCACCGCCCGGCAGCTGCAGGGGCGCTTCACGCTGCCGGCAGTCGTCCTGATCACCTCCGCCGGCTGCACGCTGCTCTCCTTCATCATGGAGTCGCTGCAGTCCTGGCTGCCACGGGTTCCCTCGCTGGTCGATCTGGCCACCAACGGGTTCGGCGCCGTCCTGGGTGCCCTGGTGGTCGTGCTGGTCACCACCTGCGCACCGCTGCGCGCGCTGCGCGACCGCGCGGCCTCTCTCGTCTTCGGCCGTGAAAGTGAGCACAAGCTTCGCCGCTTTGTCGCCGTACTCCTCGTGCTCTGGCTGGCCAGTCAGGCCGTGCCCCAGCCCCTGCTGCTGGCCACCGGCCCCCTCACCCCCTGGCCGGGCGAAGGGCTGCTGTCCGTCTTCCTGCCCTTCGAGCGCCTCACCCACCTGCTACCCGACGCCACCCTGCCGATGGCCAGCACCCTGCTCACCGCCGCCTCGGTGCTGCTGCTGGCGCTGCTGGTCATGCGCTGCGTCGAAACACCCCGCAACCGCCTGCTCCTGTGGCTGGGCCTGCTGGCCGCCGCGCTCGTCCTGCGCATCACGGCAGCGCTGCACATCTACATCGGGGCCGACCAGTTTGCCCTGCAGCTGCCCGTGCTGCTGGCCGGTCTGGCGCTGACGGCCCTGCTGCTGCGCCCCCTGATGCGCTGCAGTGACACCCGCCAGCGCCAGCTCGCCATCGTGCTGGTCGTGTTCATCTGCTGCCTGGCGCTGCTCATCCCGGTCGATCCCGACCTGCAGCCGCTGCTGGCACGGCGCACCCTCACCACCTGGATGCGCATGGCCACCCCCGGATTCCGGGGGCTGCTGCGTACCATCGCCGCCACATGGCCGCTGGCGGTGCTGTACTTTTTTGTCATCGAAGCCCCCACCTCATCGGCCAGACGCCCCCGGCCGGCGGCCAGCGTGAACGGTCCCACGGCCTGACTCACACAATGGTTTCCACGGGGGCGGCCTTCAACCCGCTGCCACCACACCGTTTGCCATGAATCCATCCACCCGCGTCCTGTCCATCCCCGGTCCCGTCGGCCCCATCGAGTGCTCGCTCGATGTGCCGGCCCAGCCGCGACTGCTGGCACTGATTGCGCATCCGCACCCGCTGCAGGGGGGCACCATGAACAACAAGGTGGCCCAGACCATTGCCCGGGCGCTGCTGCAGCAGGGTGCCATCTGCTGGCGGCCCAACTTCCGGGGCGTGGGCGAAAGCGCAGGTGAATTCGATCATGGCAACGGCGAAACCGATGACATGGAAGCCGTTCTGACGCATGCGCTGGCCCACGAGAGTGCCGCCGCGCTGCCGCGCCCGGTACCCCTGGTACTGGCCGGGTTCTCGTTCGGCACCTTCGTGCAGTCCCGCCTCATGCAGCGCCTGGCCAGCCACCCGGTCGAACACCGGCCGATGGTGTTCGTCGGCCCGGCCGTCTCGCGCTTCGACGTGCAGGCCGTGCCGGCCGACACGCTGGTCGTGCATGGCGAGGAGGACGACGTGGTGCCGCTCGCCAGCGTGCTGGACTGGGCCCGTCCACAACAGCTTTCCGTCGTCGTCGTTCCGGGCGTCGGCCACTTCTTCCATGGCCGGCTGCCGCAACTGAAATCGCTGATTCTGCGACACCTGGCAGGAACACATGTCTGACACCACGCTGATCGAACGTCCGGCCACCGCCGGCCAGACGCCCTCTTCCCCGAACGCTGTCCAGGCAGCCCAGGCCGCCGCCAGGGCCGCCACGCTGACGGCCGCCACCACGGCCCGTGCTGCCGGCAAATCCGCGGCCACACGTCCGGCAGCAGGAAGAACACTCCCTGCCACGGCTGGTATTCCTGCTGCGGGCAAGCCCGCTCCCGTCGCAGCCGGCATGCCTGCAACGGACAAACCTGCCCCTGCCGGCGCCCGCACGGCAGCCGTTGCGCCTGCCACCCGCACCGTACTCAGCTTCGAACGCACCGCGGCCGGCAGCGCCCAGCTGCGCGACCCCGGCGTCGTGCTGTCGCCCAACGCCACCCGCCTGCTGATGCTCTTCGAAGAGCCGCAGACCATCGACGGCCTGCGCAGCATGATCGACGAAGCCTGGCTGCCCGAGGCCCTCATCGAGCTGGAGCGCCGCAAACTCGTGCGCCGCTTCACCGTCGTGTGCCCGGTCGAGGCCGTCCCGGCGCAGCCTGCGCCCGAAGCCGCCATTCCGGTCGTCCGGACCCGTGTCGGGGAAGCCCCCGCAGGCAGCACACGTACGGCCGCCGCACATGGCGCAGCAGGCCACGGCACGGCAGACAGCATCGCAGCCAAGCGCACCAGCGCCACGGCCGCCCCCCACGGCGCAGCAGGCCACGACATGGCAAGCGGCATCGCAACAAGGCACACCACGGCAGACCACACCCGGGCAGACCACACCCCGACAGTCCGCACAGCCGGGACACGTACGGCCGAAGCACACACCGCCAGGCCCCATGCCGGCGAGACTCGCCCCATCGATCCGGCCAAAGAGGCCGCCGTCCGTCTGGCCCGCCAGCGCGCCCAGGCCCGCATCCTGTTCCTGCAGCAGATCGGCCGCCTCAGCACGCTGATGATCGACCGCATCGAATCCTGCCAGTCGGAAGCCGAACTGCAGCGTCTCACCCCGGCCTTTGCCGACCTGCTGCCGGCCGAAACCACCCGGCAGGCCCGCGCTGCCTGAACGGATCGTCTCGATTTACGAGACTGTGGTTTTGTAAGCAAATGAAACCAATTTACGGCAAACCATAGATGAATCAACGGCGCAGGCACGTTATCATTATTGGCATAACGTAACCAAATCTGCGCAATGCGCAGAGAGGGCCGGTTTTCCGGCCCGGTGAGTGACGATGCCCGCGCCCAAAATCGCCAGACTTGAACCGGTCCGCCACACGGACCCCGACAGCTGGGAGCCGCCCCGCTCCTGGACGGCATCGCGCATCCCCTCGGCGCGCCTGCGCGCCATTCATCTGGCCCTGGGTGACGGGCGAGACCAGCCCAACCCGCGTATGGTATTCTCGCTCACCGAAACCGGCATGCAGACGGTCAAGAACCCGCGCCGCATCATGTCCACGCCGGCGCGGCGGCTGCTCAACCTGCTCGACGGCCGGCGCTCGCTGGGCGAAATGCCCGCCATCGTCCGCCCGGCCGACCTGCCCGAGGCACTGAAGGAACTCATCTCGCGTGACATGATCGCGCTCACCGGCATCGCCCGGCACGACGCCGCCCCCACCGACCCGCAGACCGAACTCAAGCTGCAGGCCATCAAGCGTGCCCTGCATGGCGCCTTCGAAGCCGAACTGGGGCCCGACGCCTCCGTGCTCGAGGCCCGTGTCCAGGACTGCGTCAACCTGCACGTCCTGCGCCACGTCCTGCGCGAACTCATCAACCTGGTCGGCCAGCGCAAGAACCCGGCGGCCGCCCATCGCATCGCCACCCGCGTGCGCCGCCACGGCCCGCTCTGACCTTTCCCGTCCGTGCCCACCTTCATCCTCCCCCCTGCGGCCCCGCAGCGCCAGCCCTCCCCCCGTTCCACTGCACCGGCGAACGGCATGCACTGTCCACCGGCCATGGCTTCGATCCATGCGCCTGACATCCCACCCATGCGTCGCTCATCACCCGGCCCCATGCTGCGCCGTGCCCTGTCGGCCCTGCTGCTGGGCACCAGCCTGGGACTGGCCGCCCTGACGGGCCCAGCCGTTGCCCAGAGCGCCAGTGTGCCGCCGCCCGACATCGCCGCCCGTTCGTGGTTCCTGTTCGATGTCACCACCAACACGGTGCTCTACAGCCAGACCCCCGACGAGCGCGTCGAGCCGGCGTCGCTGACCAAGCTGATGACCGCCTACGTGGTGTTCGAGGCCCTGCGCGACGGCACCCTCAAGCCCGACGCCCGGCCGCCGGTATCCAACCGCGCCTACAAGTCGGCCGGCTCGCGCATGTTCGTCGACCCGCGCAGTCCCGCCACCGTCGATGAACTGCTGCACGGCCTGATCATCCAGTCCGGCAACGACGCCGCCATCATCCTGGCCGAAGCCGTGGCCGGCAGCGAGGAGCAGTTTGCCGAACAGATGAACGCCGAGGCCCGCCGCCTCGGCATGAAGAACTCGCACTTCGTCAACGCCTCTGGCCTGCCCGCCCCCGACCACTACTCGTCGGCGCGCGACATGGCCGTACTGGCCACCCGCATCATCAAGGAATTTCCGCAGTACTACCGGCTGTACTCCGAACGTGAATACACCTTCAACGGCGTGCGCCAGCCCAACCGCAACCGCCTGCTGGCCATCGACCCGTCCGTCGACGGCATGAAGACCGGCTTCACCGACGCCGCCGGCTACTGTCTGGTGGCCTCCGCCCACCGCGAGCAGAAAAACGCCACCGACCCGCAGGGCAGCCAGTTCTCGCGCCGCATCCTGTCCGTGCTGCTGGGCGCCAGCTCCGATGCCACCCGCGCCACCGAATCGCAGAAGCTGCTCAACTACGG
>ERZ773068.1445-NODE-1445-length-11710-cov-20.089318_pt1 | contig 11710 bp, 16 predicted proteins | sample MGYA00580620_ERZ773068 | MGnify/ENA primary metagenome ERZ773068 (study PRJEB29015, sample SAMEA2737983) | human oral metagenome | biome: human oral; feature: human-associated habitat; material: dental | place: China | collected 2101 ... | reverse complement strand
TACGCTTCGAAGATTTAACCGAAAGCCAAAAGCAACAACTCAAAGGAGAAAAAGGCGATCCATTACGCTTCGAAGATTTAACCGAAAGCCAAAAGCAACAACTCAAAGGAGACCCAGGCCCAGCGCCTGACACTTCAGAGTTCATGGTTAAAGATGAGCTTGAGCAAATTATTACTATATTAAAGCAAATTAACGGAGGTAACTAACATGGCAAGACCAAAACAAGTAATTATTAATGATTTAATGGGTGAATTAGATAAATTTGGTGGTCATATCACTCAAATTAGAGACGCTATCCAATCTAAGGGTGTCTCTTCTGAGGGTAAATTATTCAAATTTGCAGAAGAAATCAACAGTATTGAGCCCGCTAGTACTTATGGATATATCCTTGATGCGGTAAAAGGTGCATATAGTAAAGGCTATTCTGATAGTGAGATTGTTGGGATTATTAACAATTTAGCAAATAAGAATCAACCACCTCAACCACAACCAGGTCCGAACCCTGCACCTACTTTTGATGCAGCAACTGCTACCGAAATTTTGCCTAAACAGTTCTACGGAAAATCTGATTTAGAAGGAAAATTAACTTGCCCTAATGTAGCTAAAGTGGGCGCCGAAGCTTTTGTAGGCTGTGAATATTCTATTGTAAATTTACCTAAAGCCACTGAAATTGACAGCCAAGCCTTTACCGCTTCTAGTATTTTAGTTTTAAATATCCCTAGCTTTGTGTGGAAAGATAGTAACTTAAACTTAAGTGATGTTTATGGCAATAAGTATGGTATTAATAAAATTATAGTGGCAGATGAATCTGTTCCACCTAGTGATATTTCTTTACACAAAATCGGTTTAGAGGTTTATAACCATGATAAAACCAAGAAATGGGACGAATTCAGTAATGTTTGGAAAGCAGTGTAATACTTTAGTAAGGAGATAATTGAATGTGGACATGGCAATTTCAGTTAGATGACATCCTCACTACACTAACCATTGTTAGTGTAGTGGCAGGCCTTACCTATAAAGTATTGGTGCTTCCGTTATTGGAAAAACGTGACTTGCAACATTTGCAAGACACTCTAGTTTTCCAAGAAAAAATGGGGGTTTTAACAGAAACCCTCAATGACTTGAAGAATGAAATCAAGCTATCTCGGGAAGAGCGTGTAAAAGCATATACGGAACACGTGAAGCTTGCTACAAGAGTAAAAGGAATGGAGTCGCAAATATATGAGCTAAAGGAGGAGTTTCATGAACATACCACCAAAGCTCATTAATTCATTAAAAAAATCATATCAATCTGTTAGGGTGGCGAAAGTCCACCCTACTTTAGTATGGGGTGCAAGAATACTCATACTTATTATGCTAACACCAATTATATTGGCAACCATGACTTATGCTATTTCATTTTATTTAGGAGAAATATCTAGCACAAACGATAAGATCATAACAATGGGGGCATTTTTAATTGACCATATGTTTGGAGCTCCAGGCGTGATTGTATCACTCACAGGATTATTATGGCTTAGCGTTGATAGAGATAATAATGGTATCCCAGATAAGTTAGAACAGGAGGAAAAACGATGAAAGTATTTATTAACCCAGGGCATGACGTTGCCCTTGATAGTGGTGCAGTTAATCCTGTATACGGCACACGTGAATGTGATGTAGCACTTGATGCGGGTAAAATGTTAGCTCGCTACTTAGAGACTGCAGGATGTGAAGTTAGAACTTTACAAGATGATGACCTAGGTCTTGTATGTTCAGAGTCCAACGAATGGGGTGCAGATATATTTGTATCCCTACATTGCAATGCGTTTAATACGCAAGCACGTGGCACTGAAACGCTTTATAAGTCATTTAATGGCCAACGGTTAGCGAATGACATTCAAAGTCAAATTATCCGGAGCATCGATACCGTAGATCGCGGCGTGAAAGAACGGCAAGATTTATGGGTGCTTAACGGCACAGATGCAACAGCCGTGTTAGTTGAAATGGCCTTCATCGATAATGATGAAGACCTAGCACTACTTAACAATGACCTTGATACTATAGTGCGTGCTATAGCAAGGGGCATTACGGATTATGCAACAGGAGGGGTATGATGTATGACAAAATCAAAATATTACTTAATCACACTACTTACCGCTATATTATTATCGGTGGTATGGGGCTCATCATCTGTCTTTGCTTCGGATACATCTTCTACCAGCCAAGCGGAACCGACTATCAGCGTGCCCGTGAGTCAGTGGAACGAATTGAAAAGCAACAACGAGAAAGCCTTGAACTTAATCGAAGTAGCCAACGTTCCATTGAACGAGGCGCAGAACTTAGCCGTGAAGCAGCGACAAGAATTGAACGAAGCCAAGACTACAATCAACAAATTAACGACCGAATTGGACAAAGCCAAAGCGGACTTAGTGAAGCAAGAAGTTACCTTGTCAGAAATGAAAGGCTCTTTGATAGAATTGAAAGGGCAAATAGAGAACGACAAACGGACCATCAAGAGATTACGAATGCAACGCAACCTGTCTCAAATACTGGGAGCGGGGGCGACAATCGGAGTAGTAATTCATCGATGACTGAGAGGTGATCCATATATCTCCTGAGCATGAGCAGGTGGACTCATGGATTGACTATAATAATGCAAAAGACCTTACTGGGAATATGTCCTGGTAAGGTCTTTTTTTGTTTATAAATAGCAATTGCGGATAAGGTAAAAATATGGTGTAATTATGGTACATAAGAGGAGGTGGATGAAGTGCTGAAAATTCTTAATTGCAATCCACATTTTATGAGGGACCCCGTGCCCGTATCAAACTATGCTGAAGCATGGGAGGTCATATGTTCCATGCAAAGGGAATTAGGTCAAGGGATACTTGCTGTTGACAGAGAGGCTTGGGAAGTTTTGGGATTAGCTGAGCATTTCCCTGAATTTGTTTGGAAAGAAAATGTAAAGGCGGTATACATTAATAGCGATAAATCGTTACTGATTCCTGCCCCAAGGAGATATTGTAGATCTAATGTTTTGAAGCTTATCAAATTCTTTGGACTCCACTATTCTATCCGAGAAATATAAATGTATATATGACATCATTTTGACATCAAGCTATACAAAAATATAGTGAAATATAAACAGAAATATAGGCAATCAAGCTAGATAATTGCTGTATTTATTGATTCTGTGTATGTCTTTTAAATGCCACGCCATCTTGAGGGGGTGGTGAGCTAACGCTCGTGCGGGTTCAAGTCCCGCCAACCGCACCAAGTTAATAAAATAAGGGCTTACAGGTGATTCTGTAAGCCCTTATTTTATTCTATATATTAGTCTTTTGAATACCATATCTTGTGTCTTGTGGTAGCTGTGATTTAACGATATAATAAAAGAAAAAAGATTAGTTGATTTAATGGTAAAATGATTATCCATTTTATGTTTTAAGGATTAGTGAGATGAGAAGATTAACATGTACTCTGTCAGAGATAATTCTAGAACAGTCATTTTCTTATACTTGATTGGGTGGCATGATGAAGTATACATGTTACCATGGGACACAGAGTAATTTTGCGAAGATAATTATTAAAACAAAGTCTTATGAGCCGAGAGGTAGATTAAAAGATTGGTTAGGCGCAGGGTGTTATTTTTATATAGAAGATAAACAAAGCGCATTTAATTTTTGTAAATGTGTAAAACGTATTCCTGAAAGTAAAATAGTTGTATTAGAAACTCTAATAAATGTGGATAATGCCTATGATTTAACCTGTAAAGAAACATATGCAAGATATAAGGCTTCATTATGTAAATTTAGAAAACGCCTTTCTAAACAAAAAGATGCTAAGAGTTATCCACGGATTTTAGATGGTCATTTTATAAATGTATTAGAGCAGTACTTAAATTTTGATTGTATTATTGCTAAGTTTAGAGACAATGAAAAGTATAAAACTGGATATAGTAGGATTATTAATCCAGTGCTTTTGCCTGAAACTGAATCTAAAAAGGTTATTTGTGTAAAAAAGATAAATTGTATAGATGAAGATAGTATAAAGGAGGCTTAACAGTATGATAAAATTCACGGATGAAGAGTTAAAAATGTTTGAATCATGGGATGTAATGTCAGATGTTGAGTTTGATAAATTGTTAAGCGAATGTGGGATACATAAAAAAATAGATGATTTGCACAGAGTATATAAGTTAGATGATAGATATCGAAATAATGATATAAAAATTCGGTTCAATAATATAGAGGATGGGAATAAATATAAAGGATTTAGATTACAAGTCTCTCAAATGGATAAAACAAAATTTAAATATGCATCTTAACGATAAGGAGTATCAATGAAAGCTAGTAATTTGAAATTTTCAGATCCCGTATTGAAAGAATACCATATTGAAATTAATGATGAGTTTTTAGAAAGTGTTTCAAGTGATGAAGCAATAGAGATGCCTAAGGTTGAATATGAAGTTAATTGTTCAGATGTTAGTGATAATGAGTTTTTTATTGTTGGTAAATTAACAATTGGTGAACAAAACAAGAATTCACCTTTTTATGCCTATATTACTATGGGAGCGAGATTTTACTGTAAAAATAAGTTTAATGAAAAGGAATTAGAGTTATATAAATCGATTCATGCTCCAGCGCATTTGGTTAGTTATATGCGGCCCATTATGGCAATGATTACATCAATGACACCGTTTCCTGCATATCATATTCCATTTTTTAATTTCAAAGAAAATACAAAGCACTCACAATAGTGGGTGCTTTTTCTATACATGGAAACGTGGATGAGTGGCTTATGGCGCTCGCCTTGAAAACGAAAAAACATTGTATGGTTCATAGGTTTTAATCCTACCATTTATGCCAAAAATTAATGTTAAACTTAGTTTTATTGGCTGATTTTTTTTGTTATAGAGACAAAAAGGGGCATATGATTTATTGGTGTTCATTGTGAGAAAAAACGATGCTTAAATAATATTAAGGGGTGGTGTAAGACTAATGCTATTTGCATCAATCACATGTGTGAACCATATGCACCATCACATTCAATAATTAAAGCTTAATTGTAGATTGAAATTGAACAACTAAAAAATCCATAGTGAACCTTGTGTTATGATTTAAGTGGCCAAATATAATCTAACTGAGGTAATCATTATGGACTATATTAATCATAACACGATATTACGTACAAACACTTAAACCTAGAAGAACGCTTTTATGTAGAAAAGAGAATCGCCGCCGGTGATTCTGTTACAGCAATTGCCACCGTATTAGGACGCTCTAGAACCACTATTTATACAGAACTAAAACGTGGTTCGGTTGTCCAAATTCGACAAGGTAAAGCTCGTCTTGTATATTTAGCAGATTCAGGGCAATTAACATATGAACAATAACGTTTTGGCTCATTTAATACAATGAAATTAGGCTCAATAGAGTCTTTTATACTCTGGGTTGAAGAAAAAGTATGTAAAGAACATTGGTCCTTTGATGCTGTTGTCGGATATGCTAAACGTCATTGTATATTTGCACGTAATGAAATGGTTTGTACTAAAACTTTATATAACTATCTTCATCAAGGATTATTTGGGGTAAAAGCTATTGATCTACCTCTAGTAACACATCGCTCACTAAGAAAGTCCGTTTCGAGTAAGTATAAACGTGAACTAGGAAAGTCAATAGAACTTCGTGATACTACGATTGAAACTCGAGAAAAGTTTGGTTATTGGGAAATAGACACTGTTCGTGGAACAAAAGATAAAACAGATGATGTATTGATTTCTTTAATAGAACGAAAAAGTAGATTATATATAGCTTTACGCTGTCCTTCTGCACGTTCTCATGATGTAAAAGAAACATTAGAAACGTGGTTAAGTACATTTAGAAACAATGTGGAGTTAGGATTGTTATGTAAGACGATAACCGCTGATAATGGTTTAGAATTTGCGGATATATCTGATCTTGAAGATGAGATACTATCTATCTATTTTGCAAGGCCCTATTCAGCTTGGGAACGAGGCTCTAACGAAAGACATAACAGTTTACTTCGTCGTTTTATTCCGAAAGGAAAACGAATAGAAAGTATCTCAGAACATACACTACGCCGAACTCTTCACTGGTGTAATAACTTACCACGTAAGATATTACATTACAAAACACCACAAGAAGTCTTTTTAGAAGAAGTTAATAAAATAGTGGATTTACATACTGTTCAATTTCATATTGCAATTTAAGATATTTAAAAATTAATAAAGACGCATCTGTAATATTAAAGGAATGTATTACAAGAATCAGTCTAAACAAAGAAGCATCCAGTATGTACTTCGAAATATTGGTTTATGGATGAGCCATATCCTTGAAGTGCAAAAGAAGGAGCTATGAAATGTGAGTTGCAGGGAACGGTTCAATGAAGGAATATACACTCTACCTTGTAGAAAGAACAAGAGGGATATTGCTTTATGCTACTACAGATGAGATTATGAAAGCATGAAGCAAGTACTTGCAAAAAGTGAGGAAGATTTATGATTAATAAAATTTACAATACAAAACAAAGAATAGTATTGGTGGATAAGGTGTACATGGGGAAAAGGAGCTAATATTTGGCACTCAATCTATGAGATACTGTATTTAAACGTTGACGAAGTGAATATGAGACTCTGCCTGAAAATAATATTGCAAACGTATAAAGGACTACTTTATATCGGTAAATGAGATATGTTTTTTTGTATTATTATACTAAATAATATCTGATGCGAAATAAAGATAATCATGATATAGTGGATTAGAAAGAGGTGAGATTATGGAAAATCATTTAGCTATTTTATTACTTATTGTTCCAGGTTACATTGCTAGAAAAATCTATAAACATACAAATGACGTACGTGATGATCTAAGCACATTTGAGGAAACATTATATTGTTTGATGTTTAGTGGGATTATCTCAATTGTTGCATTAACTATTATGGTTATATCAATTCACGGATGTTACTTTGACTACTCAACTCTACATGCTAGTGATATACAATTATATGCAAATAATTTAGGATTTATTGGCAAGTATGTTGGATTAGTTTTAATAGTAACTACTATATTAGGTTTAAGCACATATCGGTTGAATATATGGTATACATACTGGGTAAATAAGGTAAGAGGAACAGAGAAAGCAGCAGTTGTTCTGAATCAAAGTGTATTTGATTCATATTTTAACGATGGTAAATATCAGCATTTTGTAGAAGTATATAAAGATGGTACGTTATTATGTAGAGGGCGGTTAAATAGTAATGTAGAGAAATATAAAGAGTTAGGTATTGAACCTTGTGAAAACGGAATTAAGGATATGATGGTAGCCTTAAAAATGAAGCAACCTAGATATAAAAAGATATACTATGATGGAATAAGAGGAATTTTGATAAAAGAATTTGATTTTCCAGATATTCCAATAGACTTATAACGTTATTTATTTTTACTTTTAATATCAGCTGCTAGAGAACTAAGTGTTTGATTAGCACTAGATGGAGGTTTTGGTTTGTTTTGAGAATTACCACCTCTAAATTCAACTCGGTTAGTACTTTCATTTAAAGATTGTAGGTTAGACTTATTGGTATCACTCATAGTAGAACCTTTCTCCGCCCTCAAACATATAATAGCATAATCAATAGTTTAGGACATCTAATAAAAGATGTCCTATTTGATTATTTTTTAGACTGGTTCGCGATGTAGTCGCGAATCATAAAACCACCCGCTATACGGGTGTGGTAACGAAAGTTATACAAAAAAATCACCTTGCTTAAGTATAATGTAGGTATTCAAGCCGCATTATGTGCAAAAGAAAGGTGATTTATACCCGTATTGGCATACTTTCATATTATGTGTACAATCATAGTAATTAATAATATACATTTATGTGTGTAGTTTTCAGTATGAGAGAAGCTTATGGTTTTTAATTATGGTGAGACATTACGTATCCGAAGGGATCTATATACGATTTTAGGCAAGATACGCTACATTGATACTCATGGGAAGATATGGTATGAGTATAAGTTAGTCAAACATAGTAATAACAAGGCATTTTGGCTCAGTTGGGATAAGAAGCGAGATGCGTACCAGTTTTCCAAGTTTTGTGGAAAAGCACTACCAGCCGATATGAAACTCGTAGATAGTGGTTATGAGATGGTAACGGGCGCTTGGGGTGAGGTAGACGTAGGTACTACTGATACTACTAAATATAAAGAGTATGAAAATGCTGATGGTACTACTACGTTTTCTGTTCAAGAGTGGGCTTTTGAAACGGAATATTCAAAAGGCTTTTACATTAATAAAGAATACGTATCTGTCGAAAAGGATTCAGAGGTAACCGAGTCTATTCTAGATAAAATGGATACGATTAAGAAGCTAAAGTTCATAGGACCAATCGGTTGGATTTTGGGGAACTTACTACTTTATATGCCAGTCTTTGATATAAAAATATTGAATGATGTACGTGATGTACTTACCTGGCCTTATATAGTAGCTGGGAGTATAGTCCTTGGTATCATTGTGGCTTGTGCTTTCATTATTTCGAGAACTATGCGTTGATGAAAACACATCGGTTATATAGGACTCCCTTTCGTGGGGGAAATAAAAGGTCGTAACATGTATTAATACATATTACGACCTTTTTACTATAGGATTTATTTGTTAGGTGTTAGCTATTAGCTTCAGTTGGTTGAAGTTGTTCAAACTCAATTTCTTTAGCATCTAATTCTTTGGCGCCAAGATGAGCCAATACACAGAATGTAATACAAAGAACACATGCTACTAATAAAAGATAGAAACCTGCATTCCAACCAAATTTATCTGCTAAAACACCAAATAGTGTTGTACCTAAGTTTGCACCAACAATGTAACTCATGAATCCACGAAGACCAACAGCAGAACCTACTGCAAATGGTGGTACAATATCCATAGTTTGTACTGAAGCTAAGAATTGAGGAATGTAGATTAAACAACCTACAATAGCAGCGAAGAAAGTAACCCATAAGAGAGACTCGCTTTGCCAATAACCAAATATACAGAAGAAGATAACACTTATAGCAATGATTGCAGGTGGCATGCGATAACCTTTAAAGAATTTATCGGAAATATAACCAGCAAAAATAGTAGAAGGAATAGCCGCCCATTCAAAGAATAAAAAGGCAACAGCCATTTCTGCTTTGGAGAAACCCTTTACTTGTAATAAATAAATTGGAAGCCAAGTAAGCATACCAAAGCGAATCATGTAAACGAAGGTATCAACTAATGATACATACCAAGCGTTTTTATTTTTCAATACGTATTTTACAAAGATTTCTCTTGTGCTCATATGCGGTGCTTCAGAACTTCTGTGCGCTTTATGAGCCGTGTCGGCGATGATTTCACTTGTTGGCGGTAAGCCTTCACGTTCAGGGCTTTCTTTGATTAAGAAAGAAATGGCAATTGCTATGATAACTGCAATAAGGGCTGGTACACCATAACTCCCTAATTGCCAGTGATCTGTAGTAGTGAAATATAATGCGGCGGCTACGATTGGTGCTACGATACCACCACCGAGATTGTGGGAAATATTCCAGATAGCTCCATAACGGCCACGTTCCTGTTTTGGGTACCATTTAGCTAGGGTGATAAAGGATGGTCCTACACCAAATCCTTGGAAAAAGCCATTTAGTACTACTAAAACTAAGAAGAAGGCGAGACTATCGGCAAAGCTCATAAAGATATTGATAATTGCACAGCAAATGAGACCGAAGGCCATAAACTTGGCAGGACTTGCTTTGTCCGCAAGACTACTCATAAAGCCTTTACTTAAACCATAAGCGATAAGCATACCACTAGATAACAAACCAATTTCTGTTTTGCTCATATGGAGAATATCTGATAAAAAGTGTGTTGATAAGGCAAAGTTATTACGAACAATATAGTACGCAGCATAACCTATAAAAATACCAATTAATGATTGGAATCTATATTTATAATATAGATTCTTAATCATGCTTTGTGGAACTAATGATTTTGCCTCTTTGGGTTGTAGAAATGAAAACATAGTTATTACCTTTCTTTCTTAATAACTAAATCCTATTGTATTGTTAATACTACCATTTCTATAGAATTCATGTAAATGCTTTATGAGATAAAAATATTAATTTACAATTTTAAATTGTTTATTATTAGCTGAAGATGTGTATAGAAAATATTTGAATTATAGACAAGTACTTCTTAATATATTAGATTAAATATATTGGGAGGTTATTATCTATGAAATACTTACGCCATGAACTTAATCAAGTGAAAAAAGAGTATTTAAAGCAATTTGGTGAAGATTCTTTAAATCATGTCATCCTTCATGATCCAGATACAAAGGATAAACAAGAAGTGCAAGATACTATTGATATTCTAAAAGAAGCAATAGCTAAAAATAAACCTCTTGAACAGGTTCCAGAGGATATGTGGAAACTTATTGAGTTTTAACGTATATGACTTACTATATGAGATGTATAGCAAGTTTTTTAATATAATTTTCTAATGGAGACTTGAATGAATTTAAAAAGAAATGTACTAATTGTGATAGCATTGTTTGCTAATATAGGAATAATAAATGCTGCGCAGATATCCGTTCCATCTGTATCAACACCATTAGGTGCAAAAACTACTCAACTTAATAGAGTACAACCTCAAGAAGTTATGCCTTATTTGGAAAGTAAAGTTACGGGCGAAACAGAATTATCTTATGCTGTTATGTCCGTTGCTAAAAAAACATTTAATGAACAAATATTGCTACATCGAGAGGTAGAATCACGTATGCACGCTCATATTGAGGAGCATAATAGAACAATAAAAAGTGCGCCGCAACGAGACCTTATTAAAAATCCTTATACACGAGAAGAAATTGAAAAACAAATTGTAAAGGCTATTAATTTTAGAGAAAGCAGTAAGTACCCTGTTAATGACAAGGAATATTACAATCATATAGATATAGATAAAGTAAATGATTTGTCTGGTTTTCCAAAGAAAATACCTTCTTTTGCCAAGCAGGTTGATATTCATTTAAAGCCGCCTAAGGCGATTGAAGATGGTCGGTATATTCAAGTTTCTTTTACGGGCAAACCATCAGAACTAAAACCCTATATTCAAGATGCAGAAAATCATGCTAAGGTTATTATCACTAAGGGGGAGGCTGAACGTGTTTCTATTAAACCGTACGAAGATGTTAAGACAAATTATAGAAAATACGTGTCTACTATATTGCCAGAAGAATGGATTGAAGTAACTAATATATTCAATAATATGTATCAATACAAAATGGCGCTAAGCAATGAGAATATTAAGCGAAAGGTTGATCGTGAGCTCTCTAACCAAATGAACAATCAAATAGTTTTGGACTTAGAGCAAGATACTAGTAAATTAAGTTCTGATAAAGTGTTGTCTAATGATGAAAATAAGGCTTTACAGAAAAAATATTTAGGTTACTTTTCGTATAAAGAAGTAAAGCGACCATTTAATGCAGAGTACACATTCTACATCTTTAAATTTGATTATTCATATAATATGTTTACTGTTGCAGGCATGGCCGTTAATCCAGAGCAAACTAGGGTTATTTATTTTCTTAATACAGTAGGGTAAAAATAAAAAGGCACATTGTTTTATGCGTAGACCATCTATAAATGAATTGTTTAAGCTGGTAGTTAAAAACAATGTGCCTTTATTTTATAGCTTGT
>ERZ773068.1444-NODE-1444-length-11712-cov-5.524320_pt1 | contig 11712 bp, 9 predicted proteins | sample MGYA00580620_ERZ773068 | MGnify/ENA primary metagenome ERZ773068 (study PRJEB29015, sample SAMEA2737983) | human oral metagenome | biome: human oral; feature: human-associated habitat; material: dental | place: China | collected 2101 ... | reverse complement strand
CGTGTTGCCTTAGCCTTCTGACGGCCGCGCCCCATGGCGTGACCCCCTCTTTCCTCATGTCCGCAGCCACCACACCCAAGGCGCGCATAACCCACGGATCGCTCTCTAGTCTTTCCTATGTTCTAGGGTACCTTGTTTTACCCCTCAATGTCTTGTTGATTGACAGATTCATGCTCAGAAAATCTATCGAATCTTCAGTTTCTTCGCCTGAACTCCGGCGAATTATGCATAAGGTTTGGGCTCCACCTCGCGCATTATACGCTGATGTGGAGCCCAAACCTTTGTAGGAGCCTTCTATAAGAGCCGCGCGTAGCAACCCATCTCTACAAGCCCGAGACTCAAAGATTTTATCCCCAAGTCCCTGGGAACAACCCGCACTAGCTGGCTGTAAAGCTACCTAGCTCGGTCGCACCGGATGCCAACGACGCTGCGTTGGAGTCCACAGCCGATGTTGTAGTGTACGCCGTGTAACTCTGACCCTTGACGATCGATGAGCTAGAGACGAGAACCAACTGCACATTCGACTTGGTGACTTTATAGTTAGCCACCACCTTACCAGATGAATCCGCTACTTGAACCGTGGATCCTTGCTCAAATCCGGAACTATTGGTCAGTTTCAGGTAGCCACTCGTCGAGTTGGTGGAGGGAGCCTCGAACATATCTGCCGTGCTGCCGCTGAGAACCGTGGCACCGTTGAGGAGCAAGTCGCCGTTGGTATCCAGCGCAGCGTTACCGCCTTGACTGGGGCCGTTCACTATCAGCGTTCCTCCAGAAAGAGTTGTGACACCGTTCGAATCAATGCCATCGCCTTCAGCATTGACGGTAACGTGACCGCCGCTCACGTTGATTGCAGCATCGATAACCTCAAAGGTTCCGCCACCACCACCGGGCATACCACCCTGCGGGGGCTGGCCCATCCCCTGCTGACCGGTACCTGTAGTGCCGTCCTGGGCGTTACCGCCGGGCATTGCCGGAGGCTGTCCCATGTTCTGGTTGCCTTGGTTCTGAGTGTTGTTCTGCTGCTGAGCAGTGCCTGAAGCTCCGTTCTGAGACGTGCCGTCCTGCGAGGTTCCAGACATCGCAGGAGGCTGACCCATCCCCTGCTGTTGTTGATTGGAGGTTCCGCTCTGCTGTCCGCCCGGAATGCTGCCCTGCTGCTGGTTGTTCTGCTGCTGATTGGCAGTATCAGAGGTGTTCGCGGATGAATCCGTGCTTTCAGAATCGCTTGTCTTCAGCGAGGCATTCATGCCGTCATCCGCACTCGTGACGTTTACATCGCCGCCAGAGACGTTGATGTACTGTGCCTCAATGCCTTCATCGGACTGTTCAACCGTCAGGGAGCCCCCGGAAATTTCGACGACCCGAGAGGCTTTGAAACCGTCATCGCCCGCATTCACGGTCACGGTACCGTTGCTCAGGCGGGTCCAGCCCTTCCCCTCGTCGGTATCGTTAGTGGATTTGATGCCGTCCTGCTGCGCGGTCACGTTAATAGTGCCGCCTAGGATATCCACATAATCCTTGCCCTTGATGCCGGTGTTCGCCGCATTGACCTCAAGAGTGCCGCTGGCAATCACAAGGCCGTCACTCGTGTGAATGCCGTCTTCGTGGTTGCCGTTCACCTTCAGGGTGCCTTCACCCGCGATCGTCAGGTCGGCCTTGGAATAGACCACGGCATCCGGATCATTTTCCCCGGTAGCGGTGTAGTCTGCGCCGTCGCTTATCGTATTGGTGGTGCCGGATGCGCTGTAAAGAATAACCTCGTCAGCGTTTACCACGTTCAGCGCGGCACCGCTGGAATTCGTGATGTTTGCGTTATCGAGAACGAGCCGAACCGCGTCGCTGTCAGCGGTTTCAACCTTGATCTGCCCTTGGTATTCGCCAGAGAGTTTGTACGTGCCAGCCTTCGTGATGGTCAAGGTGCCATCTTCAACGGTAACGCCGTCCGTTGCGGTGGGGTTTGACAGGTCAATCGCGGTTTCGGAGGAAGCGTCCCAGCTGAGATCCTGTTCCGAATAGTGAGTGTCGACGTCGAGTTTTTCGCCGCTCTTTACGTTGGTCGGGAATGACGAGTTACTGGCGGCAGTATTGGTGGCGGTTGCCGAGGATGTTGTCGCAGTCGTACCGACTGAGCTATCCGCCGCCGTCGTGCCAGAGGCGAGGGCGTTGCTTGTAGTTGAGCATCCGGTGAGCGCAAGCGCCGCGAGCAAAGTTACCGAGGTTGCCGAAGTCAGTATTTTTTTATTCATGGGGAAAGAATCACTTTCTATCTACACTGTTTGAGCAGTTTGTGAGTATTTTCAGGGTTTACATCCGAATTCTACGGGGTAACGGGTACCAGCCGCATCAAATTCACGGGTTCCTGCAGGCTCCTGATGTATGTGTCGTGTGATAGAAGTTGGATTTTCTGATGCATATTTGTGGCGTGCACCGCCACCCGCGCCGGAGTTTTGTGTGATGGTTTTATCCTGCGCAGGCTAAAGGTTGGAATAGGATTCTCTCCTCTCGTTATGTTTTACAGATCGGGGGTTGATGACGTGAAAGTTCCACGTTCAACGGCACCAGGTGCAAGGGTGGTGGTCTTCGGATCCACCAGCGTGGGTGCTAGGTAAAGAGTGTATTCTTGACCCTTCACGATAGAGGGATTCGAGAAAAATACTTGTTTAACACCCGGAGTAATCACCCGGTAGTTTGCAACGACTTGTCCGGCAGAATCTACTGCCTGAACAGACTGCCCTTGTGGGAAAGTATCGTTATCTGCAATTCGCAGATACCCATTTGTGGAGTCGTCGATCGGGCGCTTGAAAAGCTCTACACCACCGCCGCCAAATGAGATCCTGGCGTCGTTACTTACAGTAATGTCACCATTTGGATCAATAGGGTCATTGGCATCGTCCTGAGGGCCGTTGATTAGCAACTCACCTCCTGTATAGAACTCGTGTCCGTTAGAGTCCATGCCGTCGGCACCCACGTTGAGGGTTACATTTCCACCGGTCATGTTGATCACGGTATCAATAACCTCTGTGGTATCACGGGCACCACCCAAGGGTACGGGGCTGGCATCCGGCTGATCGCTGTCTTCCTTCTGATCCTCATACTCTTGATCGTTAGGCAGCTGGTCCTTGAGCGAGGCATTCACGCCGTCGTTATTGCTGTTGATGAGCGTATTGCCGCCATGAATATTGACGTATTGCCCTTCAAGCCCTTCTTCAGACCCTTCGATGGTGAGCTTCCCGTCCAGAATCTCAAGGGTGCGCAGCGCCTTGATGCCGTCGTCACCAGCACGAAGAACAGTGTCACCGCCAGCCACGCGCGCCCATCCAAGGCCTTGTTTTTCGGTGTTGGTGGCTTTAATCGCGTCTTTTGCGGCTTCAATACGCAGGGTTCCGCCCTGAATATCCACGTAGTCCTTGCCTTTAAGCCCGGTCTTCGAAGAATTAACGTTGAGGGCACCGCCGGCAACAACCAGTCCTTTGGTGGTGTGCACCGTCTCGTCAAATTTACCGGCGACGTTCAGCGTTCCATCGCCCGCAAGGGTGAGGTTAGCGGTTGAATAGATCGTAGAATCTGCCTCTTTTTTGCCCTGGACTGCATACTCGGGACCATCGCTGAGGTTATTGGTGCTGCCCCGAGACGTGTAGATGACGGCTTCGTCGGCAGAGGCAACGTTAATAGCAGATCCGGTCTCATTCGTGATATTAACGCCGTCAAGAATGAGCTGAACTTTATCTGTCTTAGGGGCTTGAACCTTCACTTGCCCCGTATAGTCGCCAGACATACGGTAGGTTCCCCCCTTCGTAATCGTAATCGTTCCGTTTTGTTCGCTGACCCCATCGGTTGTGGTGGGATCTGCCAGATTGAGCGGAAGAACAGCGTCCTGGTTCCAGGTCACGTCTTCTTGCGTAAAGTGAGTTTGCGCGTCAATCTTTTCACCATTTTTGGTGTTCGAGGTGTATACGCCAGATTTAAGCTCCTTCCCCTGTTCCTGTGCGGTCACAGTGGCTTTGGAGTTATCAGGGTTCCCACTAATGGCGCATCCGGCAAATGCCAGCGATGCCGCAAAGGCGCATGTAAGAACAGATGTAAACCGGTTTTTGAACATCTCGAACGGGGTTCCTTGTCTGTAGGGATTAAGTATCTCGGTAAAGATTGCCTCAACCATCCTACGCGAGAGGGTGGGGTTTCTCCAGAGACTCACCGTGTTGGGAGTATTCTGGAAACCCCACCCTATTCTTGTACCGCGTTCTAAGACGTTACCCGCTCAGGGTCTAGATCTAAGCGGCAGGTTCAAGCTGCATCCAACGTTGAATCGTGCGCTTCCACTTGTTCGCCGGCAGCTGAGGATTCAGTGCAGCCATACCCGTAGCGAACTTAGAAATTTTGACGGGTCGGATGCCCGCACGCCACAGATACTTATCAGCGACCGAAGGTGCACTGCCGGATTTCGTTTCGATAATCACCGTACCGGGTGCAGTATATTCGGTACCGACCTGATACTTGGTTGGCCCTTCACCACCGTCTGCGGTGTACACGAGCACACTTTCTGAAAGCGGAGTCCAGGTGAGCGAAGTATCAATCGTGAGGCGAGAATCCACCGGATTCTGCTCGGACTGGGGCAAATATACAGTCGTACGACGGTACCCGGTGCGGATAACCGGCTCCAGGTCATCTACAGACGCATCCGTCAGCTGCTCAAGTGCGGTAGCTACATATTCCTTGCCTTCTGCGGTGAGCATGTCACGGTTTTCGATAGAGTACGGAATACGTTCCTTGACCGTGAATTCACGAGCCCCTTCAGTCTTGACTTCCAAGAAGCTCAGGTCAGAATCCAAATAGCTGCGAGTACGTACCTTGAACCGGTTGCGGCTGCCGATAGCGGAAGCCTTATAGCTCACCAGGTCAGGGGTGTCGAAGTATACAGAGTCATAGGCGAATTCACGCTGACCGTCGATTTCTAGGACGGCTGCCTCGTCGGCGGGAAGTTCAGCTAGGATAGATGCCGCATAATCTGCGTCCACAATGTATTTGCGGTCCACACGGGTCTGCATAGCGGCTTTTTCGTTGAGTTCATCGAGGCTGATGCTCTGCCAATAGGTTGGCACGATAGACATGGTACTTTCCTCTCGGTGCCCGCTTCGGTGAGAAGACGGAGTATTATCTACCGCAGGGATGTGCGTAGATTCCAAAGTCTGTGCGGCGCCACCCTGAAACGGGGTGTACGGCTGAGGTGCTTGGGGACTCATGGTAGGTCCTTTCAACGTGTGAGTTTTTAGGTGTAGTTTTAGGCGATATCTGCGAGATAAAGCCTAGGAAGCGTAGTATTCGTAATTCGCGTTAAGGTGTTCTTGGAGTTGGGGAAGCTCTTTGTAGGTTATGGTCACCTGTGTGGTGTCGTTGAGCAGGTCAAGCTCCAGGATCTTAGCGGAGACGACCTCGTACCCGAGGCGCGATTCCAGATAGGCTTTCAGGGTTCCTTCGTCGCTGATAGCGCGATCCACCGTGACGGTTTGGGTGCGCGGCTGGTTTTTCGCTTCAAAGATCGGTGAATCCAGTAGTGCGATGATTCCGACCAGTACCACCATGAGGATGAAGGCGATATATGGCGGGTCAAGCCGCACGCCGGAGATCAAACCTAGGGCGAGAGATACGAAGTAGTACCCGACCTCACGCTGGCTTAGGGAGGTAGACCGCAGGCGGATAATAGAGAGAACGCCGAAGAGTCCTAGACCCATAGCGCCTGCGGTACTTCCGGCATGTGCCAGGGCGACCGTTACGGTGAAAACACCGGCGTTGATAACCGCGTATGAAATCATGAGTTCACGGGTCTTATGACGAATCATGTACAGGGTGCAGAGCGTGCCAATTGCTACTAGGTCTGCCAGTCCCATCATCAAGATATCCATTGGACTCTCCGTTCCGTTTTGTGTGCCGTTATGTTCTTGTATTTCTAGGTTCGCGCCCGTTCCTGTGTTCTTCCTGTGTCTGTCTTAACTTGTAGTTATGTATTTCGTGCATATCTAAAAGTTCCCCGCGATTGCAGGGAATAAAGGATAAAGAACGAGACTCAGTACTACAAAAATGTGGTGGTATGCTCATAAAAATTCAGAATTTGCATATACGGATCATGTAGCGCCTATCTAGAGGTCCTAAGGATGCGCAAAAGGCACATTCTGACTTAGATAACGTCTCCTATGCAAATCCTGATTGGTACGCTTTTCGATCGTTATTACTGTCGAGAGGGGTCTTGCTACGGAGGGCGGCTATCGGCAGCTTTTTGTGGAAACTCTCTTCCTAGATTTTGAGGTTTAAACAGCAAAATCCCCCGCTCCTCAATCATGAGGAACGAGGGATTCTATGTAGCCTCCGGCAGCTTCTAGAGCTGCCCAGAGGACTTGATCATCTAATCTTTAGGCACGCTTGCGCTTACGCAGAGCAGCTACGGTTGCACCGCCCACGCCCAGAGCAACCATACCCAGACCTGCTACGGTCAGAGCACCGTTTGCACCGGTGTTCGCCAGCTTGCCGTTGCTGTTCGAAGAAGCGTTGTTGGAGCCGCCGTTGTTATCCGAGACGTAACCTGCACCGCCGTTACCGTTGGATGCGGTACCATGCTCGCCATTGCCGCCGTTGCTTTCGCAAGCCACGCCATCATGGTCGCTGTCGAGATGCTCGGCATATGCAGCGTCGCTGCGCTGAATGTCCTTGAAACCTGCTTCTTTAGCCTCATCGCAAGTTGCGAACTGGTGAGCACCATTAGCTGCCTCAGCATTGGTAGCTGCCGCGGGGGTGTTCACATCTGCGCTCTGGTTAGCAGTCACGGTCTGGCTGGAACTGTCAGAATCGGCTGCCTGTTTGGTAGCCTCAGTCTGGGTACCTTGCTCTTCGGTCTTCTTCTGCTCGTCGCCGGTGGCACCCTGGCCACCCTTACCGCTTTCATCTTTCTTATCACCCTGGTCGGTGTTATCGTTACCACCGCCGGGCAGAGAGGAAGAGCTCTGCTCGTTTGCCTTCTGGTCGTTACCTTCTCCAACGACCTCGACGGTTGCAGCCGCACCGCCGCGTTTCACGTCGCCCTCTTTGAGCGAACCGGTGAGCACGTTGATCTCAACCTGATCGCCAACCTTGAGGCCCTCACTCCAAGGGACAGAGCCAGAAACGTTACCGTTTTCGTCTGCCTCAACCTTGGTCAGAGCACCGCCACCATTGACTTTAATAGCCAGAACAGAGCCAGACTTACCGTCTGCAGTCTTGAAACCGGAACCCTTGAAGTTCAGCGGCTGACCTTCTTTCCATTCGCTGGGGAAAGAAATAACAGCACCATCGCTGTAGGAATGACCCGCATTGGTCGGGGTAGATACGGACTGAGGGACCGACTGATCTGCAAATGCTGCCGGAATGGTAGTAAAACCGCCTACCAATCCGCAGCTCAGAGCTGCAACGGCACCGAAAGTAGCAATTTTTTTAGTTTTCATGTTTCATATATTACTCCTTAATGACTATTTCTAGGTCAATATGACGTGGAATTTTAGAGTTTTAAAAATGAAAATACTAACAATTTTGGCACTCGTACTATTAGATTTCTATACATAACATTAAACATCATGTTTAACTTCTGAGTTTTGTAATGTTATGCAGGCAGTTTCTTATACCCATCCCTGAGCTGCCATTGCACTGTTGTACCCTTCGCCCCCCCTCCTTCCATCACAAAAATGCTCTTTATTTGAACAAAGCGTTGGAAATCCCTCTTTGTTCAAATAAAGAGCATTTTTAGCGCATTCAACTATCAATCAATACTTTAGAGATCCAGGCGGTCTAATAATTCTTCAAGACCCTCCCCCACGCCCGTGCGCCACAAATAGGTGACGCGCGCATCCGCACGCCCGGGGCCACCGTTCATAACCGCCACGGGTTTATCCGCGCGCAGGGCATCAAGCACAATCTTGTAGCTGCTCATAACCGCGACCGAGGAACCCACCACCAGTACACCCGAAGAATCTGCGAGCATCTGCTGCTGGCGAGCCTTCCGGTCGGCGGGCACGGATTCACCAAAATAGACAACATCCGGTTTGAGTTTCGTCGAGCCGCAGACCGTGCACCCCACCATCTGGAAGCTGCGAATATAGTCGTTATCGAGCTCAACATCGCCGTCAGGATTAACCTGCAATTCGGTACTTTCGAGACGTTCTAGATACCCCGGATTTGCTGCATCCAGGCGGATATCCAGGCTCTCACGCGACTCGCGCGTTCCGCAGTCCAGGCACAGAATTGAGGATAAATCGCCGTGCAGCGCCAGCACGTTCTTGCTTCCGGCACTCACGTGCAGACCATCAACATTTTGGGTAATCAGGCCGTTCACCGCACCCGCATGCTCAAGTTCGGCGAGCGCATAGTGAGCCCGGTTCGGGGATGCGCGGCGCATGCGCCTCCACCCTACGTAAGATCGAGCCCAGTAGCGTTGTCGGGCGGCGTCGTCGTAACGGAATTCTTGGTAGGTCATGGGCCGGTGGTCTAGGAGCGATCCGGAGGGTCCGCGGTAGTCGGGAATGCCGGATTCGGTGCTGACCCCGGCGCCGGTAAGCGCCAGAACGTCGCCGGTGCGGAGCATTTTTTCGATGCCACCGGCGGCGTATTGGGGGTCGTGTGGGGTGACGGTTTCGGTGACGACTCGTTCAATGGAGCGAATGGCGGCGCGATGCGCGGAGGCGATGAGTGTGCTTTTCTCGCCCGCGCCTGCGAAGTTCTGCGTATCGGTCCATTTTTCCATGTGTCTAGTGTATGTCGGGGATGTTTCTCTCCCCAGTTAGGGACGGGCAACCTACTCCCCTACCCGGGCTCTCTTGGTCCTAAGCTCCTGTATACAAGACTACTATTAATGATAGTATTATTAGCGACAGCAATAGTGAAAGGAAGCATCATGGCAACCCCAACTATCGACGCTATGATCCTGGGGGCTCTGCATGAGCACCCGATGAGCGCCTACGAAATGAACAAAATGATGGATCAGCGCGGAGTGCGCGGTTGGGCGCGCATCAGCTCACCCTCCGTATACCGCAACCTGGTGCAGCTCTACAAGCAGGGATATGTGGAGAGCACCACCGTCAAAGACAGTGCTATGCCTGAGCGCACGGTCTACTCCATTACTCTCGAAGGTAAGGAACGTCTTCATGAGCTTCTCTACGATATTGCCTCCAGCCCTGCGCGCGTAGACTTCAACTTCGTCTCCGTCATCGCGAATATCCGCATGGTGGATGAGAAGATGGGGCACGAGCTGTTGCAGTCTATCGCCGATACCTACAGCGAGTGGGCAGATCGGCTGGAACAGGCTGCCGCCTCCATCGAAGACCAGATAGAGGCGAAGGCAACCCTAGAGCTGTGTTCCGATACCTACCGACTCATTGCGGACTGGGCACGCAAATTCGAGAAGGATTTCTATCAGAATCGCAAGAAGTAAGGGGCCAGGAACCGACAGTCTAGTGGACTGCCCTGCATATTTTGAATTTGCTATATTTTGGATTTGCGCAGGGCAACCCACTAGATGCTACATACAGTTCCGTCTTATTCTTTATAACTCTAAAAGCGCACCCAACGCTTCCCAGCTAACACCCCTAACTCCGTCTGGTTTTAGGGCCTATTTTTTATCCTATTACTATCAGTAATAGTAGTATCTAATACACTAGTTAAGACAAGAGGCTTCGCCATGTCACACTCTTCAGATTCCACAGGTTCTCTTCGCAACAACTTGGATTCTTCCCGACCGTCCTGGGCCATTCTCACCGGCCTCATGCTCAGTCTTTTCACTGCTGCATTGGATGCAACTGCCGTTAGCACCGCTTTACCTGCGATCGCAGCAGATTTTCACAGTATTAATCAATATTCGTGGCCGCTCACAGCATATTTAGTGTCCTCCACCGTCATGATCCTGCTGTGCGGAGGTATCGCTCTCAAAATAGGGCATAAACAGACGTTTGTGAGTGGAATCGCACTGTTTACACTTAGCTCCATATTTTGCGCCACGGCACCCACACTTGAATCTTTAAGCGCCTTGAGGTTTTTCGAAGGCCTCGGCGGAGGACTTCTTGAAGCAGGCGTTTTCATCACGGTTGCCGACTTATTTGAGCCGCGAGAACGCGGGAAATGGATGGGGCTGGTAACGTCAATGTATGGACTCGCCAGCATCGTTGGTCCTGTTCTAGGCGGGGTGCTCACTCACACTCTAGGGTGGCGTTGGATATTTCTCATCAACCTGCCGATTGGGCTCATAGCCCTCATAACCGTTATACGTTTCTTACCACGGTATGCTGTTCCCGCCGCCGCCTTACATACTTTCGACAGTTATGGCGCACTCTTTGCAACGCTCGGTATTATTCCGTTAACCCTTGCATTTAGCCTGGTACCTGAAGTATTTCAGTGGTCTTCATGGCAATTCATCGTACTGATTCTTGGAGCATGCGGGGCAATCAGTGTACTAGTTTTTCTAGAGACCAAACATCCTAATCCGCTGGTTCCGGTAAAAATCCTGCGCACGCCACAGGTGTCTTCCGGTGTTTCTCTAGGTTTCTTCTCTCAATACATGATGTATGCCGCTATTATTTTTATTCCTCTCTATATGAATAAGGTCTTAGGAACAGATAGTATGCTCTCGGGACTCATGCTGGTTCCTATGGTTCTCGCTCTTATTCTAGGAAGTGCCGTTGCTGGAGTGACCTTCTCGAAGACAGGACACCTACGCAAAATTTCTATGCTCTCCTGCATCGTCATAGCCACCGCTCTTATATACCTATCTTTTCTCAATACGGACTGGCCATTTCTACTGTTTGTCTTAGCAACAATCACCCTTGGCTTTGGTATTGGGATGGGTATGCCCCTCTCAAACCTTGCCGTGCAGACCGGTTCCAAGGCATCTGAAGTAGGGAGGGCAACTTCGTTCAACCTTTTCTTCCGCGCACTTGGCGGAACAGTATCGGCTGCATCAGCAAGTTCCATTCTTGCCGTCATTGGGGTGGAACATAGTATGCCTCTGTGGGCACACGGTCTAGGGCTCACCGCTATTATGCTCATCTTGTGCGTTTCAATGCCGCGATATATCGGGCACGAAGCAACCGAAAAAGACTAAATACAATATATCTGAGACGTTCCGACGGAACAGCGGCGGCGCATCAATCGGAGAGAAATTAGGAGCCAGTAATATAACCCTACTGTCTGCCTCTATGGCGCTTTATGGCATACTGCCTCGATCTTATGCCCGTTCGGGTCAATAAGAAAGGCGGCATAGTAGTTCGGGTGATAGTCAGCATGCACACTTGGTGCGATATGATCCTGCCCTCCCGCTGCCAAGCCTGCTTCGTAGAATGCATCTACCGCCGCCCGCGATGGCGCAGCAAAAGCGAAATGCAGCGGTGATGACGGCTCACCTTTCCCAAGCCAAAACATTCCGGTGTGCTGCGTGCGGTCTGGGTTGCTAAAGCCCATGCCATATGGCTCTTCATCTATTGTCTTGGCGTAGCCCAGCGGCGCCAGCACTGCCTCATAAAATGCTTTATTTACTTCAAAATCTTTGACGTTGATGCCGAAATGATCGATCACTGGTCCGCCTCCTTATGGCTTTGATAATGGTTCGTTTGCCGTCATTTTATCCATAACATACCAGGACGTTATTCCGAGCGCATGAAGAAATAAATAGCATTCTAATTGGAGAAACTATTCCATGAAGAAAGT
>ERZ773068.1441-NODE-1441-length-11724-cov-3.521124_pt1 | contig 11724 bp, 10 predicted proteins | sample MGYA00580620_ERZ773068 | MGnify/ENA primary metagenome ERZ773068 (study PRJEB29015, sample SAMEA2737983) | human oral metagenome | biome: human oral; feature: human-associated habitat; material: dental | place: China | collected 2101 ... | reverse complement strand
GAAAAAACAGGTCAGAAAACATAAAATGCCCGGAGATCCCCGTGGATAAAGGGCTTCAAGGCATCAGAAAATATAGTCAATTAAATTTAAACCAGTACAGCATTGCCTCGCCTTGTCCTGATTTAGATTTAATCCACTATATAAACTCAAATAGCTTGCCCGGCCGATCCGCCGAAACCCGCGTGGCCAGCGCATCTCAGGGCGTCCTTGTGAGATGGGATAAAAAAGCCGCCTGGAAATCCAGGCGGCTTTGCTGTGTGCGTCGGGAGATGCGGCGCTTGCCGGCGTTCTGGCTAAACCCGCTGAAGCAGGTATCGCCGCTCAGCCGCTCAGCGCCGGCCAAGACCCTAGATCAGTTCTTTCGGGATGTTGCCGCCGTTTTCGGCCAGCTTTTGCAGCACGGTTTTATGCAGCCACATGTTCATCTGCGCCGAATCGCCCATTTTTTCGGCCGGGCAGCCCAGTTCGGTAGCCAGCTCCTTGCGCGCGGCCAGGCTGCTTTCGAGGCCGAGAAGTTTCATCAGGTCGACGATGGAGGTCTTCCAGTTCAGCTTTTCAGGGTTGGCCTTGGCCATTCCTTCCAGTTTGGAGACGACATCGACGGTGCTGATTGGCGTCGGTGCGGCAGAAGTGGCAGAAGTGGCAGAAGTGGCGGGAGCGGCAGGGGCAGCGGTCGAGGAATCTGGCGCGGCGGCCTCGGCTTCGCCAAAGCCCAGCTTGGACAGGATCGTGCTAAAAATTCCCATAATGGTTCCTTTCGGGTTGGATGAAGCAGAAACGGAAAGCGTCCCGTGACGGTGTGAAAGCTAAAGCGCGAAAAAGAGCGCGGAGAACACGGCGGACGCGGCGGCTGACCCGTGCAGCAGGCCATGGGGCGTATCATGCCTGATAAATCATTATTGTGGAATGAAAATGACGTAGTTTAGCTGCGGCCGCCATCCCGCCGGCGTTGAGCTTGAGGAGGGGTTGAGGAGGGTTTGAGGAGGGTTTGAGGAGGGTTTGAGGATTTGATGGAAGGCGTACTGGGCATTGGGCTATTTTGATTCTGGATGGCCGTGCCGTTGCCGAGATTTTGGCCGTGCCGTTGCCGGGATTTTTAAGCGTTGCGCCGGCGGTGGAGACCACAGTGAAATAAATCCGCGGAATGTGTCAATAACTGGCTGGAATCTGGCGCTTATCGGTTAAACTTGCGCCGCGATGACCCTGCTCCTGACTATTCTGATAACTCCCTGGATCGGCAGCATTTGTGCGGCACTCATGCCGACTAATGCCCGCAATGCCGAGGCGTGGCTGGCCGGTTTTGTCGCTTTGCTGACGACGGTGCTGCTCGCGTCTTTGTACCCGCATTTAGCCAACGATGCCGTTCTGCGCCTGGAAATGCCCTGGTCGGCGACGCTGGGTCTTGCTTTTCAGCTGCGTCTGGATGGCTTTTCATGGCTGTTTGCCATGCTGGTTGCGGGCATGGGGTTGCTGGTTGTGGTCTATGCGCGTTATTACATGTCACCGGCCGATCCCGTCCCCCGTTTTTTCTCCTTTTTCCTCGCCTTCATGGGCGCCATGCTGGGCGTCGTCCTATCCGGCAATCTGTTGCAGATGGCCATGTTCTGGGAGTTGACCAGCCTGGTGTCGTTCATGTTGATTGCTTACTGGCATCACCGCAGCGAAGCGCGTAGCGGCGCGCGCATGGCATTGATCGTGACCGGCGCCGGCGGGCTGGCACTGCTCGGTGGCGTACTGCTGATTGGCCGTATCGTCGGCAGCTATGATCTTGATGCCGTATTGGCGGTGGCCGATGTGGTCAAAAACCATGCCTGGTATCCCGCGATCGTTACCCTGGTGGTGCTGGGGGCGCTGACCAAAAGCGCGCAGTTTCCCTTTCATTTCTGGCTGCCGCATGCGATGGCTGCGCCGACGCCGGTTTCCGCCTATCTGCATTCGGCAACGATGGTCAAGGCGGGGGTCTTTCTGCTGGCGCGGCTGTGGCCGTTGCTGGCCGGTTCTGATCAATGGTTCTGGATGGTGGGCGGCGCCGGCCTGTGCTCTTTGGTCATCGCCGGTTATCTGGCCATGTTCCAGAATGATCTGAAGGGCGTTCTGGCTTATTCGACGATCAGCCATCTCGGGCTGATTACCCTGCTGCTTGGCATGAACAGCACGCTGGCGTTGGTTGCCGCAGTTTTTCACATGATCAATCACGCGACGTTCAAGGCCTCGCTGTTCATGGCCGCCGGCGTTATCGATCACGAGACCGGTACGCGCGATATCCGGCGCTTGTCCGGCCTTGCCCGCGTCATGCCGATCACGGCGACGCTGGCGATGGTTTCGGCCGCGGCGATGGCGGGCGTACCCTTGCTTAATGGTTTCCTGTCTAAGGAAATGTTTTTTGCAGAAACCGTCTATCTTGACCAGGTGGGATGGGTGCGCATCGTTTTGCCGTTTTTTGCAACGCTTGCCGGCGTGTTCAGCGTTGCCTATTCGCTGCGCTTCATCCACGATGTGTTTTTTGGGCCGCAGGCCACTGATTTGCCGCATACGCCGCACGATCCGACACGCTGGATGCTGTTGCCCAGTGCGCTGCTGGTCGTGATGTGCGTGCTGGTCGGCGTTTTTCCCGGACAGACGGTCGAAGGTTTTCTGAAAATGGCGACGACGGCACTGCTCGGCGCCGACGCGCCGCATTACGATCTGGCGTTGTGGCATGGCCTGAATCTTCCGGTTTACATGAGCCTGATCGCCTTATGCGGCGGCGTTGCATCCTATTTTTCATGGCTTACCCGCCAGAGAGATGCTGTTCCTCTGCTGGAAGCTATCGATGGCAAGCGGGCGTTTGAGAACTGCCTGAGGGCCATGACATCGATGGCCAGCCGGATATTGCCCGTGCTTTCTTCCGACAGGCTGCAAACGCAACTGCGCTTCATGATGCTCGTCATTGTGGGGGGCGGCATACTCTCTTTGTGGAACGGCGGGCTGACCTGGGGGCGGCGGTGGACGATCGCGCCCGACGTGTCTTTCATACTGCTGTGGATCGTTGGCGCGACCTGCGCCGTCATGGCTGCCTGGAAGGCGAAGTATCACCGTTTCACTGCGCTGATTTTTATGGGCGGAACGGGCTTGGCAACCAGTTTGTCGTTCGTCTGGCTTTCCGCGCCGGACCTGGCGCTGACCCAACTGGCTGTCGAAGTGGTGACGGCCGTGCTGATCCTCCTGGGGCTGCGCTGGCTGCCGCAGCGTGACAGGCGGTTTATGGAAGAGGCGCGGCCATCGATACGCCCCCATTTGCGGCGGCTGCACGACCTGCTGCTGGCCGTGCTGGGCGGCAGCGGCCTTGCGGCACTCAGCTACGCGATCATGAGCCGTCCGAGTGTCGACGGGATTTCCCCGTTTTTCGTCGAGCGCTCGCTGCCAGAGGGTGGTGGCCGGAATGTCGTCAATGTCATCCTCGTTGATTTTCGCGGTTTCGATACCTTTGGTGAAATCACGGTGCTGGTCATTGTTGCGCTGACCGTATTTGCCTTGCTGCGCCGTTTCCGGCCGGCGCCGGAAAGCATTCGCAATGCGGAAGCGGCTGAACCCGCGCCTACCGGGGGTAACGAAAAAATGGCCGAAGCACTGGATGCCGAAGCCGCGGCGCAAACGGTTTTGCTGCCGGAAGGCGATGCCATGATTCCTGCCGTACTGGCGCGCTTGATCCTGCCGCTGGCCTTGATGGTGTCGATGTATTTCCTGATGCGCGGCCACAACGCGCCCGGCGGTGGTTTTGTCGGCGGACTGGTGTTTGCCACGGCGATCATTCTGCAATATATCGTCAGCGGTGTGGTCTGGGTCGAGCTGCGCCTGCGTATTCTGCCGCTCAGCTGGATGGCCCTGGGTTTGCTTTGCGCCGGCGCTGCCGGCATCGCCGGTGCGTTGGCGGGCGAACCTTTCCTGTCCAGCCAGACCTGGCATGGTGAAGTGCCCGGCATCGGGCAGATTCATCTGTCGAGCGTACTGGTGTTCGACATGGGCGTGTATCTGGTGGTCGTAGGCGCCACCGTGCTGATGCTGATTGCCATCGCCCACCAGTCTTTGCGCCGTCATTCCAGAGAGCATCAGGCCAGCGAGGTCGTCCGATGGAAATAGTATTGTCTTTGGCGATTGGCATCGTCGCCGGATCGGGGATTTATCTGATTTTGCGGCCGCGTACCTTCCAGGTCATCGTTGGCCTGTCGCTGCTTTCCTATGCGGTCAATCTGTTCATTTTCTGCATGGGACGCCTGCGCGTCGGCACGCCGCCGCTGATCGCGCCGCTTTCCACCAGCAGCGCCTTTTATACCGATCCCGTGCCGCAGGCGCTGGTGTTGACCGCCATCGTCATCGGCTTTGCCACAACGGCGCTTTTCCTGGTCGTTCTGTTGGTTGCGCGCGGTTTGAATGGCAATGATCACGTCGATGGCCACGAGCCGGATAATGTCGGATAACGCCGGATGACGCAAGCCATGGACGTTTCGTTGACGGGCATCCTGCTACCGCATCTGCCGATCCTGCCGATTCTGCTGCCGATGATGACGGGCGCGGTGCTGCTGCTGTTGCGCAATGCCCGGCATGGCGCGCGCGCGGCCTTTTCACTGCTCTCCCTGTCGATACAACTGGGCGTTGCATTGGCGCTGATGGCGGCTGCGGATGGCCAGCTTGCCGCCTGGCCGGAAACAATCGGCGTTTATGCCTTGGGTAACTGGGCTGCGCCGTATGGCATTGTTCTTGTCGTGGATCGCCTGGCGGCCATGATGGTTATGTTGGCGACGGTGCTTGGCACGGCGGCTTTTTCTTATTCACTGGCGCGCTGGGAGCGCGCGGGCGTCCAGTTTTTCCCTTTGCTTCAGTTTCAGCTGATGGGCTTAAACGGCGCTTTCCTGACGGGCGATCTTTTCAATCTTTTCGTTTTTTTCGAGATCATGCTCGCCGCGTCTTACGCACTGACGCTGTATAGCCCGAATACACTGCGGGTCAATGCGGGATTGCATTACATCGCAGTCAATCTGCTGGGGTCATTGTTCTTTCTGGTAGCGGCGGCGCTCGTTTATGGCTTGACGGGAACGCTCAATATGGCAGAGCTGCCGGAGCGTGTTTTGCAGCTGGCGGCAGATGACCGCCGCCTGTTCGATCTGGCGGCAGCCATGCTGGGCATTGTTTTTCTCATCAAGGCGGCGGCCTGGCCGCTTAATTTCTGGCTGCCCGCAGCCTATGCCAATGCCGCGCCGCCGGCGGGGGCGGTTTTTGCCATCCTGACTAAAGTGGGCATCTATGCCTTGCTGCGCATGGGAACGCTGTTGCAGGAAAACGGTATTGCACCCGCGCCGTTTGACGGCGACTGGCTGTTTTATTGCGGGCTGACGACGGTCACTATCGGTACGCTGGGCGTGCTCAGTTCGCAGAAACTTGGCCGCCTGGCTGCTTTTTTCGTGATCGTCTCTTCCGGTACATTGCTGACCGCCTTTGGCTTTACCGGCACTTTACTGACCGCTCCCGCCATGTTTTATCTGACCGCATCGGTACTGGGGTGTGGCGCTTTTTTCATGCTGGTCGAAATTGCCGAGCGCGACCGGAGCCAGATTGACGATCTCCTGGCCATCAGCCTGGAGGCATTTGGCGTCAAATCCTCGCACGAGGCTGACGCTTCCGATGAGGATGCCGGTGTTCCGATTCCGGCCGCGGCCGCTTTTCTCGGACTGTCCTTTGTGTTGTGCGGCCTGGTGCTGACGGGGTTGCCGCCCATGCCCGGTTTCATCGGCAAATTTGCCATGCTGGGCGCCTCTTTGAACTCGCTGCCGCCGGCATCAAACTGGCATGTCGGATTATTTATTGCCGCCATGCTGCTGTCCGGGCTGGCGGGCATCATTGCGCTTTCACGGCTCGGCATCCGTATTTTCTGGGATATGGAGCGCCAGATGCCGAGATTGCGTTGGCTGGAAGCCGGGCCGGTTGCAGCGCTGCTGTTGCTGTGCATCGCATTAACCTTGCGGCCGGAAGCGGCTATGTCCTATTTTTCGGCCGCCTCGCACGCACTTTATGATGTCGGCGCGTATATCCACGCCGTGACGCCGGATACGACGCAATGAGCCGGGTCGGGAAAGAAAATAGGGAAAACAGGGGAGATCGGGGGAGTTGGGAGAGAAGAGACAATGAGGGCAGGGAAGGGACACCATGATTGAACGTATGCGGCGTTTCCTGATGCCTGCCTGCCTGCTTGTTTTCTGGCTGGTAATCAATAAGTCGCTGGATGGTGCCGACTGGTTGCTGGGCGGCGTCTTTGCGCTGGCGGCAAATGCGCTGACCCGGCGCGTGCGTCCACTGCATGCCGTGCCGCGGCGTCTGGGCGTTATGCTGGCGCTGTGCGGTCGGGTACTGGTCGATATCGTTCAGGCCAATATCGAAGCCGGACAGGTGATTCTATACGCCGCCCGTCGGCCGCCCCATTCGGCCTTCCTGGATATTCCTCTGGATATGCGCAATCCGCACGGACTGGCAATGCTCAGCATCATCATTACGGCGACGCCGGGCACGGCCTGGGCCGGCCTTAATCCGGAAAACAATGTACTGACGCTGCACATTCTTGATCTCAAAGATAGTGCCGGTGTTCAACGCACAATCAAGGAACGCTACGAACGTCCGCTCATGGAGATTTTTACATGACTGTCATGCTCAAATATGCACTGATCTTTGCGCTGGTCTGTTTTACGCTGTCCATGGTTTTTGCGCTGATCCGCATACTGCGCGGGCCGGCGGCGCAGGATCGCATCCTCGCGGCGGATGCCCTTTCCATCAATGCCATGCTGATTATCCTGACGCTGGGAATCGACATCGGCTCATCCGTCTATTTCGAGAGTGCCCTGCTGATTGCCATTTTCGGTTTTGTCAGTTCGACGGCAATGGCGAAGTTCCTGCTTCGCGGCGAGGTGATTGAACCATGAACGCCGTCGATCTTCCGCTCTGGGCCGTTGCGCCGGCTTCGCTTTTGCTTGTTGCCGGTGGCCTGGTTTCGCTGATCGGCGCGCTCGGCCTCCTGCGTCTGGATGATTTTTACGCCCGCGTTCATGCACCAACCCTGACCAATACACTGGGCACGGGGTGCGTATTATTGGCCTCGACCCTTATGGCCTCGGCAATGGCCGGGCATCTGGTGATTCATGAACTGCTGATTGCTGTTTTTATTCTGCTTGCCTCGCCGGTAACGACCATTATCCTGATGCGCGCTGCGCGTTCCCGGAAAAAGCCGGAGCAGGCAACCGGGCAGGGAAAAGCGTGAGGATCAGTCAGGATAAGCGAGGAGGGGTCAGGATAGGCCAGGATGGGCCGGTGATCCTGCCATGCCGGTCTTAGTGCCCAAGTCTTAGTGTCGCGCGCCGGATTTTCTGCGCGCCTTGCCGAAACGCTTCAGCACATGGGCGCACATACTGTTGGCCAGTTCTTCCTTGGCGAGGAAAACTTTTCCGGCGTGTTCTTCGGCGAGCAGGGCGGCTTCTTCCTCGGACAGGCCGCGGATGATGACTTCGATTCCCGGGTTCAGCGTGCGTGCCGTCTGTATCATTTTCTGCACCTCGACGGCGCTTGACGCCGAGGCGACCAGCATGCTGGCACGGGCAATGTGCGCCTGAACGAGTACGGCCGGTTCGGCAGCATTTCCGCCGACAGCGGCAATACCGCGCTGGCGCAGGCTTTCGACGATTTCTCGGTTTTCCTCAACCACGACAAAGGGGATGTTCTTCTCGGTCAGGGCGCGGGCGATACGCTGACCGACCTTGCCATAACCGACGAGTACGACTTGTCCGGAGAGAAATTTTTCTTCCGTACTCATCGGCAGTTCGGCCAGCGGGTCGCCGGGGCGCTCCAGTTTTCTGGCGAGTTTAGGATGCGCGAGAATCCATTTTTGCAGTAGCGGCACGCAGAAAAACATCAGTTTGTTAAAGGTGATCGAAATCAGCGCGCCGGCCAGAATCAGATTCTGCGCTTCCATCGTCAGCAGGCCCAGGTTCAGGCCCAAACCAGCGAGAATGAAAGAGAATTCACCGATCTGCGCCAGGCTTGCCATGAGCATCAGCGCCGTATTGAGCGGGTAGCGGAAAACCAGCACAATGGCTGCCGACGCCAGCGGGTTGACGAGCATGATGAGGAAAAGCATGGCCAGAATCTGGAACGGGTCTTCAAGCAGGATGCGCGGGTCGAAGAGCATGCCGACCGAGACGAAAAAAAGCACCGAGAAGGCTTCGCGCAGGGGAAGCGATTCCTCGGTGGCCCGCTGACTGAATGCCGATTCGCGCATCACCATGCCGGCGAAGAAGGCGCCCAGAGCAAAGGACACCGAGAACAGGCGGGCGGCGGTATAGGCGATGCTGACGGCGGCGGCGGCCACACAAAGCGTGAAGAGTTCGCGCGAGCGGGTACGCGCCACGAGCCAGAGCAGACGCGGGATCAGGCGGCGCCCGCCGACCAGCATCAGCACAACGAAGATGAGCATTTTCTCGACGGTGACCAGCAAATTTTGCCAGATGCCGTCATTCCACGACTGCTGTTCGCCGCCAAGTTGGCTGGCCAGCGGGGGCAGCAAGACCAGCACAAACACCATGATCAGGTCTTGGACGACCAGCCAGCCGACGGCAAGGCGGCCGTTCATTGAATCGAGCGCACGCTGTGCTTCCAGCCCGCGTAATACAACGACCGTACTGGCGACGGAAAGGGCAAAGCCGAAAATAATCGCGCCGCCGGCATTCCATCCCCATGCCAGTGCCAGCAGCGTGCTCAGCATGGCGGCGATGCTGACCTGGATGATCGCGCCGGGCAGCGCGATTTTGCGCACTGCCATCAGGTCATCGACGGAAAAATGCAGCCCGACGCCGAACATCAGCAGCATGACGCCGATTTCAGCCAGCTGTTTGGCGATGTCGACATCAGCGAGAAACCCCGGCGTGAATGGGCCGATGAAGACGCCGGCGAGCAGGTAACCGACCAGCGCCGGCAGACGCAGACGTTCGGCAATGAGTCCGAAGATAAGGCCAAACCCAAGTCCCAGGGCAAGCGTGGTGATCAGCGGGGCGCTTTCATGCATTGGAGGAGTCTGTTTGTTTCTGGCCTTTTTGACAGGGTAGGGTGCGCGGCGGATGCATACCGGCAGATTGTTTGGCAACATTCCCTTGACGCCCAAGCGTAGCAGAAATCATCGGCCATCGCCCATTTAAATAAACACTTTGGGACGTAAAAATAGGCAAAACGGGTCATGATGAAACAATGATTGGGATGATGGACTGCCCGTTTTGGCCTTGACGTTTGTCCTTGGTGCCGCGACTGCTCAGACATAAGGCGGCGAAGTGCCAAAAATGCGTTTTCATGCGTTTTCCTTTCCGCTTTCTTAAAAATCGAATTGCAGGGGCGTTTTTCCCGCATGCAAATATTCCCGGATATTCCATATCGTGCGCGGCGAATCAACGGATGAAAATGGATGACTCAAGAGGGGCAAACAGCACAAAAATGGTGGGTAGCTGTAGAGCGGGTATCATGGCCGCCGTGATCATGTCGTTTTGTGGAGAGTAGGCGATGCGTCTGCTGTTGGTCGAAGATGACCCGATGATCGGCGATGGCGTACAGCGTGGTTTGCGTCAGGAAGGGCATACCGTCGACTGGGTGCGCGATGGCGCCGCGGCAGCGCTGGCGATTGCCGAAGGGGTGCATGAAATGCTGCTGCTCGATCTCGGGCTGCCGCGCCTGTCGGGACTCGACCTGCTCGCCAGTTTGCGCCGCCAGGGCGTCGAACTGCCAGTGCTCGTGATTACCGCACGCGATGCGGTTGCCGACCGCGTCAAGGGGCTTGATGCCGGCGCTGACGATTATCTTGTCAAGCCTTTTGATCTCGACGAACTCTCGGCGCGTATTCGCGCCCTCATGCGACGGCGCGGCGGACGCGCTTCGCCGCTGATCGAACACGGTGCATTAACGCTCGATCCGGCCACACGCGCCGTGACGCTGGAGGGGCATCCGGTCAGCCTCTCCGGGCGCGAGTTCGCCCTGCTGCGCGCTTTGCTCGAACGGCCGGGGATGCCGCTTTCGCGCACCCAGCTTGAAGAACGCCTTTACGGCTGGGGCGAAGAGGTTGAAAGCAATGCCGTCGAGGTTCATATCCACTCGCTGCGGCGCAAACTGGGTGCGGCATGGATACGCAACGTGCGCGGCGTCGGCTATCTGGTGCCGGCGCGGCCGTGAAAACACCATGAACTCGATTCGCCGCCAACTGCTGCTGGCGCTGCTCGGCGCCATGTCTCTGGCGATGCTGATCGCCGGCTGGGCAACCTGGCGCGCAGCGCGCCATGAAGCGGATGCGCTGTCTGATTACCATCTGCGGCAGATTGCGCTGTCGGTGCGCGATCAACGTTTCCCTGACGCCCACTCCTTTCCAGCCGACGATGGCCATGTCGACTACGTTATCCGTGTCTGGAATGCGACCGGCCTGACGGTCTACTACTCCAAGCCGCATGAGTCATTGCCGGAACTGACACAGCTTGGCTACTCGCAGGCCAGGACAAGTGAAGGGCAATGGCGTGTTTTCGCCCTTCAGTACCAGGGCATGACCATCGCCGTCGCCCAGCCGATGCGCGTGCGCGACCGCCTGGCCGCCAATGCGGCGTGGAAGACGCTGCGGCCGTTTTTCTTTCTTCTGCCCGCTGTTGGCGCGCTGGTCTGGGCGCTGGTCGGTCTGGGGCTGCGGCCGCTGGCGCGCCTGGCCGAATCGCTGCGCACGCGTTCGCCCGATTCGTTCAGCCCCTTGCCGGACGACGATTTGCCGGAGGAAATTCAACCGCTGGCCGCAGCGCTCAATGATCTGCTGGCGCGGCTCAAAAGCGCTTTTGCGGCACAACGCGATTTCGTCGCCGACGCCGCACATGAACTGCGTACCCCTCTGACGGCACTGCAATTACAGATACAGCTGGTCGAGCGGGCGGCAGACGAGGCGGAGCGCCGCACCGCGCTCGATAACCTTAAGCGCGGGCTGCAACGCGCCAGCCATACGGTCGGGCAGTTACTGACGCTGGCGCGGCTGGAGCCGGGCGCGGCGGCGATGCCGATGGAGCGCGTTGATCTGACGATGCTGGCGCGCGAAGCAATCGTCGAGCAGATGCCGCTTGCCGAAGCGCGCGGCGTTGATCTTGGGCTGCTCGCGGGGGAAAACAGTCTTTTTGTCACGGGCGAGGCGGGTGCCTTACGCATTCTGCTGGCCAATTTGCTGACCAATGCGTTGCGCCATGTACCGCCGGGTGGACGGGTCGATGTCACCTGTCGTTATGAGAACAGCCAGACGGCGGAGGAAAAAACGGCAGGAAAAAGCGACTCCACCAATCCGTATGGCAAGGCTGCGTCGCGGGCGGCGGTGCTTGAAGTGGCCGACAACGGGCCGGGTATTCCCGCCGCCGAGCGTGAGCGGGTCTTCGGCCGTTTCTACCGGCGTGCGGGCGAACAGGAACCCGGCAGCGGGCTGGGGCTGGCGATCGTGCGCGCCATCGCCGAGCGGCATGGCGCTACGGTCAGCCTGCACGACTCGGATGCAGGCGGTCTGCTGGTGCGTGTGCGCTGGCAGGGGAGGTGTTCAGAGATGCTCCAAATACACGAAAAACACGAATCGCCACAGCCTGCGCACTGACCTTCCCCTAAGAGACTTCTCTTGATGCCGTTGCGCTGAGCGGCAGCACGCCCCCTCGGAAACCC
>ERZ773068.1438-NODE-1438-length-11731-cov-2.639003_pt1 | contig 11731 bp, 10 predicted proteins | sample MGYA00580620_ERZ773068 | MGnify/ENA primary metagenome ERZ773068 (study PRJEB29015, sample SAMEA2737983) | human oral metagenome | biome: human oral; feature: human-associated habitat; material: dental | place: China | collected 2101 ... | reverse complement strand
CGGCGGGCTTTTGTTTGGCCTCTTTTTGATCTTTTGGTTCTGGTTGCTTAGGCTTTGGCGTCTCTTTTTCTTTTTTAGGAGTAGGCGCGGCTTTTGGCTGCGGCAGGCCTTTTAGCTCTTTTTCGTACGACTTCGTATCTAGCCCCAGAGCTTTTGCGCTTTTTATCAGACGCTGCAGCGACTTTGCGGTTAGCTCCTTGTCGTTATGCATGATGGATCTAACGTACAGCACGCGCAGTTCTTGATGGAATTCCGTCTTTTTCTTGCTATTTGCGCCGTCAAATTCGCGGTCGAATTTATCAAAAAAGCCGTCGTTCGCAAACGCCGCCGCCAATAAAAATAAAATTACAAAAATTTTTCTAATTATCTTCGCCATTTATCAGTTTTTCAAATAGTTCTTTCACGCTTATTATCTCGTTTAGCCTGTAGCCGTTTGCGCCCGTGAAAAATAGCCCCGTGTCCTTTCGTCCCGCGAATGCGTCGTAAAGACGGTCTGCGATACAGTATCCTACCTCTTTGGCTTCTTTGCCACGCTGGCACGGGCTTACACAGTTGCTTACGCAGCTGATTTTAGGTCCTTGGCGCTTATCGACTAGGTTTATTAAATTCGTCCTAACTCCGCGCGCAGGGTAGCCTACCGGGCTTTTGATTAGCTCGATGTCCTCTTTTTTGGCCGCTAGCAACACTTGCTTAAACTCCTCGCTAGCGTCGCACTCGTGCGTACCGATAAAGCGAGTACCCATCTGTACGCCATTTGCCCCTAGCGAAATCGCCTTCTCGATGTCGTTTTTATCCCAAATGCCGCCCGCGGCAAATAATGGAAAATCGCCCCACTGCTTTATCTCTTCGCTAACTGGCGTTATCAAATTTTCCAGGCTGTATGCGGGATCGATGCACTGCTCGTAGGTAAATCCCTGGTGCCCGCCGCTAAGAGGCCCCTCGAGCACCACAGCGTCCGGAAGCCTACCGTAGCGCCCCTGCCAGCGTTTGCAGATGATTTTTAGCGCTTTTGCCGAGGATACGATAGGCACCAAAGCCACGTCTGGGTAGTCTACAGTAAATTCGGGCAAATTCGTCGGTAGCCCAGCGCCCGTGATGATTACATTTATACCGTGATCGCAGGCGTCTTTTACGATACGCTCGTAGTCGTTGCTAGCGTACAAAATATTGACCCCAAGAGGCCTGTCTCCGCAAATTTTACGCGCATTGTCGATGACGGCTTTTAGCCCCTCTCGCGAGTAGAAATTTCCGCTGCCGTAGGGCTTGGCGTTTAGCTCTTTGGTGATGTATTTTCGCCCTTCGTAGTAGCCAGTTCCTACCGAGCTTATGACTCCCAGACCGCCTTCTAGGCTGACGTTTCCGGCGAGCCTATCCCAACTGATACCAAGCCCCATTCCGCCTTGGATTATCGGGTATTTTATATCGTATTTTCCGATTTTTACGGGTTGCATCAGGTTACCTTTAGTTTTGCAAATTTACGCTTGCCGACCTGCAAGACGTATTCGCCAGCGTCCAGCTTTAGCTGCTCGTCGGCGATCTTTTCTTGATTTAGGCTGACGGCGTTTGCCGCGATGTCTCGGCGCGCCTGAGAGCTGCTAGCGCATAGTCCGCAGTGAGTGAGCGCCTGCACGATCCAAACAGGAGCCGAGAGCTCAAACTCGTCCATCTCGGTCGGGATCAAATTTTGCGAGTGTACGCGGTCAAATTCGGCCTTCGCCTCTTTTGCCGCGGCTTCTCCGTTATATCTAGCCGTGATTTCTAGCGCGAGCGCCTCTTTTACGGCCTTTGGATGAGCTTTGCCGCTAGCTACGTCCGCTTTTAAATTTGCGATTTCTTCCGTGCTTTTTTCGCTAAGAAGCTCGTACCAGCGCCACATCAGCTCATCGCTCACGCTTAAAACTTTAGCAAACATATCGTTTGGCTCGTCGGTCACGCCGATGTAGTTTCCTAGGCTCTTGCTCATTTTATTTACGCCGTCAAGCCCCTCTAAAAGCGGCATCATTATGACGGCTTGTTCTTTGCCGACGTTGTAAACTCGCTGCAAGGTTCGCCCCATCAGAAGGTTAAATTTCTGATCCGTACCGCCCATCTCGATATCGCACTTCATCGCGACGCTGTCGTAGCCCTGAAGGAGCGGATATAAAAATTCGCTAATCGAGATCGAGGCGCCGCTTTTATATCTTTTTTCAAAATCATCGCGCTCAAGCATCCTAGCCACCGCAAAGGTGCTAGTTAGCTCCACGATGCCCGCAGCTCCTAGCTCGTTTAGCCACTTGGAGTTAAACATTATCTTTGTTTTTTGCGGGTCTAGGATTTTAAAAACTTGCTCCTCGTAGGTTTTGGCGTTTGCCGCCACAGTCTTGCGGTCTAGTTTTTTACGCGTCTGGCTTTTACCGCTTGGATCGCCGATTTGCCCCGTGAAATCGCCTATCAAAAACTGCACTATCGCGCCGTGCTTTTGCAAAAGAGCCATCTTTTGAAGCACTACGGTGTGACCTAGGTGGAGATCGGGAGCCGTCGGGTCAAAGCCTGCTTTAACGTAGAAATTTTTGCCATTTTCATAGTAGTTTTTTACTAAATTTTCGATGCGCTCCTCGTCTATCATCTCGGCGACGCCCTTTTTTATATCGCTCATTATTTTGCTCAAATTTTCGCCCATTTTCTCTCCTAAATTTATTAATGTCCGTATGCGTCGTCAAGCGACACGAAGTCTATAATCTTGTAACGATCCCTTAGTCGCTCTTTTATCTCGTTTACGTTCAAATTTTCGCCAAGCTCGATCGTCAGCTCGAAAAAGTCCGCCGTCGCCTCTCTGGTCTCGGTAAGGCTGATAGTTACGAGATCGACTTGCATTTTCGCCATATACGTCAAAAACTCCGCAAGCGACCCGCGTCTGTTTTCTAGGCTCAAGATAATCTTAAACCTATGCGGAGCGACCCGCGTCCATTTGACGAAAATCATCTCGTTTTTTTCTTCGGCTAGCTTTATAAACCGCTCGCAAAGCTTGTGATGGACGGTGACGTGGTGATAGTTTCTAAACCCCACGATATCGTCGCCGCGCTTTGGATTACAGCAATAATCAAACTCGATGCTGTTTATTTTGTGATTCGAGTAGATCACGATATTTTCAAATTTTTGCTTTTTGACGTTGTATTTGTCCGTCATCGCGATGGCAAATGGACGGTCTCTTTTTACGTATTTTTTTAGCGCGTTTACCACGTCCTGCAGGTAAACCGAATCAAACGCGGCTCTAAAAATTTTCTTGGTCAAATTTTCAGTCTCTAGCCACTGCTCGATGGTTGTTGAAGGTACTGCAAAGATGCCGCTTAAAATTTCGATCGCGACCATGTTGTTTATATCTCTTATCTTTTGCTTGCAGTACGAGCGGATCGTGGCTCTAGCCTTGCCCGTTTTTACGCTGCCTAGCCACGAGCAGCGGTATTTGGGCTCATCTCCCGTCACGATGCTAACGATATCGCCGTTTTTTAGCTCCGTTAGTAGCGGCACGCGCACGCGGTTTACGTAGGCTTCTTTGGCGTGCAAGCCTACGTGCGTGTGTATCTCGTAAGCGTAGTCAAGTGCCGTAGCGCCGCGCGGAAGCGTGAATATATCGCCCTTTGGCGAATAAACCGCGACGTCCTCGACGTAGAGGCTATCTTTTGCGTATTCGTAGAGCTCCTCGGGGTTTTCGCTCGCCTCCTCCATGCCGTTTTCTATACCGCTGATGTCGCTTAGCCAGTCAAGTTTTGGATTTAAAAAGCCGCCCGTTTTATATTTCCAGTGCGCTGCGACGCCGTACTCTGCGGTTTTATGCATATCAAAGGTGCGAATTTGAACCTCAAAGATGCTTTTGTTATCAAATATCGTAGTGTGTATCGTCTGATAGCCGTTTTGCTTCGGAAGTGCGACGTAGTCTTTAAAACGCGAGATTAGAGGGTTAAAATTTATATGCAAATTTCCAAGCACCAAATAGCAGTCCTGCGGCTCTTTAACCAGTACGCGCGCAGCTAGCAGGTCTAGCACCTCCTCGATCGAGATGCCTTTTCTCTGCATTTTTAAGTAGATCGAGTAGTGGTGCTTGATGCGCTTTTGTATCTCAAAGTCGTTTTCGCTAAAGCCGTTTTTAAGTAAAATTTGAAAAATTTTGTCGGTAAACGCGTTTAGCTTTAGCACAAGCTGCTGTTTGTGCTCGGTTAGGTAGTCGTCGATTTTTTTGTACTCTTCTGGCAAAGCATACTTAAAGCTAAGATCCTCAAGCACGTTTTTAATCGACGAAATGCCCAGCCTATGCGCGATCGGAGCGTAAACCATCAGCGTCTCTTCTGCAATTCTTTTTTGCTTTTCAGGACGCAAAGCTTGCAGGGTGAGCATATTGTGCAGTCTGTCGCAGAGCTTTACCACGAGCACTCTCACGTCCTCGATGGAGATTAGTAGCATCTTGCGAAACGTCATCGCAGACGCCGCCAAACGCTCGTTTGACTCCGAGCTTGCGAGCTTGTCCTCTCTGATGGCTACGATTTTGGTTAGTCCCTCGACCAGCTTTGCGACCTCTTCGCCAAAGTCCTCTCGCACACTCTCTATCGACCTGTCCGTATCCTCGACCACATCGTGAAGCAAGGCGGCGATAATCATATCCTCGTCTCCGCCCATGTGTGCCACGATGCAGGATACTAGGATAGGGTGTATAGCATACGGTTCGCCGCTTTTTCTAAATTGCCCCGCATGCGAGATAACGCAACACTCGATCGCGCGCTCTAAATTCGGCGTAAAATTTATAAGCTCGCTAAGTAGCTGCCTCGCCTGGGCGACGTCCTTGCAAGCGGTTATATCGTCGATTAATTGTTCTAGTAAAAATCCGCTATTTAGCTGCTTCAACTATGCCCTCTAAAGCTATCTTGCCCTCGGCTATCTCGCGTAGGGCGATATCGGCAAATTTCATCTTAGTAACGTCGATATCAAGTAGGCTTTTTGCTCCGCCGGCTAGCGCCTCGGCTCTTTTTGCTACGACTAGAGCAAGCTTATATCTATCGTCTCCGACTAGTTTTAGAGCCTTTGCCGCTACTTCTTCAGATCTCATTTATTCTCCTTAAATTTAATTTCTCACGATAGAGCAAAACGCGCTCTCGTCGCCTTGTATGATTTTGAGCAAATTTCCGTCTTTAAACATATTGCACACCAAAATCGGTAGCGAATTATCCTTAGCTAGCGCGATAGCAGTATCGTCCATCACTTTGATATCATCACTCATAGCAAGCTCGTAGTTTAGCTCTTTTAGCAACGTCGCATTTTCAAATTTATGCGGGTCTTTGTCGTAAACGCCGTCCACTTTCGTAGCCTTGATTATCATATCTGAATCTATCTCGATAGCGCGTAAAGTAGCCGCCGTATCGGTGGTGAAAAATGGATTTCCAGTTCCCGCAGCAAAGATCACAACGCGACCTTTTTCGAGGTGTCTGTTTGCGCGCCCAACGATGAAAGTTTCACAGATAGCTTCCATTTTTATCGCGCTTTGTACGCGCACGTCCAGACCCACGCTCTCTAGCGCCTCTCTCATCGCGATAGAGTTTATCACGGTAGCTAGCATGCCCATATGATCGCCGCTGGTGCGCTTTATGATGCCGTCTCTAGCCGCGCTAACGCCGCGTATGATGTTGCCTCCACCGATAACGATACCCACTTGGATGCCGTTTTCAACTAGCTCTTTGATCTGTTTTGCGATAAATTTAAGCACAGCGTTATCTATGCCAAAGCCGCTGTCTCCAGCTAGCGCCTCGCCTGAAAATTTAACTAAAATTCGCTTTTTTCGCTCCATTTTTCATCTCCTTAAATTTTCGGATTTTAGCTAAATTTGCTTTAAATTTTGCTAATCTCGGCGCGCGAGTGCTATTTTAGGCTGATTAGCTCGAGGGGGTCTATGTGGTAGTTTTTCTGCGTAACTTCAAAGGTCAGATCTCGCTGCACGCGGCCGATGACGTAGCCTTTTTGCACTTTTGCGCCAACTTTTACGGTAGGGGCGATCTGGCTAAGGTGTGCGTAGATCGTGTGGATGCCGCCGCTGTGCTCTAGGATCACGACCTTATCGAGCACGGCGGTTTCTTTGGCAAAGACCACCTTGCCTGGCAGCACCGCCTTAACCTGCGTGTCGCCGCTGTTTGAGCCTAGCACGATATTTTCGTTGAAAAGCTTGATGTTATACACGGGATCGTTGTAGTTGCCGAATTTTCGCTTCAAATACGCGCCGTTTAAAGGCGCTGCGGTCTTGGCTCCGCTGTATTTTTTAACGCGTGAGGACTGATAGCTCGAGCCGTACTGCTTGACCTTTTGGTTGATTTTGCTTACGCGCTCATCCGCGGGCTCGCTCACTTCTGGCTCGGGCTCGCTAGGAGGCGCAGGCTCGGGCTTGCCCGCCTTTTTTGCTGCCGCTTTTGCTTTGGCGTACTCTTTTTCGCGCGCCTGGCGCTCCTTTTGCTTCTGCGCTTCAAGCTTTGCTTGGCGTGCCGCTTCCTCCTTCTGCGCTTTTGCCTTCTCTTCGGCGTCGTCGATGATCTTAAGCTCCTGCAGGGTCTTAGATATGGCGTCTTGCTCGTCGTTTATCTTCTCTAGGCGTGCGATGTAGTCCTCTTTATCCTTTTTCATCTGCGCGAGCTTCTCTTTTTGGGTGGTTAGCTTGGCGTTAAGATCGGTTTTTTTCTTGTCGTAGCCCGCCATGCTCGCCTGGATCGATTTGATCTTTTTGTTCTGCTCGTTGATAAAATTTTGATTATTTTCGTAGTCTTTGATCAGCCCCTTCAGCTCGTCGTTCATAACGACGCCAAGCCCTTCTAAAATTTCGCTAGCCATGATAGAATCGGGCGTGGTGGTGGAATTTACGTCGGTGATGAGATCAAATGATAGCTCTTGCGAGATCACGCTTGCGATCTTGCTTTCTAGATCGTTTTGCACGCTAAGAAGCGTGACGTTTTGGCTATTAAGCTTTTCAAGCTCCTGCGCTTCGGCGGCGTATTGATCCTTTAGGCCTTCGATCGTTTCGCTTAGCTGCTTGATCTCGCCTTCGCGCTTTTTAAAGCCCTCCTGCTCCTTTACGATTTGGCCTGCAATCTCATCGATCTTTTGCGAGAGTTGCATCCCCTCCTTTTGCGAGCTTTTGAGCTCTTGACCCGCTTTGGCGATCTTATCTTTCGTGCTCTGCTGCTTTGCGGGCGCGGCATAAGTAAGAGCCGCGGCAAGCCCCAGCGCAAGAAGCGGCGCTAAAAAAGCCCTTTTCATGCTCGTTTATTTCCGATTTGCAGCATCACAAAACTTACCGCGATTATAGATAGCGCTAAAGCCACGCCCAAAAGGATCAACGCGTCGTAAGGCAGCACTATGGCGGTGCGTAGATCGCCGATACCCTTAAGCGTGGTCGAAAACACCTCCCAAGAAGGAAGCGCAATGTAGAAGCAGGTCACGATCAGCGTGGCGATGAAGGAGTCTATTATCGCCATTCGGTAGAGTTTGCCGCTTTTTATCAGAAACGACGCGCCGAAAAGCTCCATGATCTCGATGCGCTCTTTGTGTTCGTAAACCCAGATACGCATCTGGCGGTGAATTAACATCACGCCTAAAAGCACGATGAGAAACGCAAAGCCGTAAACGAGGCTTTTGATAAGCAGTAAAATTTTAAAAATTTCATCGTGGGTCTTTTTAAAAATTTCAACCCGCGTGAGCGAGCCTATGGATTTTAGATCCTGCTCGATCTTGGCAAGCTGCGCGGCGTCGGGGAAGCTTTCGAGCTTGACGCTATAAAATTTAGGCAAATTTTTACTAAGCTCGGCAAAGGCGTTTTGTGAAATTTTACCCTTCAGCCGCTCGGTGATGCCCGCTGTGGAAATTTCGCTAATCGAGCTGATTTTAGGCACCGCTTTTTGCGCGTCTTGCAGGCTGAGCGAGGTTTTGGAGACTAGCACGATGTTGTATTCGTTTTGAATCGAGCGCTCGTAGCTTTTGGTTAGGTTACTCATAAAAATTCCAAACTGCACGGAAAAAAGCAGCGCGACGAGCGAAAAGATCACGCCGAAATGGGTTTTAATCGATTTCATTTACTTTAGCGTCCTTAATCTCAAAATGTCGGTGCCTAAAACGAAGCGTGGCGGGCATTTTATGCGTCACGATGACGACGCAGGCGTTCCACGACTCGCACGCCGAGCGCAGCAAATTCCAAATAATGGCGCTGGAGTAGTCGTCCAAATTTCCCGTAGGCTCGTCGCACAGCAGCAGGCGCGGATTATGCGCCATCGCACGCGCCAAAGCCACGCGCTGCTGCTCGCCGCCGCTAAGCTCGAGCGGATATTTGCCCATCTTGTGCCCGAGCTCGACGTGGCGCAGTAGCTTTTTGGCTTGGTCTTGGCAGACCTGCTGATTGTAGCCCATTATCATTAACGGAAGCATTATGTTGCGCTCGATCGTCCATTCGTTGATCAGGCGGTAGTTTTGAAAGATAATGCCGATGCGCTGGCGTAGGGTGCGCAGATCGGAGTTCGTGATGCCCTTTAGATCGCACAGGCAGACGTTCAGCTCGCCGCCGATGATGTCGATGCCGCCGTAGAAGGACTTAAGCAGCGTGGATTTGCCGCTACCGCTCTTGCCCGTGATGATGACGAAGTCCTTCGCGCCGATGCCGAAACTCGCGTCTTGGATGACCGCGCCCGCCTTTTCGTAGCCCAGAGTGAGGCCCGCTGCGGTGATGATGTTGTAATCGTCCGTTATCTCTGCCATTGTGAAAATATCTCCGAAATTTTTTGATGTGCCGCGTGGTTTTCGCGCGTAGGAAGCGGGCGGCGGATGAAGTAGCGCGTGCCGCTTGCGTTTGCGCGGATGAAACACTGCTGCGGAAAGTCGAATGCCCCGAGCGAAAGCAGGATTAGCACATCCTGCGGCTCGGCGCAGCTTGGTTTGCTTTGCTGTTTGAGCTGTGACTTTGCGCAGTCTAGGCTCGTGGCTCTGCACAGCCTTCTAGGTTGCTTTGGTGTTTATCTTGCTGCTTGGTGAAGCTCGGCTTGCTTTGCCGTTCGTCTTGCGATCCCTTTTTGCAAGGTGCGGCGCTTGTATTTGGTGCCGCGTTTGCTTCGTTTGTGCGGTTCGCTGCGAACGAGCCGCCCGCATTCAGCGCATTGCTCGCATCTATTGCGCCGATCGTTGTGGGTGTATTGTCTGTACCTGTCGCGTCGATAGTTGCGAGCACACCATCCGTGCCACTAGAATTTAGCGCGTTGCTTGCGTCGATTGTTACGATTAGGTCGTTTGCGTTTAATATATCGCTTGCGGCGGTCGCGCTGTTTATCTGCGTGCCTTGCTTTGTTACGATCTGCTCGCAGGCTAAAGCGCGCTTTTCGCCAGGGGCGGTGCGGCTAAATTTAGCGTTTATTGCGATGGGAACGTCGCCCGTTAAATTTACGTCGTTTGAGCTCAAGCAATTTTGATTTAAATTTACGCCTTCTTTTGTGCCCGTTTCATTCGCGCGGTTTGTATTTGGCGCGGCGTTTGCCTTTTTTAGAATTTGCGTAGCGTTCGCGCAAGTTAAAATTTTATCGCCCGCTGTCGTAGCTGAAATTTTGCCGTCGCTTGCTAAAATTTCATCCATGCTCGCGCGCTCGGTTAAATTTTTGTCGCGCGTCGCGTCTAAATTTATAGCCTCGTCGTTTATAGCTTCGCCCGCGCCGCTTAAATTCACGCCGTCCGCTGCGCAAGCTTCGCCCGCGCCCAAGTCTTTCTGCGCGTCAAAGTAAAAAATTTCCTCAAAATGCACGAAAAAATCCTCGCCTTTGAAGGTGAAATTTTTAAAATTTCGCGCGATTGCCGCCGCGTCAAATTTTAAAAATTCCATCTCAAACTGCTGCGGCTCGCCCCGGCCCGCGGTTTTGTTCTCGTAGATCAGATCGTAGATATCTTTATCCATTTTGCGCCATCTATCCTCGTATTTGCTCGCTACGGCGGCATCGCGGTTTTTAAAATGCGAAATTTCGCCCGCTTTGCGCTGAACGTAGGGCGAGAGCTTTTGCATTGCGTAGAGGAAGTACTCCTCGCTGTCGGTGCGAAGCTCGAAGCGACCGCCGAGCTCGAGCGTGCGTGCGATCTGCGAGGCGAACTCGTCGCTTATGACGCGGCGGTGCGGTGCGTCGTCCCACGGCACGGGGAAGTGTAAAAACACGCGCTGCAGGCAGCCCGCGGGAAGCAGGCTCAGCAAAACCCGCGCGTCGGTGGCAATCAGCGCAATGTTTTGTAGCCCCTCGCGGATCGCTAGCTTTGCGACCTGTTCGATTGCGGGTTTGTAAATTTCGATACCGATTAGCAGCGCGTCTTGATTTGAGCGCGCTTGATGAAGTAGGTGTCTGCCCGAGCCAAAGCCGATCTCGATGAAAATTTTATTAAATTTAGAACTTCTTACGAGGGATAAAATTTCATTCTCATCCAAAATCAGCGGCGTTTTTTCGGTAAGCGAGCTGTCTTTGTAAGCAAACGCCTGCGAGATGATCCGCCCGCAGAAGCGCTCTTTAAAAATTTCGAGCGCTCGCTGCAGATGGCCGATCTTAGCGGGCTTGGTGATCTTTTCGCCCTTTACTATCACTTTGCCGCCGCAGGGCTTTAGGGTGATAAAAAACTCGCTATCAAAGCTTTTGGTTCGCACGAGCGTCAGATTTCTGCCGCGCGTCGTCTCTAAAAATTCGACCTCGCCGAATCTAGCTGGTAGCGTCGGCAGGCTCACGCTTTGGGTTATGAAATTCGGCAAGCTTTATTCTGCCTGCGCTGCGGCAATGACTGGACCAGGCTTGGACAGCTCTCCGTTTTCGGTTTTGACGGTGATGCGGTATTCATATCCTTCGCCGTAATCGATATTGTCGATATATTCAGCACTAAGTCTGCCGCGAACCTCTTTAATCGTGCTCCATGACTCGCCTCCCTTAGGACGGCGCTCGATTAGATAGGAGCTTACGCGAAGATCCGGATGCGGGCGCCAGATGATCTTAACGCGGCCCGGAAGCCCGTAGATCGCCTGCGCAAACGGCACGGACTCTAGCATTTTTGCTGTGCTTGCGATAGCGACCGGAGAAGGAGCCGAAACGCCCTTGGCGCCGTATGTGCGCACGGTGTATTTATACGAAGTGCCCGGCTGCAGCCTCGTATCTACGTAGTGGGTGGAGTATGGATCTGCGATGGTGGCGATCTTTTTGGCTTCGCCGCCGCTTGCAGGCGCTCGGTAAACGACAAAGCCCAGCACGGCGGCATCACCGTCGTATCTAGGCCACTCAAGCCCGATCTCATTGTCGCTCGTGATCGTCCTAATGCCCTCTACGCGCGGCAGGCTCTCGTCGCTTGCACTAGGCGCGCTAGACATAGCGCAGCCACCCGCTAATATCGCTAAAGTAGCGCTCAACGTTAGTCGGTAAAATTTTTTCATAAATTTCATCCTTTACCTTTTGATTTGTCGTAAAATTTAGAAATTCGCTCGGCAAGCCCGCGCAAATTTTCACCTCTTTGCCGCTTCGCGGATGGATGAAATAGAGCAAATAGGCATGGAGCAAAATCCTGCTAATTTTAGCGTTTTCGCTCTTAAATCCGTATAAATGATCGCCCAAAATGTGCCGATTTATCGAGCTTAAATGCACGCGGATCTGATGCGTGCGACCCGTGAAGAGCTTTGCCGCGACGAGATTGAAGCTCTTTAGGCTTATCGGTGGCAGAATTTGGTTTTGAG